>Ga0315270_10000520_pt1 | contig 21492 bp, 18 predicted proteins | sample C1_bottom_MG_FD_204932 | JGI IMG/M metagenome (GOLD analysis project Ga0315270, IMG submission 204932) | Sediment microbial communities from Yellowstone Lake, YNP, Wyoming, USA - C1_bottom | ecosystem: Environmental > Aquatic > Freshwater > Lake > Sediment | place: USA: Wyoming | collected...
AGTGCATGATAAAGCGCAGCGAGTTTTGGAAAAAAATCGGCCGGAAGGCTGGCGGTTTTTAGCCCGAAAAAATCTTTGACCTGGCTGAATATGATCAATACCGCGATGCCGCTGGTGAAGCCAAGAATCAAGGGGCGCGGAAAAAATTTGATCAGGCTGCCCATGCGCGTCAGTCCCATCGCTACCAGCATCACGCCTGCCATGATGGTGCAAATCAGCAGATTGGCAAAACCGTAATGTTCAATGATGCCGTATACGATGACGATGAACGCCCCGGTCGGCCCGCCGATCTGCACACGGGAACCGCCCAGGGCGGAGATGATGAATCCGGCGATGATTGCAGTGAAAATTCCCGCTTCCGGTTTTGCTCCGCTCGCAATTGCAAAGGCGATCGCGAGCGGCAAGGCGATTACGCCGACGGTTATGCCGGAAGTGATGTCGGTGGCAAGGCGCGCTTTGTCGTAGCCGCGCATGGCATCAATCAGACGGGGGCGGAAGTATTGTGAGAGGTTCAAAGCTATTCGGCTTTTCATGGCATCAGGTGGGTGTTGTTTGCGTGTCCAGTCGTTGACAGAGCTCATCGATCGCTAATTTGTCGGTAGCAAATATATTTTGCTCTCCGATTTTCTCCGTCAGTCCGGTTCTATCCATCACATCGGAGACTTGCATTTTCAACCCGCTAAAAGTGAGCTTGATCCCGGTATTTTTAAAGCGATCGAGTAGGTTGCGCAACATTTCGATGCCCGATGCATCGATTTCGTTGATGCCGCTGGATTGAACCAGAATGCAGGCCATGTCAGGATTTTCTCGTTCCAGTTTCAGTAGGGCGTCTTCAAAATATGAGACGTTCACGAAGCGCAATGCGCCGTCGAAACGGATGGCTCCCAGTCTGGGATGCAATGGAGGCAAGTTGTGGCGCACAGCATCGCGCAGGGTGGTGTCGCTATGCAGTCCCAATACAGCAATACGTGGACGCATCATGCGATAGAGCAGCAGCGACAGCGACAAAATAATTCCGGTAAGAATGCCGTTCTGTATATTCGGCGCAAATCCGAGGGTCGCCACAAAGGTCACGATTGCAGCGATGCCATCATCGCGGTTCGCCCGCCATGCGTTCTTGATGGACTGAAAGTTGATCAGGTTCATGACAGCCATCATGATGATAGCGGCAAGAACCGGCTTGGGTAGGTGGAATAGTAGCGTGGTGAAAAAGAGCAGCGTCAATAGAACAAATATCGCAGAGATGATCGACGACATGGGTGTCTTGGCATTCGATGCGAGGTTAAGTGCTGAGCGGGAGAAAGAGCCGCTTACCGGCATGGATTGGCTGAATGCAGCAGCAACCTTGGCGAGTCCTTGTCCGATCAGCTCCTTGTTTTCGTCCCAGGGTTGCCGGGTCTTGATTGCTATCACTTTACAACTTGACATGGCCTCCATAAAACTGATCAGTGCGATCACAAAACTGGCAGGCAAGAGTGCAACCGTCGCATGCCAATCCAGCGGAGGCAGACTCAGGGTTGGCAACCCTTGCGGTACAACCCCGACTACTCTGCCGCCTATGCTGGCATAACCTATCATGTAGCTGATCCAGGTCAGGAGTGCGACCGTTATCAATACACCGGGCAGTTTGGGGGCATAGCGCTTGAAACCAATCAGCGAGATGATGGCGGTGAGGCCAAACCCAAGCGAAATTAGATGCGTGGTGTCGATATGCAAAAGTACTTGCGAGATGTCGAGCAGAAAGTGTTCCGACTGCGTGGCGGGAATGCCGAGCAAGGTCGGCAATTGCGACAGCCCGATAATAATCGCAGCGGCGTTAATAAAGCCCATTAGCACCGGATTCGACAAAAAATTGAGCAGGACGCCTACCCGCAACATCCCGAATGCAATTTGCAGCAAGCCGGATAGCAACGCCAGCAAAATTGCATACGAGTAAAATAATTCACTGCCATGTGCCGCCAATGGTGCGATGCTGGCAGCAGTCAACAAGGATGTCATTGCGACCGGGCCGGTCGAGAGTTGATTGGATGAGCCGAACAAGGCGCCAATCACTGTGGGGATCAGGGCTGCATATAACCCGTAATAGGCCGGTACTCCCGCAAGTTGTGCATAAGCCAGGGACTGCGGAATGGCGACAAGAGAAACCGTGATGCCTGCGATCAGATCGGCTCTGAGTGAGCCGCCGCGCATGTCGAACCGCTGGATAAAATTGCGCCAATAAACTTGTAAGTTCATTAGTTCTGTCTTTGCATTATCAGGATGCGCCGGTCTGGCGAATCACCAATGCTGTCTCTTTATGCATCAGGAAATTCCCTGATAATAATTATTTTGCGGGTGATTGGCTTCGGCAAAAAAGAACCAGCGTTCCGCCAGCAGTCCAATGTATTGCAGTATGAATGCAATGGACAAAAATGCCGGGGCAGACGTGCCTAGCGCAAGCAGTGCGAGCGGAATGAAAAATACCATAATCAAAAAGCTCGGTTTGATCGCGCGCATGAAGGCGGCACTCTTGCCGTGGAAGAACTCGCGCGTGTTGTACGAGCCGCCCATTCCGCCCTGCGCTTTTTGCACGATGCGCGGATGTTTGACGCCGATAGCCGTGCGCAATGAGGATTTAGGCTTGAGCCGTGCATTGCGCATCAGCGATGCGACCCGGCCGATAAGTGCGAGCAGGGTCAAAATCATCGCCCATCCGGCATAGAAGCCTGCTAGCTCGGGCGCCGCGAAGGATGAGAACGCGCCCGCCAGCACGAAACCGGAAGCGCCACCGAGCAGGGTATAGTTGATCACCGTGAGCGGTGTGTGCCATTCCTGCAGGAAGCGCAGGCAGGCATAGATCATCGCGGTGCTCACGAACAGCGCGAAGCACAGCAGCGTGCCCAGCGCGCCGAGTATCAGCGTGGAGTCTATGGAATGTCCGCCAGGCAGTTCAACCAGCGGCGTGTTCCAGCCGAACCAGTGCGCTCCGCCATAGAGAAATACCATGCCCATGAACGAGGGCAGCACGATCACTTCACGCGACAGCCAGGAAGTGCGCCACTGCGAGGCAGCGCGCCATGCGCGTTCCGGGTGGCCGAGATGGAAGAATGAGGCGACCAATCCGGCGCCGAGGAATGCCAGGGCTATTGCACTGCCTGCAGCATAAAACGAGCGGCTATCCTGTGCTGGCAATAGGTCGAAGAAGCCATACAGCTGCCCAGTGTAAAGCGCAAGGAATAAGCCTTGGCCGACACCGATGAGGGTGGTGAGAAAAATGACAGAGAAAGCGGGCTTCATGTTTTTTGTCCTGTTACCAACTGGTGACGTCGTCGAGCGTGGGTTCCTGTTTAGAAGGCTTGGGCAGCTTGCCGTCTATCTTCAGCGGATTGTCTGCGCGCACCAGTTGATCCTCGTGTATCGTAATTGTGGTCTTGCGCCGGGGTAGGTAATGGTTGGCAGGTTGCGTGCCCCATTCAGGCATCAGTGCATAACCGCCGTTTTCGCGGATGGCACGCGATACGACCGATTCTGGATCATGCACGTCGCCGAACAGGCGTGCGCTGGTCGGGCAGGCCATCACGCAGGATGGCAGGCGATCTGCCTCTGGCAGCTCAGTGCTGTATATCCGATCCACGCATAGCGTGCATTTTTTCATGACTTTCTGTTGCTCATCAATTTCACGCGCACCGTAAGGGCAGGCCCAGGAGCAATATTTGCAGCCTATGCACTTGTCATAGTCGACCAGCACGATGCCGTCTTCCTTGCGCTTGTAGGATGCGCCGGTTGGGCATACCGGCACGCAGGGCGGATCTTCGCAGTGCAGGCACGACTTGGGAAAGTGCACTGTCTCGGTCTGCGGATACTCGCCGACCTCAAAGGTCTGCACACGGTTGAAGAAGGTACCGGTCGGGTCGGCATCGTAGGGGTTGGTGTCGCACAACGGACCGGCTGAGCCGGAGGTGTTCCATTCTTTGCAACTTGTCACGCAAGCGCTACAACCCACGCAAACATTGAGGTCTATGACTAGGGCGAGTTGGGTCATTTCTTTTTCCCTCCCGCAAAATAGGCCAGCCAATCGCCAAGAAATGGCTTGGTTCCGGGGTAGGGTTTCATTGGTTCGAACTGGGGTGAAGTTTGTTCGGGTTCACCTGCTTCTGCGGGATAGATGCGCACCCGCACATCGAACCAGGCCGCTTGGCCGGTGACAGGGTCGGAATTGGAAATGAACTTCTCGCCAGCTCCAGTCGGGGAAGAAGGGAGCTTGTTCGCGGGGAGTTCTTCCGAAATTAAATGATTAAGCAGGAATCCCTTTTGCGATTCGTTGGCACGCGGCGTTAAATTCCAGGCCCCGGCCAATTTGCCGATGGCATTCCAGGTCCACACCGTTTCCGGTTCGACTGCTTCTGAATAGCTGCACATGCAGCGCACCTTGCCCCACTGTGACTCGACCCACATCCATCCGCCATCTGCTATGCCTGCAGCTTGCGCCGTGCGGGGGTTGACGTGCAAATAGTTGTGCGAGTGGATTTGACGCAGCCAGGCATTTTGCGAGTCCCACGAGTGGTACATGGCCATGGGGCGTTGCGTTATCGCGGCCAGCGGATATTTGTGCCGGTCAGTGACCTGTGTTTCCAGCGGCTCGTAGTAAAACGGCAGCGGATCGAAGAACGTTTCGACACGCTTTTTCAGGTGCTCGGGCGGTTTGCGCGAGATGCCCTTGCCCTGTGCCGACAAGCGGAACGATTGCAGCACTTCCGAATAAATATGGATCTGGATCGGGTCGGCAAAGCGCGTGATGCGGTTGCGCTGCGACCATTCAAGGTAACCCTTGTTCCAGTTGCGCATGTACTGGTAGGAAAGCGGTAATTCATGTTTGTGGACGCAGTTGTTGGCTGCATACATTTCCAACTGGCGCGGATTGGGTTCGCCGCGCATGGACTTCTCGCCACCGAGGCCGCGCCAGCCGGAGAGGAAGCCGATACCCGAGCCGGGTTCTGTTTCGTAGTTGACGATGAAATCGGGATAGTCGCGGTATTTGCGCGTGCCATCTTTTTTGACGAAGGCCGGAAGCTTGAGGCGCGAACCGAGTTCAATCAGCACTTCCTGGAATGGCTTGCATTCACCTTTGGGTGGAAATATCGGTATGCGTATCGCATCCACCGGGCCGTCAAATTCAGAGATCGGCCGATCCAGCATGGACATCACATCGTGCCGTTCGAGGTAGGTGGTGTCGGGCAGAATGAGGTCGGCATACGCAGTCGTCTCCGATTCAAATGCATCGCACACAACCAGGAATGGAATCTTGTATTCCCCGGTTTCATCCTTGTCGTTGAGCATCTTGCGCACCTCCACTGTGTTCATGGTGGAGTTCCACGCCATGTTGGCCATGAAGAGCAGCAGCGTGTCGATAGGGTAGGGGTCGCCGCGCCAGGCGTTGGTGATGACGTTGTGCATCAAACCATGCACGGCCAGCGGATGCTCCCACGAGAACGCCTTGTCTATGCGTACCGGGCTGCCATCTTCGTTTACGAACAAGTCGTCCGGGTCCGCCGGCCAGCCGAGCGGCATGCCGTCCAGCGGGGTATTCGGCTTGACCGCCAGTGGCGAATTGGGCGTTTTTGCACACGGCGGAATAGGGCGAGGGAACGGTGCCTTGTGGCGGAAGCCACCCGGGCGATCTATGGTGCCGAGCAGCGACATCAGGATTGCCAGCGCGCGTATGGTGTGGAAGCCGTTGGAGTGCGCCGCGAGTCCGCGCATCGCGTGGAATGCCACGGGGTTGCCGGTGATGGTGTCGTGTTCCTTGCCCCAGGAGTCGGTCCAGCTGATCGGCAGCACGACTTTCTGATCACGGGCAGTGACGCCCATTTCATAGGCCAAGCGATGGATAGTCTCGGCTGGAATACCTGTAATCTGCGCTGCCCATTCGGGTGTGTAGTCCTTCACTCGTTCCTGCAATAGCTGGAAGGATGGTTTTACCGGAGTGCCATCATGCAGCTTGAACTCGCCGAACAGGAACGGATCCGCGCCTTCAGCGTGGGTAATCACAGGACGGTTGCTGATACGATCCCACCACAGTTTGTTTTCAGGATCGAAACAGCCTTCTTCCTTGGGGACTTCGGAGCGCACGAACATGCCGAATTCGTCGTGTTCCGCGTCCAGGTTTACCAGCTCTCCGGCGTTGGTATAGCGCGCCAGGAATTCGCGGTCATATAACCCCAACGCGATAATTTCGTGGATCAGCGCTAGCATCAGCGCGCCGTCAGTGCCTGGTTTGATCGGCACCCATTCGTCGGCGATGGCTGAGTAACCGGTGCGCACCGGGTTGATCGAGATGAAGCGTCCGCCATCGCGCTTGAACTTGGATATGGCGATTTTGAGCGGATTGGAGTGGTGATCTTCGGCCGTGCCTATCATGACGAACAGCTTCGCGCGTTCGAGGTCGGGGCCGCCGAATTCCCAGAACGAGCCGCCGATCGTGTAGATCATGCCAGCCGCCATATTCACCGAGCAGAATCCGCCATGCGCCGCATAGTTTGGCGTGCCGAACTGGCGCGCGAACATGCCGGTTAATGCCTGCATCTGATCACGTCCGGTGAACAGTGCGAATTTTTTCGGGTCGGTGGCGCGCAGCTTGCCTAGACGTTCGGCGAGTATGGAGAAGGTTTCTTCCCAACTGATTTCTTCGAAATCGCCAGCACCACGCTCTGCACCCGGCTTGCGTCTGAGCGGCTTGGTCAGTCGCGCAGGTGAATACTGTTTCATGATGCCGGAGGAGCCCTTGGCGCAGATTACGCCGCCGTTCAAAGGGTGGTCCGGATTGCCGTCTATGTAACGCACTTCACCGTTGCGCAGGTGAACGCGTATGCCGCAACGGCAGGCGCACATGTAACAGGTGGTCGTGCGAACTTCGTTGGTCGCGTTGGGCACCGGTGGTGCCAGCGGGTCGTGCAATGGGATTGATGGCATGCGGCAGGTATATTTGATTTGTTCGCTAAGTATGCGGAGGTGGCGCTTTACCTTCCATAGCCGTGATGGGGGGGGGATGTATAGCTCATAAGGGTTATGCAAACCAACCCAACAGGGGTATCGCTGTTTTATGCGCGATGCAATAGTGTGCTAACCAATAATATCTGTGGGGGAATTATATGGCGCTGGTGAATCCGTATGGGGGAGGAGATCTCCATCCTCGTTTGCTCGAAGGAGCATTGCTGGCGTCCGAGCGTGAACGTGCGCTGACGCTCCCAGGTTTTAGGATCAGCTCACGCGAAAAAGGCGACCTGATTATGCTCGGCATCGGCGGCTTTACGCCACTGGATGGTTTCATGACACATGCCGACTGGCAGGGTGTGTGCGACGGCATGCGAACAGCCAGCGGCCTGTTCTGGCCCATTCCCATTACCCTTTCTACGGATAGCGCTACAGCCAACTCCATCAAGATCGGCGGCGACATTGCATTGCTTGACCCAGACGACGGCAGTGTTGTCGCCACAATGACGGTCACCGAGAAATACACGATAGACAAGGCGCACGAATGCGCGACCGTGTTCGGCACCACTGACCTCGAACATCCCGGCGTCCAGATGGTGATGGAGCAGGGCGAGATCAATCTTGCCGGGCCGGTCAAGGTGTTATCACAAGGCGGCTTTCCGGAAAAATACGGTGCGCTGTTCATGTCGCCGCGCGAAACACGCGATTTGTTCAAAGCCATGGGCTGGGACAAAGTGGCGGCATTCCAGACGCGCAATCCGATGCATCGTTCTCACGAGTATCTAGCCAAAGTGGCGATTGAGGTCTGCGATGGCGTGATGATCCATTCACTGCTTGGTAATCTCAAGCCTGGCGACATTCCGGCCGATGTGCGCACCAACGCAATTGCCGCGCTGACCGAAAATTATTTCGTAAAAAAAACCATAGTTCAGGCCGGATACCCGCTGGATATGCGCTACGCCGGGCCACGCGAAGCACTGCTGCATGCACTTTTTCGCCAGAACTACGGGTGCTCTCACCTGATTGTCGGGCGCGACCATGCGGGCGTCGGCAGCTATTATGGACCGTTCGACGCACACCACATTTTCGACCAGATTCCAAAAGGCTCACTGGAGACGCAGGCGCTTAAGATAGACTGGACGTTCTGGTGCTACAAGTGCGGCGGTATGGCATCGGCGCGTACTTGTCCGCACGATGAAGAACATCGATTGCTGCTGTCCGGCACCAAGCTGCGCAAGATGCTTTCGGAAGGCGGCGACGTGCCGCCAGAGTTCAGCCGACCGGAAGTTCTTGAGATACTGCGCGCGTACTATGCCGGGCTGGAAGAGCATGAGAAAGTGGAAGTCAAACTGGCCGGTCATTCGGCTCGCTGAGATTCGTTAATTGTTTCTTAACAACTGGAGGAGAAAGTAATGCCCACCTTTGTACGCACCGAAAAATGTGATGGTTGCAAGGGGCAGGATAAAACTGCCTGCATGTACATCTGTCCGCACGATCTGATGAAGCTGGACAAGGATGGCTCTGAAACCGGCCACCCCATGAAGGCGTGGAACCAGGAGCCGGAACAGTGCTGGGAGTGTTATTCCTGTGTGAAAATTTGCCCGCAGAATGCCATCGAGGTGCGCCATTATGCTGATATCGTGCCGCTGGGCGGTTCGGTGCAGCCGTTGCGAGGTTCCGACTCCATCATGTGGACCATCAAATTCCGGAACGGCAACATTAAACGTTTCAAATTCCCCATCCGCACTACATCCGAAGGTTCCATCGATCCCTATGGCGGCAAGCCGATGCCGAAGATGGCCGATCTTACTGCGCCGGGTGTGTTCACCAAGGAAGTGATGGGTGGCTACCGCGCGGGCAGGCCTGAAGAACTCATTCGCAAGTAGGTCAGGCTTCAGCCAGATCTGCATTGGAACTTATTCAACAAACGTTATAAGGTGAACGACATGTCTGAAGGAACTTTTGGTAATCCTAGAATTATTGAAGAAGAACTCGACATTCTGCTAATCGGTGGCGGAATGGCCTGTTGCGGTGCAGCTTTCGAAATGATGCGCTGGGCCGAGGCAGTGAAAGCTGAAACTGGCACCGAACTGAGAATCAAACTGGTCGACAAAGCGGCGATGGATCGCTCCGGTGCAGTAGCGCAAGGTCTGTCCGCAATCAATACCTACATTGGATCAGAACAGGATCCCGCCGATTATACGCGCATGGTCTCCAACGACCTGATGGGTATCACACGCGATGACTTGGCCTATGATCTTGGTCGCAACGTAGATGACTCGGTACATCTGTTCGAGGAATGGGGTCTGCCGATCTGGAAAACTGATGCTGAAGGCGTGCGTCACGACGGTGCCGATTCGATCAAGGAAGGTCTGCCTTTATTGAAAGACGGCGGCAAGCCAGTGCGATCAGGTAAGTGGCAGATCATGATCAATGGCGAATCTTACAAATGGATTGTCGCCGAAGCTGCGAAGAAGGCTTTGGGGCTGAGCCGTATCGAGGAGCGCATCTTCATTGTCAAATTGATCAACGATAAGAACGATCCGAACCGTATTGCCGGTGCAGTTGGCTTCTCGGTGCGTGACAACACCATTCATATCTACAAAGCCAAATCTATCCTGCTCGCAGCGGGTGGTTGCGTGAACATTTTCCGTCCGCGCTCCGTGGGTGAAGGTCAGGGGCGTGCCTGGTATCCAGTGTGGAATGCAGGCTCGACCTACGCGATGGCAGCTGAAGCCGGCGCGGAAATGACCATGATGGAAAACCGTTTTGTACCGGCACGTTTCAAGGATGGCTACGGTCCGGTGGGTGCCTGGTTCCTGTTGTTCAAAGCCAAAGCTACCAATGCTTATGGCGAAGACTACATGACCAAGAACAAGGAAATGTTGAACGACTATCCTCCCTATGGTCAGGCAGCCGTTCCCGCATCTTGCTTGCGTAATCACCTTATGCTGAAAGAGATGAAAGAGGGGCGCGGTCCTATCTATATGGATACCGTCACTGCTTTGGCAAAACTGCGCGAGACTCTGTCGCCCAAGGAGGTTAAGCATCTCGAAGCGGAAGCCTGGGAAGACTTCCTCGACATGTGCATTGGTCAGTGCGGTATCTGGGTCGGTGAAAACATCGAGCCGGAAAAGAAGATGTCCGAGCTGATGCCAACCGAGCCGTACCTGCTCGGTTCGCACTCCGGCTGCTGCGGCATCTGGGTATCCGGCCCGACCGACCTTGGCGCACCGACTGACGAAGAGCACGAAGACAAAGACAAGATACCTGCGCATCTGCCAAAGGGCTGGAACTGGGGTTACCGCTCGATGACCACGGTCAAGGGCTTGTTCACAGCGGGTGACGGTGTTGGTGCTTCCGGCCACAAGTTCTCTTCCGGCTCGCACACCGAGGGTCGGTTGGCTTCGAAGGCGATGGTTAAATATGCACTCGACAACAAGGACTGGAAAGTCGAGCTGGATACGGATGCTGCCACACTTGCTGAAGAAATCTACAAGCCAGTGCGCAATTTCCTGGAACATAAAGACTACACCACCGCGATCGACATCAACCCGCACTACATCGTGCCCAAGATGCTGCAAATGCGCTTGCAGAAAATTATGGATGAGTACGTTGCCGGCTGCAGCACTTACTACAACACCAATGACAAGATGCTGGCGGTGGCAGAAGAGAAGTTGGAGATGCTGAAGGAAGATGCGTTGAAAATGCGCGCTAAAGACCTGCATGAACTGCTGCGCGCTTGGGAAAACTACCACCGTATTCTCACCGCAGAAGCGCACATGAAGCACATCCAGTTCCGTGAAGAATCCCGCTATCCGGGCTTCTACTACCGCACCGACAAGAATTTCGTCGATGAAAAGAACTGGCACTGTTTCGTAAACTCGGTGTACGACAGAAAATCAAAAAAATGGAATTGCTTTAAACGCAAGCATGTGGACTTGGTGGACAAGTCCAAGTTGTTCAAACCTGCTGTCCCGCACTAAGCAGGAACAACGAAGTTTGAGTTGAAGATTCGGGCATCTCGCGATGCCCGATTTTTATCTGACCTCAGAAGAACATAAACAAGGAGCTCGGAATGGATACATACATGGCAGCCGACCTGCCTTTCCCCGGCAGCCCCGTCGTGCCGGAAATGAGTGACGGTAACAAGACAATACAGTTTCAATGCCGTAAAGGCATTTCCTGTTGGAATGCCTGCTGCAGCAATATAGACATCTCGCTCACGCCTTACGACATCCTGCGCCTGAAGCAGCGTCTGGATATTTCTTCTGGTGAATTCCTCAAGCAATACACCGTGCCTTTCGAGATGGAGCAGAGCGGTATCGCAGGCGTGAAGCTGCGCCCGCTAGAGAATGGTACTGCCTGCCGTTTCATGAGCGCAGAGGGGTGTGGTGTGTATGAGGATCGTCCGACAGCCTGCCGCTATTACCCGGTGGCGCTGCTGTCCATGCGCCGGCAGGACGAATACACCGACACACATGCCTATGCATTGGTGAAAGAAGAGCACTGCCTTGGCCACAAAGAGCCCAGGATGATCATCATAGACGAATACCGCCACGAACAAGGTGTGGAGGAATACGACGAATTGGCGCGCGGCTGGCGTCAGCTCATCCTCAAGAAAAAATCCTCCGGCCCCAGCATAGGAAAGCCGTCGAAATCCAGCTTGCAGCTTTTCTTCATGGTCTGCTATGACCTTGATCGTTTCCGCAGTTTCGTGGTAAGTGAGGGATTCAATGAACTCTATGCGCTGAACACTGAGGAAACCATAGAAATCCTGGGTGATGACACGCAATTGATGCTGTTCGGCTTCCGTTTTCTCAAGCAAGTGTTGTTCGGCGAAAACACCATCCCGCTGAAACAGGATGGCGCTACCACACGCATGGTGCACTATCAGGAAAAATTGCAACGTTTGGAACAGGAGGCGGTGGCGCGCCGCATGAAAGAGCAGGACGAGATGTATGAGGGGGCTGACGATTGATCAGTTGCGCTTGAGATGTTTCAGGAAAAGATCCTGTGAACATTTAGGTCACACCACCAATGGCCCGTGATAACCATCGTCGTTGAGGTTGGCGGCGGTGGCACCCGAGGAGATACTGGAAAGCTGGCGCTCGTGGTCTGACTGCACCTGCAACACCGTCATGACGCAATTTTCAAGGTCGGCGTACTCGTCATGTCCGGTGCCATAGTGATCGGCATCGGAATAATAGAACTGGCAGCGGTAGCGTCCGGCTGCAATCTTGCACACTACGAAATGCGTGCCGCGTCCGTTCCAGTAGATCGTTGGGCATGAAGTCAGCTCTTCCGGATTGGCTCCGAGCTGCAATTCGGTATCGGCCAGCTGAAAGGGTGTGGGTTCAGCGTAGCGCTGATGTAACAGGGTGGAAACGAGTTCCTGTTCGGCGTCAGTGAAATCGATGGTGTGGTTCATGTTTGTGCCCATGGCAGACCTTCGAAGCGCCAACCGTTTATGGAATTGCGTTGATGGTGTTCGTCAAGGTCGCCTTCAAAGCCGTGCAGTACGTTGTATATCTCCGGCAGGCCTGCCTTTTCCAGCAACAAACCTGCATCCATCGAGCGCCGTCCCGAGCGACAGATCAGTACGACTGGACGATTCACGCTGGCGGCTTTTTTTACGTGTGAAACGAAGTCCGGGTTGATCTCCCAATCCGGGCCGTCCACCCAGGGGATAAGCATCGAACCCAGCGGATGGCCGACGAACATGTGTTCGATATCACTGCGCACGTCAATGAAAACCGCTTCCGGATTGGATTTGAGAAAGTCCTGCGCTTGCTTGGGTGTCAGGTGTTGCATAGTTGCTCCCGGATGAATAGCCGTCTGCAATTATAGGCGATTTTCTTACGCATGGAATTTGATTTCAGGGGTCGATGGGCAGCGATTGACCGCCTATTTGGGGGCGCTGAAAAAACAAGGGCGCCTGCGCGCCCTTGTTGCAGTCAGGAACGGACGACTATTTGTTTTTGTTTGCAATATCCAGCAATTTTGTTGGCTGGATAATGTGGCCGTCCAGTCCCGCCTCCTTGACGCCGCCACCGTAGGCGACCGCCATCAGCTGTGAGTAATAAACTACTGGCATGGCAAGCTTGGTGCCCTTTTTTTTGTTTATCTCCGACTGGTAAATTTCGACGTTGGCCTGACACAGCTGGCAGGGTGTGACGATCATTTCTGCGCCGTGGTCGTAAGCGGATTCGACTATGTCGCGTATCTGTTGTTGCGACTTGTCTGGCTCGGAGAAGGCCAATGCGCCGCCACAGCAGGTCACTTTCTGGTCGAATTTCCCCATGGCCTCTGCGCCCACGGTTTCTATCATTTTGTCGAGATATTGGGGGTTTTCAAATGATTCTCCGGCAATGCCGAATGGGCGATTGGTTTGGCAACCAACGTAACCCGCAATTTTCATTCCTTCCAGTGGTTTTACGACGGGAGCTTTCATGGCTTCAAAGCCGATATCTTCGATTAGCACTTCGACCATGTGGCGCGCCTTGACCGTGCCTTTGAAGTTGAGCCCAGCTTCTTTGAGGGCTTCGTTGGTCTCGGCCATCAAGCTATCGAATTGCTGCAGTTTTTCGGTGGTCTCGCGCGTGGAAAGCCAGCAAGCCGGGCAGCCTGAAACCAGATCCTGTCCGGGTAAATGCTGCTCGGTCAACGCCAAATTGCGCGCGTTGAGAACCAGGCGTGATAGCTGACCACCCTCACCGTAACCGATGGATGCACTACAGCAGTTCCAGTCTGGAATCTCGTTGAGCTGAATGTCCAGTTTGTCGCACATCGCATTGATGGAGGGGACGAAGTTGGAGGCGGATGCACCTTTCTGGGAGGAGCATCCGGGGTAGAACGCATATTGTTTTTTTGCCATTATTTACTCTCCTATTGTCAGGAAGTGAAACCTTGCCTGCGGTCTTCGATTTCTTTCGCCTTGGCGAGCATCTTTTTGATGCCGTCCATGTCTTTGCATTTGTGTCCGCCAATGATTTCCATCGGATTGAGCCGCTTGGCCTTCATCAGTCCGAGGCCTACCGCCTGCATTCCCAAGGCGTTTTTGATACCTTGCATAAAGCCGTCTTTGAAATACATGGACAGTGAAAATTTCAGCTCGTTCACGCGGCCGGTTTTAATCATGTTGTCCCAGAATATCTTGGCGATTTCGCGCGTTGGCTGACCTTTGGGTGCAATGTCCAGTCTGTGTGCGTAGTGTGCCAAGCCGTGCATGATGTGGGTGATCGGCAGCTTGCGCGGGCAGCGCACGATGCAGCTGTAGCAGGAGGTGCACATCCACACGGAATCAGAGCGCAGAACTTCCTCCCGCTTGCCCGCCATGATCATCCTGAATATCTTTTGTGGAGAGTGTTCCCAATGCGGCCCGAGCGGACAGGAGCCGGCGCATACGCCGCATTGCATGCACATCTTCACCCATTCGCCATCCTCGACGCGCTCTTCGACTTCCCTCATGAAGTTGTTCTGGAAGCGTGCGACAGCCTGTTTGTTGAGATCGTTCATAACGCGCTCCTTAATTGAAGCCTTTCATCGGTGACATGCCAATTTCGTTGATCTTTTCAGCATACTCGTTGATCAGCCGGGCGACGCGTGCGTTGTCGGTGATCGCAACTTCATAAGTTGCCACGCGCTCAGTTTCCAGCCCCATTTGCTTGAGCGTGTCGTCTATCTTGCTCATGCGGTAGTTGGCCAGTTCCGAGCCCTTGACGAAATGGCACTGGTAATTATCGCCATGCTTGCAGCCCATCATCATCACGCCGTCGTAGCCGGAGTTGAGCGCATCGGTGATCCATATGGTGTTCACAGAACCCAGGCAGCGCACCGGAATCGCGCGCACGAAGGCAGAGTAGGTATAGTGCTGCAAGCCGGCCATGTCGAGTGCGGGATAGGCATCGTTCTCGCAAGCCAGGATCAGGATGCGCGGCTTCTCGGAGAATTCGTCCGGCATGTCCACCGCCTTGATCTGGTTGCCTACGGTGTCCACCGAATAGTTCTCGAATGAAATCACACGAACAGGGCAGGCACCCATGCAGGTGCCGCAGCGGCGGCAGCGGCTTTCATTGAATACCGGGTAGCGTTTTTCGTCTTCGTCTATCGCGCCGAACGGGCATTCCACTGTGCATCGCTTGCATTGTGTACACCCTTCCAGGCGCACACTTGGAAAGGAGAGGTCGCCCGAACGCGGATGAGCTCCACGTCCCAAGCCGGCATTCTCCACTGCCTGAATTGCTTTCAGTGTGGCGCCGGTCGCATCCTCGGTGGCTTGCAACATGTCCATTGGACGGCGCACCGGGCCCGCCGCGTAGATGCCGGTGCGACGCGTCTCGTACGGAAAGCAGATGAAGTGCGAATCATTGAAACCGTACTTCAACTGCGGCAAGTCTTTGCCTTGGCGGTAGTTGAGGTTGAGGATGGAAATCTGCTTCGCCTTGGTTTCATCTGCATCCGGCAGATCGATGTTCACGCCTGAATTGGCTACTTGGCCGGTGGCGAGTACTACGAGGTCGGCCGCGATGTCCACATCTTCGTCGAGTATCAGATCGCGAAAATTCACTTTGCAGGCGTCGCTGTCAGTTTCCACCGAGGAGGCTTTGCCCTTGGAAAAAATCACGCCCTTGTCCTGTGCGCTGCGGTAAAAATCCTCGCCCATGCCCGGCAGGCGCAGGTCAGTGTAAAGCACCACCGTGTTCACCTCAGGATTGGCAGCTTTGAAATACATCGCCTGCTTGACGCTGGTGGCGCAGCAATGGCCGGAGCAGTAGGGCAGGTGTTCGGGGTTGGCCTCGTTGCGCTGTCCGGCGCACTGGATGAAGACCACGCTTTTTATTTCTTTGCCGTCGGCACGTTTGAGAGGTGCACCGTTGGCTGCGCGCGCCAATACTTCCAGTCCGGCCTGGTCCACCACGTTAGCTGATTTTCCACCGCCCAGTTCGGGCAGCTTGTTGATGTCGTAAGCGGAAAATCCGCTTGCCTGAATGATGGCGCCGACTTCTTCGGTGATGGTGGCACCCGATTCCTTCGTAACTTGCGTGCTGAATCGGCCCGGCGCACCGGAAGTTTCGCTCAGCGTGGAATTGAGATGCACGGTGATGCGTGGATGCGCGGTCACTTTGGCAATCAGTTCAGCCAAGCCGGTTTCCTGTGGTTCGGCATAAGGCTGCTTGAACGGCACGCGCTTCCACATTTTTGCTGCCCAGCCGCCGAGATGATTTTCCTTTTCTACCAGCACTGCATCGTAGCCGGTTTCGGCCGCTTCCAGCGCGGCGGTCAGCCCTGACATGCCGCCGCCGACCACTAGAATGCGCTTGTTGTTGGCGTGGTTGGGATTGCCTTGCGGCAGTTTCATTTTCTTCACTTCGGCGCAGCTCATGCGCACGTAATCGTCGGCCATTTCCTGGCGCACTTCGTCGTGTTTGTCGCCTTCTGCTATCACCCAGATCACACCTTCGCGCAGGTTGGCGCGCGACATGGCGACTTCGGGGAAATTGAATGCTTCGGTCTTCGCGCGACGCGAGCAGGCGGCGATGCAGATATGGGTGATGGCTTCACTTTCAATGTCGTTGCGTATCAGCTGCACGCCTTCAGCATTGCACAGGAAGGCATGTTCGCGCACCACAGCCATCTTGCCTTCCTTTTGCGCGATCTTGCTTAGTTGTGCAATATCAAGCTTGTCCCCGAGGCCGCACCCCGAGCAAATGTAGGCTGCCGTTTTCATTTCACTCATGGTTGGCTCCCTTCGACGGCAGAAGTCATGTGTACTACCTTTATCGCGCGTAAGGCTGCCGCCGTCGCGCTTTGCGTTGAACGATTAACGTCGAGCGGGCTGCTTGCCGCGCCCGCGCCGAACTGGCCACCGCAGGCGGAGCCTTCGATGAACCCGGATGAGTCGGTGATGATGTCCGCCGGCAATTGGATGCCGTTGCTTTCGGGTTCCATGCCGATCGCGAGCACCACCAGATCATGCTGTGCGGCATAGCGATGGTAGCCTTCTGTGTCCACGCCATGCAGGATCAGGTCGTTGCTGTCTTCATGTAACTTGATATTGGCGACCTTGGATTTGATGAACTTAACTGTCGGATCCTGTTGCACCTTGAGATAGAAATCTTCGAGGCGATCGATGGAGCGGATGTCGATGTAATACACCGTGGACTTGCCTTCCTCGCCATATGCCTCACGCACGTATTGGGTCTGTTTTAACGAGGCCATGCAGCAGACGCGCGAGCAGTGGTGCAGATGATTTTCGTCGCGCGAACCGGCGCATTGGATGAAGGCGATGTCCTTGGCTTCCTTGCCGTCCGACGGGCGCAGCAATTTTCCACCGGTGGGGCCGCGTGGATCAGCCAGGCGCTCGAACTCGACGCTGGTGATCACGTTGGCGAAACGGCCGTAGCCGTAGGGCTGTATTTTCGCTGCATCGTATGGCTTCCAGCCGGTTGCCCAGACGATTGCGCCGACTTTCAGTTCTATCGTTTCGGCCTGCATGTCGAGATCTATTGCCCCGTATTTGCAGGCAGCCTTGGCCTTGTCGGCATCCGCTGTGCCGATGATGGAAGGATCAAGTACATAGTGTTGCGGGTAGGCCATCGTATGAGGCAGGTAGGCGGCACGCGTCTTGGCGAGGTTGTATTCGTAGGGATTGGGAATTTCCATTTCGACCGCTTTTGCGCATTCGCCGCAGGCGGTGCAGTTGCTGTTGACGTAGCGCGGGGAAATCTTCAGCGTCACAGAGTAATCGCCGCGTGATCCAGTAACTGCCGTTACTTCGGTTTGGGTCAGTACGCGCAGGGTGCGGTTGGCTTTGAGGCGGCGCAGGTTGATTTCCAGTCCGCAAGTGGGGTGGCACATCTTGGGGAAGTAGCGATACAGCAGCGCGGTACGTCCGCCCAAGCTGGTATTGCGTTCGGCAAGTATGACCTGCTTGCCGCATTCAGCTGCTTCCAGTGCCGCGGTCATGCCGCTAATGCCGCCGCCGACAACGAGTATGGTTTGATTGGTCGCGATAGAAGCGTTCACTTAAGCCCCCAATTTGTGTTGCTGCAATATGCGTATTTCGAAAGTCATTTGGGCGAGGTCGCCGAGTATCCAGGTGGGGACTGCTGCCACTCCCGGTGCATCTATTCCGGCGACGGAGCCCGGGTTGACTAGCCAGGTCTGCCCGTTCTTGACGTTGGTTTGTGTTCCGACATGTGCGGTGTGGCTATGTCCGTGGCACACCAAGTCGTAGTCGCCGGTGCAAGCGAAAGCCTGCCCGTGGTGCGGCATGTGAGTGACGAGTATCTTGCGCCCGCCGAGTTCCAGCATGGCTTCCTGTCCATGATAGCTGAGCAGGCCGCCTGAATTTTTCATCATGCGATATAGCGCCGCGATGTCGCCGATGTTGTTGCCGTGGACTGCGTGGATGGGAATGCCGAGTTTGAGCGAGGCGCGCAAAGTATTGACGCCGATCAGGTCGCCGCAGTGGATGACCGCCTGTGCACCGGCGGTTTGCGCTTCGGTGATGGCTGCGACCAACGGATCTGAGCGGTCATGGCTGTCGGATACGATGCAAATTTTCATGTTTTTTTGTGGTGTCGCAACACTCTCCGTTGGAGGGAATTTGGCGAAAATTTCCAGCCCGAAACTTTCAATATTAGGCGCAATTGACAGCTTTCATGTCTATAGCCATATCGGGGGGGGGCTTATAGCCCATGTGGGGTATATTTGTTATACTTTGGCACAATTTCATGCATGGGATGCGTTGCCATGCAACGGGACATGGGACAAGCAATACAACACACGGTGAGTATTCTGAATAATCCACAGTTTCGGCATGGCAGCGACTTTAACCCGCCTTCTTCTATTGGGGCGACGGATGTGCATGCTCCTTTGTTGGGCGGTAATAAGGGGCCACAATCTGCGTCATCCCACACAGATGGATTAAGGGCGCTGCTGGAGGGCATGCTCGGGTCAGTTATCGGCGCGCTAGGCGCAAGTGCAGGTATTGTTCGTGTGTTGTCGCCCTGCAACCAGATGCTGCAGATAGCAGGGGCTGTCGGCTTGCCGACACAGGTGTGTGAGGCTGAGCGTGTCGTTGATCTCGCCTGTGGTGTGTGCGGCAAAGCGGCATGCGATCGGGATATCCATTGGTCTGATAGTGCGGTGTGTGTACAGCGTTCCAGTCACCCATTCTTCAATGATGGACGTGAATATGTACTTGCCGCTCCGCTTGAGTATGGTGGCAATCTGCTTGGTGTCGTTACGATTTTTTTCGAGGCCGCAGTTCCGGACGATGTCGCACGAAGCATGCGGCCATTCGCCGAATTAATCAGCCTCGCGCTGGAGGGGGACAGGAAAAATGCCGAGAGTCAGCGCGCAAAACTGATGGCTGAGCGGCAAGCTATGGCCAATGAAATTCATGACTCATTAGCGCAAACACTGTATTACGCAAGAATGCGCATGGGCCTGTTGCTCGAAGGCGTGCGGACGCATAACGACCAGCTTGCACTCAAGTGTGCGCAAGATGTAGATGAGGCGCTGGGTAGCGGCCAAAAATCCATGCGTGAAATTATTACCCACTTCCGTTGCCAGATGGATCCGTTGGGCTTACGTTACGCCTTGCAAGCTCTGGTTGATGGGTTTTGCGAGCGCACTGATATCACCTTCGAATACGCCAACCTGGTTGCCGACCTCGAGCTGCCACTCGAATTTGAATTGCAGGTATTTCATATCGTGCGTGAGGCGCTGGCGAATATCGCTACGCATTCAGGTGCAACCTATGCCCGTTTATTGGTCAATCATACCGATGGCCATTATGTTTTTGTTATCGAGGATAATGGCGCAGGATGCGATGGCGCGCCGGTCGAGGGGCATTACGGTTTGATGATTATGCGCGAACGCGCGTTGCGTATCGGTGGAGAAATTGTGGTGGAAACTGCCGCAGGTTTGGGCACACGTGTGCAGTTAAAATTTTCTGATCCTGAAGTTTGAGTGGAGTGTAATTGATGAACGAAAAGATACGGGTTGCCCTGGTCGATGACCACAGTTTGTGCCGACGTGGTTTGGCCGAGTTGTTAATTCATCGCTACGGAATTGATGTGGTTGGGGCCACCGACAATGGTGATGAATTGATTCGCCTGTTAAGCGAGCATCAGCCTGATCTGCTGGTCATGGATTTACGCATGGAGCCGGTCGATGGCTTGGGCCTGCTAGCGCGGATACGCAAGCAGGGTTTTTCCACGCCTGTGCTGATTCTGACCATGAGCGATGGCGAATCCGATCTGGCCAACGCGTTGCGTGCAGGAGTGCGTGGTTACCTGCTCAAGGACATGGACCCGGATGACGTCGTTGACGCGATCCGGCGGGTTGCTGCTGGTGAATTGGTCGTGGCTCCGGCGATGACCGCAAAAATGGTTGCAATACTGCAGAATGGGACGCAGGCGCAGGGGCCTAAAAATTCACTGAAGCTGTTGACCGAACGTGAGCGTGAGATTTTGCAACTTCTGGCGCGCGGCGAGAGCAACAAAGGTATTGCTCAGGCACTTGGCATCAGCAATGACACGGTCAAGCAACACGTCCGCCACATACTTACCAAGCTTAATCTTACGTCGAGGGTAGAGGCGGCAGTATTGTTTGCGGTCGAAAAAAGAGGCGCAGAAGAGCGCCTCGTTCCGTACAACTAATCGTTTTCTTAATTATCTGGCGACTTGTTTTTCGCGGATTTCATCCAGCGTCTTGCAGTCTATGCACAGGGTTGCGGTTGGGCGGGCTTCCAATCGGTTGAGGCCGATTTCCACGCCGCAATTGTCGCAATAACCATAGTCGCCGGCATCTATCTTGGTCAGCATTTCCTCGATTTTATTGATCAGCTTGCGCTCGCGATCACGGTTGCGTAGTTCCAGGCTCACATCCGATTCTTGACTGGCGCGATCATTGGGGTCGGCGAACACGGTGGCCTCATCCTGCATGGTATGGATGGTGCGATCTATGTCCTCGCCCAGTCCCAGTTTGATGTTATTGAGAATGGTGCGAAAATGATCCAGCTGCATCGGGTTCATATACTCTTCACCCTTCTTGGGCTTGTACGGGGTGAAGGGTTTGGTGGTGGATTGTGCTGGCATTTGTATCTCCAGAATCGAACAAAAAATTAAAAACGCGATTTAATACCAGAAACACGGGCAGGTCGCAACTAAATTCACACCGCTCCCGAAATGGGTGGCGGGTTTGTCGTGGGGGCGCATAGTGCGAGTTTCGTGATCGTCTGTCTATAGGGCGCAGCTTACAAAATTGAAATTCCCTGATTTTTCAGCATGCCCACTAGCAGTATCAGTGGCAGCCCTATCAACGCATTGTGGTCATCCCCTTGCATGCGGCTGATCAGCGCGATACCCAACCCCTCCGATTTCGCACTGCCGGCGCAGTGATAGGGTTGCTCTTTGCGCAAATAGGATTCGATCTCGTCGTCGCTTAAATCGCGAAAGCTGACGCAGTTTTCCGCGACTTCTGTTTGCATTTCGCCGGTGTGCGCATTGA
>Ga0315270_10000521_pt1 | contig 21481 bp, 20 predicted proteins | sample C1_bottom_MG_FD_204932 | JGI IMG/M metagenome (GOLD analysis project Ga0315270, IMG submission 204932) | Sediment microbial communities from Yellowstone Lake, YNP, Wyoming, USA - C1_bottom | ecosystem: Environmental > Aquatic > Freshwater > Lake > Sediment | place: USA: Wyoming | collected...
ATCACATCACCAACACATATTGCTGTATGAGTATTTAAAATAAGTTTTCCAATGTAAGCAATAGTAGCAGCGAGCTCTTCGCACACGAACCTTTCCCAAACAGCAATAATTAATTCTTGTTTAAGGTGGCCATGTTCTGAGCATAACTCATGATTACTTAAACCAAGTGTACAAAGTGTCATAGATCCAATTGCTGGTTTGTCCGGGAACGTTAATATCTGTAACGGAGAATCCCCACTTTGTTTCAACTGCCAATAATTAACAGATGGATCAATGATCCCTAGGTGGGCTTCGATATGATCGGGTACGGGATATAACTCACTCATAGTAAATCTGGGTATGGCCTAACGTAAAATTGAGGGGCTCGCCCGCTTCTGGCGAGTCCCTCTCGAATGCCGGGTTAGAGCACTGCTTAGTGTTTTTGTTGAGCACTGGCGCTTTCCTTTAGTTGTTTAAGATTGTCAGTGTAAACCTGTACACCTTCTTTATCTCCTATAAGTTCACAGTAAATTTTCGCTCTCTCCAAATAGCTAATTGCCAGTGATGTATTCCCAATTTTAAAGTAAGCAACACCAAGCACACCTAATGTTTTTGGCATATATTTGTCTGCCCCTGAGCCTTTCGAGTCTTTGAACTCCCTTTCATATGGTTCAAGTAATTGAATTGATTTAAGGGGAGCAGAATATACAATTTTCTGTGCTTGATATAGCGTTACACCCCAAGTGCTTAAAAGATTTCCAGGTTTTGAAGCACCTGAAATTTGACTAAGACTGCGATCACCCTTTGAATTGAAATGCTCAATTATTGCAACAATCGTATTGCCGTAACGATTTGAACGCTCCCGATTATTTAGTACTTCCTTGGGTATATTTTTTAGCCATTTTGGGAATTCTCTTTTAACTTGATCTGCATTTTCATCCAAGAGTTTATTGAGCTCACTTGTGTTATTAACTCTAGAATCGGAGAAAATTAGTGAAAAAAGTTTTTCATCGGTCATTGTTGCCGCAGATGCTGTGCCAGCATATACGTATAAAAAGAATAATATAAATGTGCGTAACATACTCACTGTCCAGTGCTCTAACGTTAAATATACACCCTTAAAATCACCGGCAAATACACCTTCAAGGTGTATAATCTGTGAACGCATTTGTAATATGTTGTTTTTATTTAAAGTATTAATTTAGCACACCCTAAATTTACCGGTAAATACACCATGACAAAACCACCCAAATTACTTGATCAAGTACGTGATAAATGCCGTGTGAAACATTACAGCATCCGCACCGAATATTCTTATACGGCATGGATTAAACGCTATATTTTATTTCATGGCAAGCGACATCCAAATGAAATGGGGGCTGAATATATTGAAGCATTCCTTACGCACTTGGCTGTTGAAGGCAATGTTGCATCTGCCACCCAAAATCAGGCAAAAAGTGCGCTTTTATTTCTTTACAAAGAGGTGCTGGTAATTGAATTACCTTGGCTGGACAATATCACCCAGGCAAAGGTTCCCAAACGGCTACCTGTGGTATTGACTATAGCTGAGGTTGAATCTTTACTATCTCATTTAAAAGGGTCACATCTGTTGATAAGCAATTTGCTTTATGGCGGCGGGTTGCGCTTAATGGAGGCAGTGCGTTTACGCGTAAAGGATGTGGATTTTTCCACCAACGAAATTCTGGTGCGCGAAGGTAAAGGGTTCAAGGATAGAGTGACTATGTTACCCGAGGCTATCAGTTCATCTCTCAAAGTGCATTTGGCCAAGGTTAAAGCGCTCCACGATGAGGATATTTCACAGGGAAATGGAGAGGTATACCTGCCCTTTGCGCTAGACAAAAAAAATCCTGGCTCTGCGCGAGATTGGGGATGGCAGTATGTTTTTCCTTCTAAAAATTTATCCATTGACCCTCGCAGTGGCAAGACCCGTCGCCATCATGTTGATGAGAAAGGCGTACAGCGTGCTGTTAAACAGGCCGTACGCGATTCCGATATCGTTAAACCAGCCACTCCCCACACTTTACGACATTCTTTTGCCACACACTTAATACAGGCAGGCTATGACATTCGCACCGTGCAGGAACTACTTGGGCACAGTGATGTTTCTACAACCATGATTTATACCCATGTACTGAACAAAGGCGGTAGAGGTGTCAAAAGCCCTCGGGATAATTTTAAATAAAATTGCTTATTTATTGATGACAGTTGTTGCTGTTGCTAATGGTAAAAACAAGGTCAATGGTGAATTTGGCATGGGAATAAAGCCGTGATGCTGGTAGAAATCAGCCGCCTTCTTATCCTTGGCATCTACCACCATAGCGTATGCCGCGATCTCTGAATTAGCTGCACGTGACAAGGCGTCGGCCAGCAAGGCACCACCAAGACCCACTCCCTTGAAACCTTGATCAACCGCAAGGCGCCTCATGCGCACTGCTGGTACTGTAGGATTGCGCGGCAATTTTTTACCCGTACTGGGTGGCAGGTCGTTCAGCAGCACGCTTGCTGCTGCCAGAGTGTAGTAGCCCGCGATGCGTTCCTCACCTGTAAGCGCCACAAAGCAGGCCGCCACTCTGCGCCTGACATCCTGGGTGACCTGTTGCTGAAAGTAGCGATCCTGCGGAATAGAGCCACTATTGAAAGCAGGGCGGTTATGCGCTGCACCTAGCAGGGTGACGCGGAAGCTGATTTTATTCATTCAGCGATTAGCAACTTTTTGCGGCGTGCAAATGCGCGTTTCAAAGCTGCATTTGGCTTGGGTGGTGATAGCAATGCCTGCGCGAAACTTTCCTGATCGGCTAGTGACAAGCGGAGCACACCTGCCTCCTGGATGGCTTGTTGCGCGGCCTCTTGCACGGCAGATACGATGAAATCCGTCATGGTACGCCCCTGAATCTCGGCGGCGCGCTTGAGCATGACGTGCAATTCGGCACTGATTCTGGCTTCGAGGCGGGCGGTGGAAATGGATGTTGGCATGGTGTAAATCTCCTTTTTAACAATGTACGGCGATTTGCCGTATTAGTTAAGATCCAATCAAAACATAGGCTCTTGCCGCAACCGGGATGGGGATGCTGATCTCGTCAAACCTGCCACACCGCACACCTTTCTCCATTCCTTTCCACACATCTTCTACAGGCCGACTAGACATACGCAACGTACAGAAATTACCGGGCCACGCGGATGTTACTACTACGATGATTTACACTCACGTTCTGAAGAAAGGCGGCAAGGGCGTTGAAAGCCCGTTGGATGCTTTTTGATACCGAACAAAATAGCAAGTTTACCTCTCATCGGAAAAGGCTTAAACTGGACAGACCTTATAAGGAATCAGCATGAGCACCGTAGCGTTCGATACACTAAAATTTTTTAAAACGCTTGAAGCAAGCGGCATTGATGCAAAGCAAGCTGAAGCATTAGCCGCAGCTTATCGTGACGCTTCAAACGATCAAGAATTAGTTACAAAAGATGGACTGAAATTGGAGCTGCAAATTGAACTGGCGCCAATTAAAACTGAACTACAAGTAATGAAATGGATGAACAGCCTGGTACTTGGTGGAATTATCGTGCTTATATTGATATCTTTTTTCTAAATCCAGAACAGCAAAATATAGCCCCTGCGGGGGCTTTTTTTATCGCCCTCAACTACGCGCAAGCAAATATTGATCAATTCCAAATTCATGGCAGTATTGCAGCATTCAAGATGGCTCCCCCACCCTAACCCTCCCCCGGCAGGAGAGGGAAGCCATGCACTTCCCATAGCGAGAAAACAACAAAGAGATTTGTTGTAATTTATGAAAGGCAATAATTCCAGTTGAATAAATTTTGTTGCCCTGTGCAATTAACACCGGACTCCCCCGTTAATGTTTAAGCAGAAAATATCCAGCTTTTTCGCCCCGGATGGCGCGTTAGCAACGCACATTCCCAACTTTCGCTCACGCCCGCAGCAGGTAGAGATGGCGGAGGCGATTGCCGAAGCGATTGAGGGTAACAGCCTGCTGATTGCCGAGGCTGGCACCGGCACCGGCAAAACTTTCGCTTATCTGGTACCTGCCCTGCTTGCCGGCGGCAAGGTGGTGTTGTCTACCGGCACCAAAAACCTGCAGGATCAATTATTCCAGCGCGATCTGCCCACGGTGCGCGATGCACTTAAAGCACCTGTGTCGATAGCGCTGCTCAAGGGCCGCGCAAACTATGTGTGCCACTATCATCTGGAGAGAGCACAGTCTGACGGGCGCTTGCCCACGCGTGAGGATGTGCGCCACCTGGCCCGCATTGTGCAGTATGCAAAAATTACGCAAACAGGCGACAAGAGCGGCCTGGCCGATGTGCCGGAAACTGCCCCCATCTGGATGCAGGTGACTTCCACCCGCGACAATTGCCTGGGACAGGAGTGCCCTACGCACAAGGAATGCTTTGTGCTGAAGGCGCGCAAGGAGGCAATGGAAGCTGATGTAGTAGTGGTGAACCATCACCTGTTTTTTGCCGACGTGATGTTGCGCGACGAGGGCGTGGCGGAGTTGCTGCCCGCCTGCAACACGGTGATTTTCGACGAGGCGCACCAGTTGCCGGAAACGGCCAGCCTGTTTTTTGGCGAGAATATTTCCACTTCACAGTTGCTCGAACTGGCGCGCGACACAACGATAGAAGCGCTCTCCGGCGCGAAAGATTTCACCCCCCTGCCCGAGGCCAGCAGCGCGCTGGAAAAAGCCGCGCGCGACCTGCGCCTGATATTTAAAAAGAATGAAGGCCGCATGAATGCCGAAGCCACCGCCGACCTTCCCGGCTGGGCTGATGCGCTGGGCAATGTTGCAACCCAGCTGGGCAAGCTGAACGAGCTGCTGGAAAAACAGGCAGAGCGCAGCGAAGGGCTGGAAAACTGCTGGAATCGCGGGGTCGAGCTGGCGCATAAAATTACCCACTGGATGGATGACACGCAGACCGATGTGGTGCGCTGGGTGGAGATTTTTCACCACTCGCTGCAACTCAATACCACACCCTTATCGATTGCGGAAATTTTTGCCAAGCAGATCGGCGGCACACCGCGCGCGTGGATTTTCACCTCGGCCACGCTGGCGGTGAAGCAGGATTTTTCTCACTACCAGAGCGAAATGGGCCTGATTACAGCGCGCACTGCCTGCTGGGATAGCCCGTTTAATTACCCGGAGCAGGCACTGCTATACGTGCCCGAAAACATGCCCGACCCCAATAGCACGGCCTATACCGAGGCGGTGGTGGCAGCGGCCCTGCCGCTGATCGAGGCCAGCAAGGGGCGCGCGTTTTTGTTGTTTACAAGTTTGCGTGCCATGCAGCGCGCCCATGAAATTTTGCAGGCCGAGTTTGACCGCAAAAATTTAAAGTACCCACTGATGTTGCAGGGCGAAAGCTCGCGCAATGAATTGCTGAGTCGCTTTCGCGACCACGGCAATGCGGTGCTGCTGGGCAGCCAGTCGTTCTGGGAAGGGGTGGACGTGCGCGGTGAGGCGCTGTCTCTGGTGGTGATCGACAAGCTGCCGTTTGCCCCGCCGGACGACCCGGTGCTGGCCGCGCGCATTGCGCAGATCACCAGGCAGGGGCGCAATGCCTTTATGGAATACCAGTTGCCGCGCGCGGTGATCAACCTCAAACAGGGTGCGGGTCGCTTGATACGCGATGAAAGCGACCGCGGCGTGCTGGTGATCTGCGACCCGCGTTTGATCAGCAAACCCTATGGCAAACGCATCTGGCAAAGCCTGCCCCCGTTTAAGCGCACGCGGGTATTGAACGAAGCGGTGGCATTTTTTGAGGCGGCCGTTGCCGTAACTGAAGCTCAATAGGATATCCCTCCATGGCCCGTTGTATCGAATGACGTCATTGTTGACCTTTACGCAATTCATGACAGTCATATGAATGAGCCGTCATTCGCGCGAAAGCGCGCATCGGGCGAGAGAAAATAGTCCGCGGGGCGAACAAAATCCTTGTTGTGCCCCGCTTCGCGGGATTTTTTAATCATCCGGCTTCCCGCCCGCGCGGGAATGACGAGGTTAGAATTTTTAGCGGAGCCCGTTAATGCGTAACATCGGAATTTCCCCTTCACTTTGATTTATATATAAATCATCCTATAATTCAAGCGGCAATCGCCTTATAATGCAGCAGCAGTGCCAAATCATTACGCTTTGATAACTATCAGCTATGGACGAAAAAATTCTTGCGTTGTTCAACATCAATAGTATTCACTATCCGCGCGAACTTGCGCGGCAATATCCTGCCATTCTCAGAAAAATTGTTGACCTGTGGAGTTCTGAAGCGGTTGATGGCTACTTCAGCGAGTTGATTCTGGACACGCGTGGTGATCAGCGACAAGGCTTTCCTCCGGAAGTGGCCGAGGAGATTTTGCGGCTTAGCGTGATCAATTCCAAATATCGCGAGAGCCTGAAGCCCCACTCATGGCTGCACGTTCCTGAAAAAGACAAGATTGAACTTGTTAATCTTGGCTATAAATACTCGCCAAAAGATTACTTTCTGGCGGCAAAAGCCGGAAATTTAAAAGCCGTGCATATTTTTTTGCGTTCACGTGCCGTGATCGAAACGCAGGATGAACAGGGCTGGACAGCAATGACTCACGCTGCCGCCTGCGGACATGAAGCCGTGGTTTTGCTGTTGCTGCAAAACCGGGCCAGGGTACATAGTCAGGACAGAAATGGATATGCAGCGTTGCATTGGGCTGCCTTTAACGGGCATCTTAGTGTTGTAAAGTTGCTCATACAGCATCTGGCAGATGTCAACGCCCAAAGCAAGCTGGGCTGGACGCCATTGATGCAAGCCGCAGCCCAGGGTCATCCTTTGGTTGCGGCCTTGCTGATTGACGCCGGTGCGGATATAGACTGGATTACCAATGATCACTGGACCGCACTGCACAAGGCTTCGGCCAATGGTCATACCGAGGTTGTCCGTCTCTTGCTGGAAAAAGGTGCCGATTCAAAAAAACAGCGCCACAACGGCAGCACGGCATTGTCTCTCTCCACCACCGGCAAACATCAGGCGATTGTTGAAATGCTTACGTCCACACCACAAGTGCCGCCCCAGCATAAACCAGGCACGAACTGAAATATTTTTTACTGCTACTCCCGGATGAATTTACTTTTTTATAGACGGTTCTATTGCATTTAATTCGTAACGAAAGTGAGAAGATGATGAATGAAAAGATATTGAAAGTGCTAAATAACAAAGCTGATTATTATCCTCACCAGATAGAGAAACAATTTCCGCTTATACTCGAAAAAATTATTATCATGTGGGATTCACCCGAGTTCGACTCCTACCTCAACAAATTCATGCTGGATACACGCGACCATGCCCGGCAGGGTTTTCCACCCGGCGTGGCATCTGAAATTTTGCGCCTCAGCATGCTTCATAGCGAGCAATTTGGTGGTACAGCATCGAATTCCTGGCTAGACTCAACAAATATCAAGATTGATTAAAATGGCATTTTTGAAAATGTTTTAAATTCTTGTATTGTCGGCAGCAACGTATGCCGTTTGCTGCATTAAATCCAAAGAACATTATCTAAAATACATATCAGCGGGCTCGGCCAACGCTATAATTGCTCCATTGTGATTTCATTATCCACACCCGTTAAATTTGACCTCCGGAACCTACACCATGCCGCACAATTTATTCAACTCCCGCTCGGTTTTTAAACTTGCCAGTGGCAAAACCGGCACGATGTATTCGCTGCAGGCTCTAGAAACAGCGGGTCTGGGTAAAATTTCACGACTGCCGGTTTCCATCCGCATCGTGCTGGAAGCGGTGTTGCGCAATTACGACGACAAGAAAGTAAGCGAAGCGCATGTACGCCAACTGGCAAACTGGCAACCGAATGCAACGCGCACCGATGAAATTCCTTTTGTGGTGGCGCGTATTGTGTTGCAGGATTTTACCGGCGTGCCGCTGCTGGCAGACCTTGCCGCGATGCGCGATGCCGCCGCCAGGATGGGCAAGGATCCGAAGATTATCGAGCCGCTGGTGCCGGTGAATCTGGTGGTGGACCACTCGGTGCAGATCGACAGCTATAACAACCCGAATGCGCTCAAGCTGAATATGGAGCTGGAGTTTGAGCGCAACAACGAGCGCTACAAATTTATGAAATGGGGCATGCAGGCGTTCGACACCTTCAAGGTCGTGCCGCCCGGTATCGGTATTGTGCACCAGGTCAACCTGGAATATCTGGCGCGCGGCGTGTTGCATAAAGACGGGCCAGAAGGAGAAAAAATATTCTACCCTGATACTCTGGTCGGTACCGACAGCCACACCACGATGATCAACGGCATCGGCGTAGTCGGCTGGGGCGTGGGCGGCATTGAGGCGGAAGCCGGCATGCTGGGTCAGCCGGTTTATTTCCTCACCCCCGACGTGGTGGGTGTGCACTTGAAGGGCAAGCTGCGCGAAGGCATGACTGCGACCGACCTTGTGCTGACCGTGACCGAGCTGCTGCGCAAGCAGAAAGTAGTGGGCAAGTTTGTCGAATTTTTCGGTGAAGGCACTGCTGCCCTGACCCTGCCCGACCGCGCCACCATCGCCAACATGGCGCCGGAATATGGCGCGACCATGGGCTTTTTCCCGGTGGATGATGTGACGGTTAATTTCATGCGCAATACCGGCCGTACCGACGAAGAAGTGGACGCCTTTGCTTCTTACTTCAAGGCACAGGGCCTGTATGGCATTCCCGCCGCTGGCAGTATCGATTACAGCAGCGTGGTGGAGCTGGACCTTTCCACAATCCAGCCTTCACTTGCCGGACCCAAGCGCCCGCAAGACCGCGTGCCGCTGGCTACGATGCGCGAATCTTTCAATACCTTGTTCAGCAAGCCGGTGGCAGAAAACGGCTTTAACCAGGCAGCCGACAAGCTGGCCCAGCGTTACCCAACCGGACATGCCGACAACTTCAGCGTTGGCAACGGCGATGTGCTGATCGCCGCAATCACTTCCTGCACCAACACCTCAAACCCCGGCGTGATGCTGGCAGCGGGCCTGCTGGCGAAAAAAGCCGCTGCAAAAGGCCTGCGGGTAAATCCGCACATCAAGACCACCCTTGCCCCCGGCTCGCGCGTGGTGACTGAATATCTCACCAATGCCGGGCTGCTGGAGCCGCTGGCGCAGCTGGGCTTCAGCGTCGCCGCTTACGGCTGCACCACTTGCATCGGCAACTCCGGCCCGCTTGATCCGCAGATAGAAGACGCCATCGTCAAGAATGATCTGATCGCCGCTGCAGTTTTGTCGGGCAACCGCAATTTCGAGGCGCGCATTCACGCCAATATCAAGGCCAACTTCCTCGCCTCCCCTCCCCTGGTGGTAGCCTATGCGATTGCCGGTCGCGTCAATATCAATCTGGATACCGAGCCGCTGGGCACAGGCAAGGATGGCACGCCTGTCTTCCTGAAAGACATCTGGCCCAACAGCCATGAAGTGGAAACCGTGATGAAATTCGCGATGGATCCGGCCGTATACCGCAAGCTGTACAGCGACCTGACGAAAGACCTGCCGCTGTGGAATGCAATTCCTTCCACGCCCGGAAATCGCTACCAGTGGGACGACTCCACCTACATCGCGCAGCCGCCATTTTTTGACGGCTTCAGCATGCAGACCGGCAGCATCCATGGCATCAGTAATGCAAAGGCGCTGGGCGTTTTTGGCGACTCGGTCACCACCGACCATATCAGCCCCGCGGGCGCATTCAAGCCCACCACTCCGGCGGGCAAATACCTGGCGGGCCGTGGTGTGGCAGTAAAAGACTTTAACAGTTACGGCGCGCGGCGCGGCAACCACGATGTGATGATGCGCGGCACCTTTGCCAACGTGCGCATCAAAAACCTGATGCTGCCTGCACAGGCTGACGGCAGCCGCGTTGAAGGCGGCTATACACTATATAACGGCGAGCAGATGGCGATCTATGACGCGGCGATGAAGCACATTGCCGACGGCACACCCACGGTGATTTTCGCCGGTGAGGAATACGGCACCGGTTCCAGCCGCGACTGGGCAGCCAAAGGTACGCAGTTGCTGGGTGTGAAGGCGGTCATCGCCAAGAGCTACGAGCGTATTCATCGCAGTAACCTGGTGGGCATGGGCGTGCTGCCATTGCAGTTCAAGGGCAGCGACACTGTCAGTTCTTTAAAGCTGGCGGGGGATGAAACCTTTGACCTGAGCGGAATTGATGAGAGCCTGAAGCCTCAGCAAGACGTGACCCTGACGATCAAGCGCCGCGACGGCAGCTCGCAGAAAGTGCAACTGCTGTTGCGTATCGATACGCCGATCGAGGTGGATTACTACCGTCACGGCGGAATATTGCCGTTTGTGCTGCGTGAGCTGATCGGGAAATAAAGGCAGGGTGTAACGCCATGCGCACCATGGTGCGTAAGACGCACCCTACAAAGGCTATGGGAACAAGGGGGACGCTTAATCTCTCCATACACACATGCCCCCTCTCCCGCAGGGCGGGAGAGGGCTGGGGAGAGGGTGGGAAGCAATTTCAATAATCAGCTTGGGCTTCGTACCTCAACCCAAGCTGCATGGCGGAATGCAACGGCGTTACACCATCCCCTGTATCAATTGTTCCAGCTGGTGACGTCCGTTCGGCGTAGTCATCACCATCAGCACGTCCCCGCTGTGCATGGTGTGCCGCCCGTGCGGGTTGAACGCCCACCTCCCTTGCTGATGCCGTACTGCCAGCACCACAAAGTCCTGCCCGCCGGGGTGCAGCACGCTCAGGTGCTTGCTTTCCATATTGTCCGGCAGGATGATTTCTTCCATGCGCAGCCCATCGTCTGACTTCAGCATGTCATCCAGAAAATTCACCACCTGCGGGCGCACCATCGCCGAGACCAGGCGCAGGCCTCCGGTAAAATCCGGCGACACAATTTCATCCGCGCCTGCCCGCCGAATTTTGTCGGCGTTTTTCAGATCGTGGCAACGCGCCACCACGCGCAGGCCCGGATTCAATTCCTTCACGCTAAGGCTGATCACCAGATTATCATTGTCGTCATGAGCCACGGCAAACACGCCGCGTGCACGCATGAGTCCGGCTGTCAACAGCACATCATCATCCGTCGCATCTCCCTGCAAAAATAATTGCCCGGGGTGAATTTCCAGATATTTATGGATCGCTTCAATATCCGGCTCTATCATGACGCAAGGGCGTCCGGTTATTGCCAGTTCATTCACCACGTTGCTTCCCACACGACCCGCGCCGCAAACGATAAAATGACCTTCCAGTTTTGCAATTTTCTGCAGCATTTTTCTTCTCCGCCACTCTAAGTTTATATCGCTTTCCAGCATAAAAGCGGTCAGGGTTGAAAGCACGTAACCCAGCACACCCATACCCATAATACTGACAAGCACGGTGAACAATCGACCGTATTCATATTGGCTTACATCCACGATTTCGCTAAAACCGATACTGGCTATGGTAATGAACGTCATGTAGAAACAGTCTACCCAGGAATAATGCGCGCCCCCGAGCAGGCGATAGCCTACCGTACCCGCCAGCAGCACCAGCAGCAATGCCAGCAGTGCATAAAGCAGATTACGAAATACAAAGGATTGGTCCGGGTCAGCAGTTCTCATCAATCGTCCGCAATATTCAGGCCGGGAAACAGTACATCCGTATAACCCAACTGGCTCAGGTCACGCATACGCATAGGATAAAGTATGCCGTCCAGATGATCGCATTCATGCTGCACAACACGCGCGTGGAAGCCGTTGACGGTGCGGTCGATCACTTCGCCAAATTCGTCATAACCGCGGTAACGAATGTCGGTATAGCGGGGCACAATTCCGCGCAATCCTGGCACGCTCAAACAGCCCTCCCAATCATCCTTCATTTTTTTCTTTAAGGCAGTAATGACAGGATTAATCAGCACCGTCTGCGGCACAGCCTCTGCTTCCGGGTAGCGCGGGTTGCCCGACAATTCAAAAATCACCACGCGCAGATTGACGCCAATTTGCGGTGCCGCCAGACCCGCACCATTCATGGTATGCATTGTGTCACGCATGTCCTGAATAAGCGCATGTAACTCGGCAGTATCAAACGCGGTTACTTTCTCTGCCACGCGCAGGAGATTTGCATCGCCCATGCGCAATACTTTTCTATTCGCCATCACACTCCACCAATATTTCCAGCACTTTTTTCACTCGGGCCAGGGCGGGTTGCGCCACCGCACTAATCCCTTCCAGATGTATCCCGTCACGGCTGCTTGCGCGTCCAGCCGCATGGTTTACCACGACCGCAATCGCGGCGTAACTCAAGCCCAGCTCCATTGCCAGGGCGGCTTCCGGCATGCCCGTCATGCCCACCATCGCCGCACCGTCGCGCTCATAACGGTTGATTTCGGCTGCCGTTTCAAGACGCGGCCCCTGTGTTGCGGCATAAACCCCTCCATCCATGAATTTTTCATTTGCCAGTTTTGCCGCCTCCAGTATCTGGCCGCGCATCTTGCGGCAATAGGGATAGGTAAAATCAATGTGCGTCACCGGTTTGTCGCGTCCGTCAAAATAAGTGCAGGTGCGCCCGTGCGTGTAGTCCAGAATCTGGTCAGGCACAACGATCATGCCCGGCAGCAGGTCAGCGCGTATTCCCCCCACCGAGGCAACCGACACGACACATGTTGCCCCCTGGTCATGCAGGGCCCACATGTTGGCGCGGTAGTTCACCAGATGCGGCGGGATGGTGTGGCCATAGCCGTGGCGCGCGATAAATATCACCTCGTGCTGGTTGATCAGGCCGAATGTCAATGCCCCGGAAGGCTCGCCGTAAGGGGTGCGCATCACTTGCCTGTGGGTAATTTCCATGTTGCTCAGTTGTCCCAGTCCGGTACCGCCTATGATTGCCAGCATTATTTTTTTTCCTTGGTTGCAAATATAGCGGGCAAGTTTCGCCACGCACCATGTATATCCATGCCATAGCCGAACACAAATCTGTCCGGCACTTCCACTCCCACAAAGTCAGCCTTGATGGGTTTGGTTTTTCCATTGAGCTTGTCGGCAAATATCGCGCTGTAAAAACTTGTCGCCCCCAGCGCCATCACGCGCTGCTTGACGGCATTCAGCGTCTCGCCCTCGTCCAGAATATCATCGACCACCAATACCACGCGTCCGCGCACATTTTCATGCGGGGCCACTTTCCAGTGCATCTCACCGCCCTGCTGGCTGTTGCCGTATCGCGACACATGCACATAGTCGAAATCAAGGGGGAAGTTTAACAGCGGCAGCAATTGCCCGGTAAATACCACCGCACCGCCCATTACCGACAATACCAGGGGATGATGCTCGGACAATACCGTATTGATCTCCCGCGCCATGCGTAAAACCGCGGCCTGCACCTCGCCCTCCGAAAAAATAATTTCGGAATTCTTCAATACCTCCTGTGCCCGATGTTTGCTTATCACCGCTTATGCCTCGTGCGTGGTCATTACCATTTGTGGCATTGCCTATTTACTATGTGTCAGCGACTTCAAATACTCGGAAAATTCTTCGCGCAATTCCTGATGCTTCATGCCAAATGCAATCTGTGCTTTCAGATATCCAATTTTGGAACCGCAATCGTAGCGGATACCGTCAAAGCGGTAAGCAAGCATGCTTTCGTAATGCATCAGTGCAGCTATACCATCAGTAAGCTGAATTTCCCCCCCCGCTCCCGGCTTGATTTCCTTCAAATGCTTGAAGATACGCGGGGTCAATATATAGCGACCCACCACCGCCAGGGTTGAAGGCGCATCTTCGGGTTTCGGTTTTTCAACAATCGCATTCACCCTCTCAAGGTTGGGTTCCATATTGGTCGCGCTGACGATACCGTATTGCCTGGTCTGGTCGCGCGGTACGTCCTGCACACCCAGCACCGAGCATTGGTGCCGTTCAAATACATCCACCATCTGTTTCATGATGGCTGTTTCACCGTCGATCAAGTCGTCGGCCAAAATGACGGCGAAAGGCTCGTCCTGTATCACCGGCAGTGCGCATAGCACCGCATGCCCCAATCCCAGCGGCTCAGCCTGGCGAATGTAGATGCAGTTAATATTTTTTGGCACCACTTCCTGCACAATACGCAGCAAGTCCTTTTTGCCCTGGGCTTCCAGCGTTGCTTCCAGCTCGTAGGCTTTGTCGAAATGGTCTTCAATCGCGCGCTTGTTGCGTCCGGTGATAAACACCATATCGGTGATACCCGCTGCCACCGCTTCTTCTACCGCATATTGAATCAGCGGCTTGTCCACCACCGGCAACATTTCCTTGGCCGTGGCCTTGGTTGCAGGCAGGAAACGGCTGCCCATGCCTGCTACAGGAAATACTGCTTTCGTTATTTTTTTCATCTAAACAATCCCTTTTTTCAAACGTTAAAATCTGTAGGAGCCCGATTTATCGGGCGATATAACCTCACAATAATCGCCCGATAAATCGGGCTCCTACAATATAGATCTAATTTATTGCGGCTTCATTTTTTTCAAAAACTGCATAAATTCCTGTTCGTCCATTACGGCAATACCCAGCTCGCGCGCCTTGTCCAGTTTGCTGCCCGCCTCCGCCCCTGCCACCACATAATTCGTTTTCTTCGACACGCTACCACTTACGCGCGCACCCAAGGCCTCCAGAAACGCTTTGGCTGCATCTCGGCTCAGCTCGCCGAGGGTGCCGGTAAGGACGAAAGTTTGCCCGCTTAATGGTAACACCTGCGCTGCTTCACCCTCATGCTCGGGCCAGTGCAGGCCACTGCCGCGCAACTGTCTGATCACTTCGATGTTATGCGGTTCCGAGAAGAATGCTGCAATACTCTGCGCTACAACCGGCCCCACATCGCGCACTTGCTGCAAGCGCTCCGGGTCGGCAGCGATGAATTTATCCAGCATGCCGAAGTGGCGCGCCATATCTTTCGCCGTCGTCTCGCCCACATTACGTATGCCCAGCGCATAAATAAAGCGTGCCATTGTAGTGCTTTTACTCTTCTCTATTGCTGCCAGCAGGTTGTGCGCGGATTTTTCGCCCATGCGCTCCAGATTCGCCAGGTCAGACAGGCTCAAACGATATAAATCTGCTGGTGTATTGACGAGTTGCTGTTCGACCAGTTGTTCCACCAGCTTTTCACCCAGGCCTTCGATATCGATGGCACGGCGGCTTGCAAAGTGCCACAGCGCCTGTTTGCGCTGTGCCGGGCAGTACAGCCCGCCGCTGCAACGCCAGGTTGATTCGTCGTCCTCCTTGGTCACGCTTGAACCGCATATCGGACAGGTGGGATGGCGCCGGTGCAGATCAAAGGGCAGCGGTTCAGGCTGCGGACGCTTTTCCAGCACGACACGTGCCACCTCGGGAATCACGTCGCCGGCACGTCGCACCACCACCGTGTCGCCGACGCGTACATCCTTGCGGTCGATTTCATCCTGGTTATGCAGGGTGGCATTGGTCACCGTGACCCCGCCGACGAACACGGGGGCCAGTCTTGCCACCGGGGTCAGGGCACCTGTACGCCCTACCTGCACTTCGATATCCAGCACAGTAGTGAGCGCCTCCTCGGCAGGGAATTTATGCGCGATGGCAAAGCGCGGGGCACGTGACATAAACCCGAGTTTCTGCTGCCGGGCAATGACATTTACCTTGTACACCACGCCGTCAATATCGTAGGGCAGGCTGGCACGTTGAGCGCCAATCTCGTGATAAAAATCCAGCAAACCCTGCACCCCACGGACCACGCCGCATTGTTTGGCTACCGGTACGGCCAGGCTTTTCAGCCAGCTCATTTGTTCGCCATGTGTGGGCGGCAACGCGATGCCCTCAACCTCACCCACGCCATAGGCAAAAAAACTCAAACGGCGGCTGGCGGTGATACGCGAGTCAAGCTGGCGCAAGGAGCCAGCGGCAGCATTGCGCGGGTTGGCAAACAGTTTTTCGCCCTTGGCCTCCTGCGCCTGATTCAGCGCGGCAAAATCGCGTTTCATCATCAGCACTTCACCGCGAATTTCCACCAGCGGCAGCGCTTGCTGCAGGCGTAATGGCAGCGCACGCACGGTGCGCAAATTTTCCGTGACATCTTCACCCACACTGCCATCGCCACGGGTTGCGCCCTGCACGAATATGCCGTCAATATAGGTCAGCGTAATAGCCAGTCCATCGAATTTCGGCTCGACTGCGTATTCAACATCTGCCACACCCAGCAAGTCGCGTACGCGCTGGTCAAATGCGCGCACTTCTTCCTCGCTGAAGGCATTGTTGAGCGACAGCATGGGGGTACGGTGCACTACTTCGGAAAATTCATTGAGTGGCCTGGAACCCACGCGATGCGTGGGCGAATCGGGCGTGGACAGTTCGGGATACTGTGTCTCAAGGTTTTGCAATTCACGAAACAGGGCGTCGTAATCCGCATCGGAAATTAGCGGGTCATCCAGTTGGTAATATCGTATGTTGTGACGCTCAATTTCCTTGCGCAAATAAGCGCAACGCTCCTTCACTGCAAACCCGCGCAGCGGTTCGTTTGTCCCCGCTCCCGGGTGCCCGGCCAAAAGTTTTACGGATGCTGGGGGAGGATCAGGGAGGAGGGAGTTAGAATGGTGATTCTCATTATTTGGAGCGGCATCGTCACCATGCTCATTAGACGCGGCTACCATTATGCGAATAGCCGGCGTGCGCGGGCACTGCCCGGCTGTATCTCACCGGACAGCATGCGGTCTTCAATGGCAGAAATCTGTTCGCGTATCTGGGCGAGGCTGGCATCGCTCAGCGTTACCCGGTGATCATCCACTACCGCGGCGCCCAGTTCCTGCGCCAGCCGCCGCGCCAGCACAACCATCTCGTCAAAGCGCTGCGCGGGCCGCTCTACCCGCGGCACATCCAGCAACAGGGTGAGGCCTTTAACGCGCATATGGTTGAAGGTGTGGTGTTGAAAAGGAGGGGTATCAATATTGCACAGACTGTACAGGGTGTAGCCGTGCGCACCCAGCAGGTGAAACGCACCATCGGCTTGCAAGCTCATTCCCAGCAACTTGGCCGCCTCTGCGACTTCACTGGCCGACAATGTGATTTCGCCATTGGGCAGCAGATTGATGCCTATCATTTGGTCCACTTCGGCGCAGAAGGCATCAAGTTGCAATGCGTGTGCTGCTGCTTCATCCACATCCGGCACTGTCGTATCGGCCTGTAAATACTTGCCAATTTCACGCGCCAGGTCGCGAAAATCACTGAGTCTTGCCGCGCTCACCGCGCCGGACCGGTTCGCCAGTTGCAAACCCAGCCTGAGGGCACTGTAGCTCACATGGCTGTCGGCGATTACTTTTTCCCATTTGCCCGTTGCAGCGTTCTGGCCACAGGTATTGACGTTCTTGCCAAAATCAAAACGGCGCTGCCATAGCGGCCCCAAAGCATCCGGACTGGCCAGGCTGATCGGAAAAATTTGCACGATGTAATCAGTGGCTTCATCCAGCTGGTTGCACACTTCATCCGGCGCATTCACCCGCATTTTTTCGGCGGACAAAAGCTGAGCCGGATCAACTTCATCCATCAGCGTGTCTAAATTTTTACGAGAAATATCAGGATTTTTTGGCGTTGCTCCCTGATACAGCACATCTTCCTGCGGCTTGAATGCTGCACCGAATTTGCGCTGGTACTGTCGCTGAATCCAGAAATTATAAAGATAGACCGCCACTATCACGGCAATGCCTATGCCTAGCAAGCTGATCTGTAATTCGCTCATAGTGAGAACCGTCTGTGTAACAAAATGGTTATATACATGGGAGGCTTTGCGACGTTCGCATTATCGCAAGCCGTGCTCTAAATGGCAAAGGTTGAGTGGGGACTGGGACTGGGAAGTGGGAAGTGGGAAGTGGGAAGTGGGAAGTGGGCAGGACACCCCACTCCCTACTCCCCACTCCCCACTCTCTACTCCCTACTCCCTACTCCCTACTCCCTACTCCCTACTCCCTACTCCCTACTCCCTACTCCCTACTCCCTACTCCCTACTCCCTACTCCCTACTCCCTACTTCCTACTCCCCACTCACTACTCAATTCATCAGGCCAGGGGCAGCTCTCCCGTGCCTGAACCGATCGTCGCAATGCCGTGCAGCGCCTGCATAAACTCCGGCTGCTCGTGCAATTGCGGCTCTGTGGGCGGGTGAGCGCGTCCCCGCATCTGTACCAGGCGCACCTTGCTGGTTACCGGCATGTCCCATTTCAGCCCGGCCAGCAGTTCATCCGCCGAGGCAGGTTTATTGCAGACCAGCACCATGTCACATCCGGCATTGAGCGCCGCTTCTGCACGCTGTACGATCCCACCCGCCACGGTCGCACCTTCCATACTGAGGTCGTCACTGAAGATACATCCCTCAAAGCCCAGTTCGCCGCGCAGGATATCCTTCAGCCATTTTTTGGAGAAACCGGCCGGCTGACTATCCACCTTGGGGTAGATGACATGCGCGGGCATCACCGCAGTCATGCCGAAGCTCACCATCTGGCGGAAGGGGATCAGGTCACTGAGTTCGATGTCGGTGTAGCTGCGCTCATCCACCGGAATTTCCAGATGAGAGTCGGCGCGTACAAAGCCATGGCCGGGGAAGTGTTTGCCTACGGTGTGCATGCCGCCCTGCTTAAGCCCCAGCAACAGGCTGTGCGCAAGCTCGGCGATGGCTTGCGGTTCCGAATGAAAGGCGCGGTCGCCGATTACGCCGCTGCTGCCATAATCCACATCCAGCACCGGGGTGAAGCTGAAGTCCACGCCGCAGGCACGCAGTTCGGCCGCCAGAACATAACCTGCCTGCTGTGCCAGATGCCTGGCGCGCCTGGGATGCTCGTCCCATATTTTACCCAGCTCGCGCATCGGCGGGATGCGGGTAAAACCTTCACGAAAACGCTGTACCCGACCGCCCTCATGGTCCACTGCAATCAGTAGCGGCGGACTGCGCAGGGCATGGATGCTGGCGGCGAGCTCGGTGAGCTGGCGTGTGGATTCGTAATTGCGCGAGAATAAAATAACCCCTCCCACCAGCGGGTGGCGCAGGCGTGCTTCATCCTCTGCGGTGAGCGTGGTTCCCGCGACATCCAGCATGACCGGTCCAAGTCCCATCAAACACCTCCTTCTAAAATGACAAATGCCACGGCGCTGTCGCGCTCGTCGCTGATACTGAGGTGGTGCCGTGCGACGCCCAGTTGATCGAAATATGCAGTGAGTTCTGCACCAAATACAAAACCGGGTTTGCCCTGCCTGTCGTGCACCACGGTCATTTGCGACATGCTCACCGGATGGCGCAAGCCCATGCCCGTAGCCTTGGCCAGCGCTTCCTTGGCGGCAAAACGTTTCATTAACAGGCGCGCCGGATGGGCGTGGCTTGCAAATTCGGACATTTCATTCCGGCTCAATATACGTTGCGCAAATCGCTCGCCGTAGCGCTCATGCAATGACGCTATACGGGCCAGCAAAACAATGTCGGTACCGATTCCAAATATCATGATTGAACTGGAAGCATCATGGCTTTACTGTTAACAAGGCCTTCATTTTTTTCACCGCCTGTTCCAGCCCGATAAACAGCGCCTCTGAAATGATCGCGTGACCGATATTGAGTTCGCGGATATCGGGGATGGCCACAATGGGCTGAACATTGTGATAGTTCAGGCCGTGCCCTGCATTCACCTGCAAACCCAGCTCAACCCCATGCAATACCGCATGCTGAATGCGCGCAAATTCGTGAGCCTGTTGCGGCACACTGCCCGCATCCGCGTATTTTCCCGTGTGAATTTCCACCACCGGTGCGCCCGCTGCACGGGCCGCATCCAGCTGTTTTTTGTCGGGGTCAATAAAGAGCGAAACGCGTATTCCCGCCTCGGCACATTTTGCACAAGCATGCTTTACCTGGTCGAAATAGCGCAGCACATCCAGACCGCCTTCGGTGGTGAGCTCTTCGCGCCTTTCCGGTACAAAACATACATCATGCGGCTTGATGCGCAGGGCAAAGGCCAGCATTTCGTCGGTGATCGCACTCTCCAGATTCATGCGGGTTTGCAGCATGTCGCGCAGGATTTCAACGTCCCTGTCCTGTATGTGTCTGCGGTCTTCGCGCAGGTGCAGGGTGATGGCATCGGCTCCCGCCGCTTCGCCGATCAGCGCCGCTTGCAGCACATTAGGATAGCGCGTGCCGCGCACCTGGCGCAGGGTGGCGACGTGATCGATATTCAGGCCTAGTTTTATCATTGCAGTTCCTTTGCATTAGCCGGCATTATTTAAATTTTACAATCATCAAAGTGACCTGCCGTAGGGTGCGTTCCACGCACCATGGTGCGCATGGCGCACCCTACGAAACCATCATTACAGCTTGGTCAATTCTTTTATCAGCTCGCGCGTATGCAGCATTTTTCCACCCAGATGATGGTTCAGCAGCATGCGCATCAGCTGCTTGCCCTGCCGTGCGCTCTGCGCATCGCTGTAATCATCGGCAGCCATATCCTGCAGGGTTTTACCCGACACCGGCAAGCCTTCTGTTGCACCCGCTGTGTCGCGCACCGCACCGCGTTCAACCACATAGCGATAGCTTAGTGCCGGATCGATAGGATTGGAGTTCCCCGCTTCATGTTCCAGCAACAGCGCATAGCCCAGCTCTTGCAGTAAATGTTTTTCAAAACAGCGCAGCGTGGAGGCCATATCGGCTCCGTGGGCGAGTCGCTGCAGGGTGTGCTGGTAATAATCGAAAAGTTGTTCGTGCGGATCGTCGCGCACCATCATATTTAGCAGCAGCTCGTTTATATAAAATCCACACAGCAATGCCGTGCCTTGCAATAGCGGCTGCCCGCCCTGCCACTCGGCGCTGTGCAGGGTGCGCACTTCATGCTTGCCAAACCAGCTCAAGGCCAGCGGCTGGAAGCTCATCAGCAGGCCGCGCACTGCCGATCTGGGACGTCGGGCGCCGCGCGCCACCAGGGGTACGCGGCCATGCTGGCGGCTGAATATTTCCACCAGCAGACTGGTCTCGCGAAACGGGTAGCTGTGCAGCACAAACGCGGGCTCGTGTTCCAGGCGGTTTTTATGCGCTTGCATCATGGCCAGTTGTTAATTTATTCGTATCCCAGGCTCTTTAACATCTGCGCACTGTCTGCCCAGCCGCTGCGCACCTTGATCCAGACTTCTAGGAACACTTTGCCGTCAAACAGCTTCTCCATATCCAGCCTTGCCTGGGTGGCAATTTCCTTGAGTTTTTCGCCGTTCTTGCCGATCAGCATGGCCTTGTGCGCGTCCTTGTCCACCAGGATGGCGGCATGAATGCGGCGCAGCTTACCTTCGATCTTGAACTGTTCGATCACCACGCTGACCGAATAGGGCAGTTCTTCCCCGGTAAAGCGGAATACTTTTTCGCGCACGATTTCGGCGGCGAGGAAACGCTCATTGCGGTCGGTCACCTCGTCCTCGGGATAAATCTTTTCGCCCTCGGGCAGGAAGGGGCGAACCGCATCGAGCAGGGTGTCGAGCTGCTTGTCGTGCTTGGCGCTCACCGG
>Ga0315270_10000522_pt1 | contig 21471 bp, 20 predicted proteins | sample C1_bottom_MG_FD_204932 | JGI IMG/M metagenome (GOLD analysis project Ga0315270, IMG submission 204932) | Sediment microbial communities from Yellowstone Lake, YNP, Wyoming, USA - C1_bottom | ecosystem: Environmental > Aquatic > Freshwater > Lake > Sediment | place: USA: Wyoming | collected...
TCTGGTAGCCCATCATGCCGCGGCTGTTGTGGCTGATGTTCTGGTTGCCGATGTCATCGCCCCAGATGACGAGGATGTTGGGTTTCTTGGCCGGTGCCTGGGCCGGTGCCGCCGCGGCGGGACTGGCGCAAATCGCCAACCACATCGCCAGCACCATCAGATGGAGTGCTCATGTCAGATACTTCATGCTGCCTCCTGTTGTTATTTTTTCAACGTTCCTGGAGCGCTTGGCTTTAACCTGCACAAGCCCTTCTTCTTGAAAATATTCTAACACTCTACCAAGCAAGCGCACCAAATTCATTACACATAGTTTACACAAGCCATTCGACATGCGACCGGGCCGTGATGACCAACCCTGCCAATCGCGCTATGGATGCGAAACTGTCATGACGTGGAATTGATCCGCCTTCGTAGTTATAGCGATTCCTGATTGTTAACGATCGTTTAAGGCATCCAAGTATAAAGGCGCGTATTCAGCGCGCCTTTATGATGGTGGTCAAACAGCCGACGATCAGAAGCGGAACAGCATGCCGAGCTTGACGGTTGGAACGAAGGTCAAGGTATCGTCCTTGATTTGTTGCGCTTCGAGCGCCAGGTCGGCGGCTGACACCCCGCCGGCAGTGGCGGTCAACGTCACGTCCGGTTCGTTGCGGTAATAGGCACCGGCGTCAATCGTGAACCCGAGTTTCTTGTTATTCAGCATGAAGTCCCAGCCCACGCCGAAGTACGGTGCGCCGACATGATGGCTGACCTTGCCGTTGAGCGTGCCAATTTGTGCGGCGCTATAGGCGCCGTTACCGATCGAATACAAACCAGCCGGATCGGGGGTCAGTTCGAGATTTGAAACCTGATTGTAATAGGCCGCACCGAAGGTGAGCCGGAAGATGCCCTGCATCGGGCGCCAGTCGAGTTTGATTTCCGGCACGGCCGTGCTCTGCTTGACGTCATAATTGATGTTGTCGTAATCGAAATCGGTGTGGTAGACAATGCCGGCAATCCCGAAGCGCAGGTCGAAGGATGGCGACAGAACCTGCCGGGCCTCGACACCGAAGCCGAGGTTGCCCACGTTGATGCCAATCCCGAACTCGGCGCGCGCCGGGGCGGCTGCCAGCAGCGCCATGGCGGACGCCAGCATGGCGGCTGTGTGTGCAGTGGATAGTTTCTTCATCGCTTGTTCTCCTTTTTCTTGCAAGAATTAATCAATGTACAAACTCCCTCACGCTCTTGCCTTGCCGTAACGCAAACCAAGCGCGGTACGCTCCAACTTGCCATACCCCGCCATACATCACACCTGCGCACTCAAACCCATGTTGCCGGAACTTCGAAAAGTAGTTCCCTGACCAGTTAGAGTCTGCAACGCTCAACGCCGTCAAGCTTTGACACAGATCAAATGTGTACCGGAAATGGTGCATGGCGTGCCGAATCGCAGGCTAGAGGACAAAAATTAGTCGGGTGGACGGTCAAAATCCCGCGTTGTCGGCGAGTTCGGCTGTATTTCATGGCACATAAAAAACGGGCGGCTTTCGCCGCCCGTCTGGGTCACTGCTGCAACCGGTATCAATTATTTTTTCTTGGGCGGTGTCTTCACCGAGATGGCGATCGCTTCACTGTATACGGCGGAGATCTTGTCGCCCTTCTTCAGACTGTCGAAGGCCTTCATATCGGCCGGGACCTTGATAGTCGCGACATTACCCTTCGGTCCCTGCGCCGTGAGCGTACGGTTCTTTGCATCGATTTCGAGAACGGTGGCGACAATCGAGCGGGTTTGCATGGCCGTCATACCCGGCTTGGAACCAGCCGGGGCGCGCTCAACGGCGCTGGTCTGGCCGGCGATAGTGGCGTCGCTGGCCTTCTCGAGTGCCGTGGCGACGGCAACCTGATATACGACCTCGACAATATCGCCCTTCTTGATCTGGGCGAAGTTGCGCACCTCGTCGCCAGCGATCATTACGTGTTCGACTCCTTTCTCGTCACGCAGCGTGAGCTCGCGTTCCTTCTTCTTGATATTGACGATTGTGGCCTTGGCAGACACCGAGTCGCTCAGCACGATGGCGCCACTTTTACCGGTGCCCTGCTCGGCTGCCATGGACGCTGCCGGCACGGCCGCGAACAGGGCGGCAAGGGCAACGTAAAACAGATGCGATGCTTTAAACATGATGTAGTCTCCTTGTTGATGTTTCTTGGTTGCAGTACCGAATTCATGCTCCTCGGCGAGGATGCTTGCCGCCACTGCGGGACGGCGAGTTGACGATGATAGGCTTGGTCCATGCCAGGTGCAACGGCCAAAACCGCTTAGGTCTGCCGTCATCCAAGCCGGGCAATAGCCTGGCAAGGCGCATTGTTGATAGCGTAATATCTGACTTGGCCACAGTGTTTGAATCCGGCCAGTTCATGGTTACACCCGCGGCACTGACCTTGCGCCGAGGCCATGAGTCGAAATAATTACACTTGAATCATCATGGAGATCTGCATGCGCTCACATTACACTCTGGTTGCACTTTTGACCGCCGTACTGGGTCTTTCTGCCGCTAACACGGCACAAGCGGACAGCTACCGCTCGCGCGCCGAGCGCTGGGAATTCACGATGCAGATGCGCTACCTCGATGATAAATCGATGTCATTCACCGGCGGCTCGGAAGTTGATGTCAATTCCAATATCGGCTGGGGGTTCGGTTTTGGCTACAACTTCAACGACCACCTGGCGTTGAGCATGGACGTCGGCTGGAACTCGCCCAGCTATGACGCCACCATCGTCTCGGCGGACACACCACCGGCTGCCGACCGCCGCGCAAGCGGACAGTTGTCGACCAGCAGCCTGCATCTCAACCTGCTCTACAATTTCATCGCCGGACCGGTTACCCCATTCGTTACCGCCGGAGTCGGTACCACCTTTATCGACAGTAATGTCGCCTCGGGTCCGACTTCCGGCACCTGCTGGTATGACCCCTACTATGGTTATTACTGCGACAGCTACACGCCAACCTACAGCGACAGCCGATTTTCCTACAACGCCAGCGTCGGCGTGCGCTGGGATATGGCGCGCGATGTGTTCATGCGCGCATCAATCGGCTCGCACTGGATTGATATGAAAAACAGCGGCACCCAGGACTTCACCACCGGTCGCCTCGAGATCGGCTTCATGTATTGACCGGCGCGCCCGGTGCCCGCCGGCAGGCGCTTGGCGACATGCCGAACCAGCGGTGAAAGGCGCGCGTGAAACTGGCCGGCTCCGAGAAGCCGAGCAGGTAAGTGATCTCGCCAACCGATAGCCGCGAGTTGCGCACATACTGGTTGGCGAGCTCGCGGCGCGCCTCTTCCCGCAACCTTGCCACACTGGTGCCGTGCCCGGCGAGCTTGCGCTGCAGGTTGCGCACACTCAGGTGCAGTGTCTCGGCCACGCGCTGTGCGCTGGTCTGCCCGGACGGCAGTTGCTCCATGAGACTGATCCGCGCCTGAGTCACCACATCTTCGCGATCGAAACGCGCGAGATAGCGCAGAATGACCTCATCGGCGGCGCGCGCCAGCTCGGCGTTTCCGGTAGGCAGCATGCGATCCATATCGGCGGCGGCAAATACCAGGGCCGTGTCGGGTGCGCCATAGACGACCAGAGCGCGAAAGAACGCATCGAACTGCTGTTCGCACGGTGGCCGCGGCCGTTGCAGCCGCACGCGCAATGGACAGAACGCCTCCCCGTAGCTCGTGCGACACAGCGTCACCAGCGCCACCGCACCGGCATCCGCTGCGGCCAGCGAGAGCGGCAAGACGTTACCGACGGACTCGAAGCCTAGCTCAATCTCCGCACCAATCGAAACGGTCCGCAGCGTCAACGCAGTGGATACCAGACGCGTGAAACGCACAAAGCGGTCCAGCGCCTCACGCAGGGTGTGGCTCGCGAGCCAGGCGTAGCCGAGGGCGTGGAAGGTCGTCGGGTGAACGTGCTGCCCGGCACTCACGCCAAAACACGGATCACCGGTCGCCTCGACGGCCGAATCCCACAGGCGCGTCATGGCCGGTAGTGGTATACGCGCGCCGGCATCGTGCAACTGTTCTGTGTTGACCCCGGCACGCTCGAAAACTGGGCGCGGTGCAATGCCGCGTGCTTCGAGTGCCCGCCAGATCACAGCGGCCCATGAGGCGACCGTCGTTGGTTGCATGTGCTCTCCCTTTCCGCCTGTCATTCCGGACAAACACCTGGCGCTTGCGGACAACACGCCGGGACAACGGATTGGCGGGTTCCGACAGGCCGGTGTCTGCGTGCTCATCCATTCTAACACTAGCACGCAACCTGTCTGCACCGGAGGTCACCATGCTGACGAATCATCGCTCGCGCACACCATTCTGGCAACACACCCTGGCCGGCGATATCACCTGTGTCGGCCGCGGCTTGCACAGTGGTCACCGGACCAGCATGCGGCTCCGGCCCGCACCACCCGGCACCGGCATCCGTTTCCTGCGCATGGACGTCGATGCCGGACAACGTGTGGTGACGGCACACTGGCGCAACGTCGTCGAGTCCGAACTGTGCACGGTCATTGCCAACGAGCATGGCGTGACAGTGCGCACGGTCGAGCATCTGCTCGCTGCCCTGCGTGGCTGCGAAATCGACAACGCGGTGGTCGAGCTCGAAGGGCCAGAAGTACCGATCATGGATGGCAGCGCGGCACCGTTTGTGTCGCTCCTGCAGCGAACCGGGTCAGTTCCCCAGCCGGCCGCGCGTCGTGCGCTGTACATCCGGCAGCCGGTAACCGTTTCGAATGGCGACCGGTACGCGATGTTGCTGCCGGATCCGCAGGCACAGATTACTGTCGAGATTGATTTTCCGAATCCGGTCATCGGCCGCCAACGCTACTCGATGACGCTGGATCCCGTGACGTTTGCGCGCGAGATCGCACCGGCCCGCACCTTTGGTTTCGCGCACGATGTGCGCGCGTTGCAAGCGCGCGGGCTTGCCCTCGGCGGTTCGCTGCGCAGCGCGATCCTGGTCGATGAGCAGCGCGTCGTGAATGAAGAAGGTCTGCGTTTCCCGGACGAATTCGTGCGCCACAAATTGCTCGACTGTGTCGGCGATCTGTCGCTCCTCGGGCTGCCGGTCATCGGTCACCTTGTGGCCTACAAACCGGGACATCAGTTGTGCCACCAGTTATTGCGCGCCGTGCATGCGGCCGCCGATGCCGCCAGCGTCAGCGTGCTCGGCGTCGACAACCTGCCTTCCAGGTTATCGCAATCCGAATCGTCGCCCGGCGAACAGGCCGAGACCGTTCGCTACGCAACCCGGTCACGCCCGCTTAAAGGAGAGAGCTCATGATGGCCACGTGCGCTGCCAACCCCATACCTTCCATTCGCCAGCACACCGTGCAGCAATCTGCGCCGCTGCACACCGCCCGGCATCGGCGTCGATCCGATGTGCTCGCAGTGCACCCTGCCGATGCCGACACCGGCGTGCGCTTTTTCTGCAACGGCACGATGTCGGAGGCGATGAGCATCATACCGGCACACTGGGACGCGGTGACCGATACCAACGGAGGTATTGCTCTGGGCAATCTGTACGGCATAACCTTGCGCGGCACGATTCCGTTGCTGGCTGCGCTGCGCGTGGCCGGGATCGACAATGCCATTGTCGAAGTACACGGCTCGAGAATCCCGGCCGAGATCAGCGATTTCGACTTCTATTTTGACGTGCTGTCTGATGTCGGCGTGCGCGCACAGGACCAGGAGCGCCATCTGCTGCGCGTCACCGAAACCGTCGAGGTCCGGGACAACATAGGTTTTCTGAAGTTGACGCCATCCACCGGGTTCCGTGCCTGCGCCAACATGACAACGATGCTGCCTGACGGGAACAGCGACGAGGCATGCGCGACGCTCGCATGCAATTTTAATGAACCTTCTGCCGGCTTTAGCCTGTTTCCAGACGAGTTGCACGACGGACAGGTTGTTGAGGTCGACGCCACTCGGGCATTACAGCCGTTGCGGGAGATCCGCGCCTTGCCCGAACCATTACGGGCAACGCTGATCGAGATGATCGGACACCTGGCGCTCGTCGGGGCGCCGGTGGCCGCCAACGTTTACGGTCAGAGCGCTGGACCGCGACACTACCAGGCACTGCTCCACGCCGTCATGGAGCGTCGCGCACTCACGCGCACCACCGTTGATGCGCATCGCGCCCAACACGGCACAGCGGCTCATACCGTTGCCGATGCTGCAAAAAAATAGGGCTGCGGCATGCCCGACTAACGCTGCTCATGCGCCGGCGCCACCGCCGGCGCGGCATACCACTGTTCCTTCGGCACGACCTTGGGCTGCGCCGGGTCACTCACGTAGGCCGGGGTCATGATCTGCACACCGTAATCGTTGAACACATCGAGAATGTTCCGATACAAGCGCGTATACAGTTGCTCCATGGCCTGGGCGTCGCCGCAATAAACATTGATTTCGTACGTCACCGCGAAGTCGCCGAGCGCCCTTTGCAGCACGAATGGCCCGGGTTCTGCGAGCAGGCCCTCGGTGCGCTCAGCGGCTTGCACCAGCATCGCCTCCACCTGGCGCCAGGGTGTCTCGTAACCGATGCCCACGGATGTATGCAGAATCAACTTGCCCTCGCGCGCGAGCAGACTGTAATTCACCACACTGCTGCTGAGGATCACCGAATTGGGAATGACGATCTCTTCGTTTTTTGGCGTGCGCAGGTGCGTCACCAGCAGCCGCGTCTCCGCGACATCGCCCAGATGTTCATTGATGCGTATCCGGTCGCCCACGTGGAAGGCGCGGCGGTAGATCATGGTGTAGCCGGCAATGACGTTGCCGATCACGGAGGACGAGCCGAGCGAGAAGATCACACCGAGAAACAGCGACACCCCCTTGAACGCCTCCGACCCCGATCCCGGGATATACGGATAGGCCACCACGATCGTGAAGGCGATCACCAGCAGACGCACCAGACGGTAGGTCGGTATGGCCAAATCGGGGCTGAGCCCGGCGAGCGTGACACTCCCGCGGGCAAGGCCCGTGAACAAAAGGTTGATCGCCTTCAACAGGTAGCGGGCCGCGAATACGATGACCGTGAGAATAATCAGATCCGGAATCGCGCGCAGCAGGCCGCGGCCGAGCGTGCGCAATGGATCGAAGAGCAGGGCAAACATCTGCACCCCGAAATCCCGCGTCCAGGGAAAGAGCTGCAGCACGAAATTTAAATAGAGCATGATCGCAATCAGCGCGATCGCCGCCCAGAGCAATCTGCGCAGGCCGCGCAGCGCGTGCCACAGCTGCGTCGCATTCAGCAATCGCAGCGACTTCGCCTCGAGCCCTTCCAGCCTGCTCTTGATACGGCGCTCAAGCAGCGCGTCCAGCCAACGCATCGCGCGCGCGCCCAGCCACAGCAAAGCCGTGAGCACTGCCAACCCCGCCCCGGCGAACATGCTGCCGCGCACGACTTGCCCAGGTTCGCGGTCGTGCCGGTAGCTGCTGATCGCCTCGCCGATCCGCGATACAAACACGCTCGCCAACAGCGGGCGATCGATCCCTTCAAGGCGCGCATCCGCATCGATCACCGCGAGCACCAGCCGATCTCCGGCCAGGATGCGTGACGTTCCTTGCGCTTCTTCGACGCGCAGCGCACTGGGTGAAAAGCGCCGGTCGGCCGCGAGTGCCTCGATACGCCCGGCAATCAACTTCGCGCGCTTTTCAGCCGGGAAGCTCGACACTCCGCGCACGCGCAGCAGCGTCACGCCATCGATCTTGACCGGCGCGACGACAACTTCATCTGTTTCTTCCGAAACCGCCGGCGCATCCGTTGCGGCGGCGCTGGCGGTCCCGGTCACGAGCCACACTGTGCCCAGAATTGCCAGGAAGGCGAGGAATAAGGCGCGCAAAGGAACCGTTGTCGTGACGGGATCGCTCATGGTCTTCTCCACTGGATGCTTGGCGTTGCGCTAACAACTGGACACAATCCTCGCATGCGCAGGCGGTCCGCGCCAGCAAGGATTGCCGTGCGGCACGACGCCTACTGAACCTGGCGCACGGCTTCGGCCAGCAGGCGGTTCACGAGCTGCAAGACCTCGGGGGCCTCCAAGATACTATCGTGGGTCGCGTTAAATCCGTACAGGTGCGCGGCATCCTGCTGCGCCGGCCCATAGAGTTGGCTGGCAACGCTCACGGTGCTGTCGTCAGATTCGCCGAACGAACGGCCGTTGCGCTGGAACCCAAATAGCAGATGGTGGGTAGTGCCGGCTGGCAGCGGGCGATGCTGGGTCGTGTGATCGGGGTCGTTATAGTTATAAAAGAGTTCGCGCAGATAAGCGCTGCCCGGCGACATGTCGTACCACACCCGCACCACGGACGGTGCGTGTTTTACTCCTGCGGCGGCGGACGGCACGCCGCCCCAGGGACTGGAGATCGACACGAACAGCGGGATGTCGGCACGGCTGGTCTCGGTCTGGTTGCGAAGCAGGAAGCCGCGCGCGACCAGGCCACCCATGCTGTATCCAACCAACAGCAGTCGCTTGAAGCCGTGCTGCAGTTGCAGGCGTTTGACAGTCTGGTCGAGATGGTCGGCGATCACACCGAGATGCGCGCCGGACGGATAATAGTAGAGCCACGGCTGAAAGCGGCTGCGGTCAAGATTCCCGATCAGCGTGGCGAAGCTGGCGGGCGTTCCGTTGATGCCGTGCACAAACAGCACCGGCGTTTTCTGGCTGCTATAGGGTTCAAGGAAATACACGCCCGTGCGCGCTTCGAACAGGAAATCGAAAGGCCGCCACAAGCCCTGGCTGGCGTACTTGGCATCGAAGCGCGGGTCGTCGAGGGACACCACCTCACCGACGGCCGTCGCCGCACCGAGGCTGATGTTGAGCTGGTCTTGAATCGAGCGCACCTGCAGACGCGCGATGTCAACGGGGCCATCGACCACCGCACGGCCAATGGCGGGGATCACCAGATCCAGATTCTCGAAAGAACTTGCGGCCGCGCAGGTAACGGCCTGCTCCGGCACGACATCCAGTGCCGGCTCATCGGGTTCATAGACCAGATTGGCGTTGCGGTCCTCGAACGCGGCCAGCGCGTAGGTGCCCGGGACCATGTGGAAGTACCAGCGCCCGGGCCCTTCCAGCACATAGTGATCGGCCAACTTCCAGTTAGCGCGGGCATCGCCGCGCCCGCCGGGCAGGCGCACCAGCACCACAACCAGCGGTTTCTGGCTCGGTCTCTCGGTACGAACCTGGCCCTGCAAGGTGCAATGCGCGTCGAGCTTTTTCTGCTGCTCTTTGACTTCCGTGAAAATACATCCGTTCAACAGCAGCGCAGATACCAATGCCGCAACAACGGGCGGAAACAGGCGTGCTGGCGAGCAACGCAGACCAACACGCATCATCTTCACCAGACCGGAAACACCCGTCGCTTCGGCGGCCATCCGGGCTATTTTTTACCGATGGGTTCAAATTTGAATTTCTGTCCACCCACGGATGCTTCGTACATCAAACCGCCCTTGGCATGCGTGAACACGGCCATGCCTTTGTGGTATTTGGCCGCCTGTGCGCCGGCCGTGCCGCCGGCCGTGGCACTCGAGCCGGCGCCTTCGGAGCCGGCCTGCGCTTGCGCCCCGGCGGTAATCGCCACCGCACTGGCTTGCGCGCTGAATTCAAAATTGCCGCTGATAAATTCGTTGTAGGCGCGTTTGTCTTGAAAGAAAATAGCTTCGCTGATGGCTTGCCCGCCGAGCTGCGCACCCACCGTCAACTGTGTCATCGATGTTTTACCAGTCACCTTGCCTGCCTGGTAAACCTGCCCTTCGCCATGCGCAGCACCAACACCGATGCCGCCTTTACCAATGGTCGGGAATACGGCATACGCGTAGGCGTTCTTGAAGAACGGCTTCACCGCCGGAGATGCCTTGAAGAGGCTGATCGTCTTGGTGTAATCGTCCTCCGCTTGTGCCAGTGACACAGCAAGCAGTGTAAAAGCGAGCACGGCAAGAGATAGAAATCTTTTCATCTCATTCCTCCAGGTTGATTGATCCATCATTGATCGCGATACAGCGCAGCATTAGACGGACACGACCATCTCCGTGGCGACAAAACCTTTATGGCGTCGCGGCGCCGGCAACCAGCGGTTTGGCTCGGCCGAGCGCCTTCTGCAGTTGCTCGAACAGCGGCTTGATGTTCGACTCGACAATGTTGCGGCCGACATGCACCGCCACAAATCGTCCGGACCCGGAAACCTTGTCCGTGTAGGTCTGGTTGGCCAGCACCACCAGAGTCTGCGTGCCGTATGGCAGGAGCGCGATCGCGACCTGCAAGGTATTCAGATTATTGCTGATATAGAACTCACGGTTGGTGATGGCGGCGCCGTCCGGTTTGACCTGCACCATCTCGTGGCGCAATGAAAACATCGGCCGGCCCTCGACAGTTTTCTTGTCCCAGAAGTAGCTGTGCTGCAGGCCTGCGGCGGCACCCTTGGGATAGTTGCGGTAGGCCTGATAAAAATCCGGCAGTTCCTTGCGCAACAGCGGCATGGCCTCGGTGGTGGCCGCTAGCTCCGCGCCAGGGTTGACCTGCTTGCCGTCGCGGCGAGCATAGGGCGGCAAACCGGCAAGGCCGTCCTTGCGATAGGCGAGATAGCGGCTCTCCAGCACACGCCGCATGACCCCGGCTGCCGCCTGTGCAGGATCAACACCGCTGGCAGCGGCCTGCCCTACCCAGGCAAGCTCGTCCTTGCTGAAATTGAAGTCGTCACCCGGCTTGGCGCGCAGCAGCTTGTCCACTTCACCTTTCTCATCGGCAGTAAACCCGATGGCCGTGAACGCCGGACCGGTGCCATCGCCGCGCACGCTGCCGCTGATCTCGCGCGTGGTGCGGCGCTGCTCGGCATCGTCCTTCACATTGAGTGAACGCAGCGTGGCGACGGACTTGCCGAGGTCAGCCGGCACGATGACCGCCAGGCTCACGGCCAGCCCGGAATCGCTGGTCTCCTGCTCTGGTTTGACCACGGTTACGATTTCGCCAGACTGCAGCTGTTTACGTACCTCCGGCTTCAGGGAGGCGAAAACCTGCTCGGCGGTCAGGCCGGCGTGCGCACCGGTCGACATAACGAGTGCCGGGCCAGACAGGGAAACCAACAGCCAGCGATTCCATCGATTCACGAATGCCTCCTCCCCAACAGTGTGTTTTTGCCCGGGATACCACGAGTTTCGACCAAACCGCGCTGGCGTCTCGGGATTCGGCCACCATCATAGACAGCTGCCGGCAGCGAGGGCAATGGTTGCATGCTCGTCCCGGTCGGGCCGACTCACGGTTTCAGCGCCGTAAGGCATGGCTTGCGATCGCGCAGCGCCTTGGTAGCCAGGCCCTCGACCAGTATCGACAGTCCCGCAGTGCTGACCGCGGCAGCCGTTGTGATTCCCGCCTCGATTACGCCCTCCGCACTGACACCGTAACTCGGCTTGGCCAGTGTGCCCGTGATCTTGAACATGTTGGTCACCTTGCCAAGTCCCAGACTTAGCCCTTCGCGCGCCTGGGCTTGCATATACAGATTGAGCGTCTCCGCTTTGAGGTTGACGACACCGCTCGAGACGATGTTGACCTTGGCCGTCTGAAGGGCGACGCTCCGGTCGATGGTCACGATTCCGTCGCGTACCGGCAGACGCACCGCGATGCATTCGAGTTTGGTGGTGGCGTCATTCTTCACGAACGGCATCACCGCCGTCACGAACTCGGTCAGCAGGTCGGCGCCAAAATCGAAGAGACTTTTGTCCAGCAGTGCCTGGCCAACGGCGACACGCACCTGGCCATCGAGACTGCCCATCAAGGCGCTCACCGAGTTGCCGTGTGCACGCAAATCAGCATTGAACTCCACGAGGCCACCCGTGTACGCGGCGGGTTTCTTCGCCAGTACCAGCAACGGTGTAACATCCAGGTTGCTCGTCGCCAGCATCGCTTCGACGTTCAGGGGCGCATCGCGGGAATGCGTCAACATCAGGCGCGCGTTGATATCGGAACCATCCGGCGCGAGCCGCATGCGCACCGGCACCGCCGTCAGCCGGCCGTCCTGCAATGCCACATGGGCCACGAGTTGATGCACAGCCAAGTCGCGTTGTATCGCCAGCCGGGTCAGCGCGAGGTCGATATCGAACTGCCCCTGATGCAACCACGACCAATCAATCGCCGCATCGGAAAAGTACCGGCCCTGCGGCAAGGGCTGCGCTGAGGCCGGTGTTTGCTCAGGCCGCCAACGGTCTGGCTGCAGCTCCGCCAAATCGATCAGGTCTCCATGCAGCTTTGCCCGTACATTGTCGATACGCGGACGCCACTTCAGCGCGAGCTCACCGGCAATGTCACTTTCACCCAGACGCAGCCGAATATTCGACAACGTCACGGTATCGTCACGCTGTACAATTTTGACATCGATCGTTGCCGGCAGTGCCGGCACGTGCAGGCCAAAGCGCTCGGTGGCGCGGCGCACATCCTCGAACCGTCCCGATACCACCAATTCGGTGCCATTTAAATCCGCGAGTCGCGCGATCCGGCCACGGGCCATCAGGCCGTTAAGCGCCGGATCACCGAGTGTGAAATCAATGTTATCGAGAACCAGCGCCGGGACCGTTCCATGCACACGACCGGCAACACGAAAGGGACCGATCTTGGGTTGTTCAATGCCGAGCCGGCGCAGCAGATCGGCCAGCTCCACGCCATAGGCGGTAAAGGTCACGTCCAGGCCACGCAGCTTGACGAGATCGGCCACCTGCCCCCTGGACGTGAGTGCCACGACACCATCGCGCTCGTCCATGGTGAACACCAGATTTCGCAGCGCTGGCGCGTACACCGAACCGTGCAACCTCCCGGTGGCCCGATAACGCCCGAGATCCGGCGGCTCATAACTGAAATAGCGCGCGAGCTCGCCGAATTTCTCGCCTTTGATCGTAACCTGCGCATCCAACCCTGAGGCATCGAACAAGGAAGCCACCGTGCCCTTGGCGTTGACGGTTGTCTTGCCAGCGCGCAGCGTCAAGTCCACACCGGTCGCGACCGTTGCTTCAAACAGTCCCAAAAACGAATCGAGGCTGCCGGTGATCGTAAATGGGTGCTCGTTAAAGTGCGCCTCCAGCTTCACGTGCTGCGGATCGGTGCGCGTCTTGCCGCTCGCACGAAATAAATTGAGATCCAGCTTCCAGCCCGTGGCGTCGACACCACTGCGAAAACTCACTACCCCTTGATCGATGGATAAGCTTTCAACCTCGAATGTCAGACCGGACTTCGCGGGACTAGCGGTGGTGGCATGTGAAGCTGCCTTGGACTGAAACACCCAATTACCCCTTCCCTTACTGTCCGTTTCCAAAATCACCTGGGGCTGGTCGAACGCCACGTGGTTGATGCGCAGCGTTCCGCCGAGCAAGGCCAGCAGGTCGAGCTCGGCGGCGAAGCGTCGGGCGTGCACGAAGTTGGGTTGCGAGGCCCAGGCGGGATTCGCCAGGCTCACGTCGGTGGCAACAATCGCAGGGCGCAGGGACCACACGTGCAATTCGATGGGTCCGCGCACGGTGAAGACGCGCCCGGTGGCAGAACTTATATTTTCGGTCAGAAAGGCGCGCGCGGACTCAGCATCAAAGTTGCGCACGCTCAGGTACGCCCAGGTCGCCACAGCGCCCAGCGTCAGCAGCAGTACCGCGCCCACGATGAACCACCAGCGCCGTGGTATACGTTGCCGCCAGACCAACAAGGGATTCATGCTCATGCCTGTGTTTCAGATCGGGATACGGCCGGCTTGCCGCGGGACACGGGCCTCCATCATAGGGAATCGCTGGCCTTCCCGGCAATGGTCACCGTGTTGAACCGGCCATACAATCCGGCATTCAACATTGTGCTGGCGCTGACAGCGACGCCAGTCATGTTGATTTCACCGCCACTGATCATCCGGCACACGCCAGACTTCGGCGAACAGCATCATCCTGGAATATCGAACAGGGACCGCACGAAAGTCGCGGGACAATGCGGCTGTCAATAACCCGAACCCCAGCGGTACTGCCAGGCGATCGCGACGGTGTCGAAGTCGGTGCCGGTGCGTGTGGCCACGCCGGTGCCCGCGTGTAACTTGAATGAGTGATGGCGATCAATAGCATGCGCGTAGGTGGCGCCAAAGCGGGTGTTCTTCTGCAGGTCGTTGCCTTGCACGCCGTCAACGGTGCTGCGCCCGCCGGTGTAGTAGACCGCATCCACCGCCAGCCAACCCCGCGTACCAAGATTGTACGATAGGTGGGTTTGCGCGCTGTAGATCGGATCCTGCGCCAGAGTGCTGCCACCGAAGAAGTTGTCGTTGTCGGTGTAGTAGGTAGCCGCCGCCGCGAGCTCCAGGGTCAATGCGCCGACGGCCTTGGAGATCCCGAGCTCAGGCTTGAACGACCAGCGATTGGTGCCGATGTTCACGAGCTTGTCGGAATCGTACTGACTGGCCGGCGCCGTCACCTGCAGGCTCACCCCCACGATCAGATCCTGCCGGTAACTCGCGAACTCCTGCACCGACAGCGCCGGCGCGCCGTACAGATTCACTGCCAGCCGCAACCGTGGATCGGCCAGCCCCGTCACGTCGCGCTCGACCAACGCGCCGGAGTACAGCGCGGAACCCGACAGCTTGGCATAGGGCAACACGATATCAAATTTTCCCGACAGGCCTGCGATGTCGAGCGACCGCGCATAGGCAAAGACGGCGCTGTGCGTCTGAATGTTCGCATCGGTCAACGGCACCGATGGGTCGAACGCCACGCCGCCTTGCGAGTAGCTGTAGCCGGCAATCACGAAGTTCATCCCGACCGGCGAGTTACTATAGAGCCGCGGCTCGAGGTCCTGCGCCACTGCCGGCGAGCCGAACGCAAGCACGGCCAGCGCCAACTTGGGCCGCGCCCAGTGTGTCGCGCGGCGGCGAACAGGTGTCGGTCCGAACCAACCCGACCCTGACACTAGAACTCCGCCCCGAGCGACATGACCGCGAGTCGATCGGCACTGTCGTCGGGATTGAAGACATAAAACCCGAGTGTCGCCCTGCCGAAGATGAGCTGCATGAAACCGCCGTATTGGATCTCGCGATCGGTCTGATAGACGCGCGTGCGTTGACCGACGAGGCCGAGGCGCAGCCACTTGAGGGGACTCACGCCGAGTTCGCTCCACGCGTAGATGTAGCTGTCCTCTTTGACGTCGAGGTCATACAGGTACTCAGCTTCGATGTAGTAATCGACAATACCATACGCCAGGCTTGCCTCGAAACCCGGCGCGATCCCCTGCGTCTTACCGAACACCACGCCCAGCATTGGCGTCAGCGTGTAGGTCAGCTTGTTGCCACCCGAGAATGTCCAGCCGACGAACAGCGAGCCGGTGTCGAGCGCCTCGTAGTTGTAGCGTGCCTCGAGATGCAGCGACCCGCGATCGGCTGTGGCAATGGCGAGCAGGAAGTTGCTGTCATCGGGCGGAAAGTAGTACATGCCGGTCGCGGAATAGGTCCAGTCGGACGTCTTCGCGCTCGCGGATAGCGACGCTGCAGTCCCGTTGACCGGTGCGGCGCAGGCCAGTGCCGGCACGAACAGCGCTGCTGCGAGGACGGCGTGTGGCGAGGACGGGCACACGCTCATCCCCCGAGCGCCATGGTTACAGCCACCAGGACCACTCCAATCGCAGCCATCGCCAAACCGGGCCGCCACGGGTAGCCCCCGGTATAGCGCCCGAGCACAATGCCGCAGGCGAACAATGTCTGCAGCGCAACTGCGTTCGAGACGCGCATTGCTAGCATAGCTTCAGAAAACAGCATAAACGGAACCACGACCGGAAGGGTCGAGAGCACAACAATCAGGAAGACGCCAAGGGCTCCGATAGCCCCCTTGACAGCGAAGTCACCCGGATGGGTCTCCAGCATAAACACGAGAAGGCTTGATCCACATCAACTCCGCACAGTAGCGAGGCATGGGCTTAACGCAGCCTAAATTCTGAATTCCGCAACACACCCCCCGTAGGTGACCATTGCAGATTGTGGCCGACCGCTACTTCTTTCCCTTGCGCGCCTGGGCTCTTCGCGGGAAGTCCCGCGAAGAGCAGGTCAATCAGTTCATGGACGGGCGCACTACGTACTCCTCCTTGAGCTCCTTGTTGTATTTCACCACCTTGATCTCGCCGAAGTCCTTGCTGTACAGCGGGTAGCCCTTTTCGGCCCAATCCGCGACGCCGCCTTTGACGATATAGACGTTCTTGTAACCGTAGCGGTAGAGGAAAGATGTGAAATACGTGGCCCGGTGCTGGGTGCGGCAGAAGACCCAGATCTCGGTATTCGGGTCCGGCCAGGATTTCGGCACGAGATAAGGGAGACCGGAACTGATGTTGTCCGATCCGAGCAGGTGCCCGGCGTAAAACTCTGCGTAGGAGCGGATGTCGAGGATGATGGCCTTGCTCTTCTTGGCCTGGACGTCCTGCCACTTCTTGTAGAGATCGTCAACGGAAGCGACCCGGTCCTTTGGAATAAGTGCCGACAGTTCGGCAAAAACCTTCTTCTCTTCGTCCGCGGGTCCCGCGAGGGTCATCGTGGGAGCAAGCAGAATGGTGGCAACTAAGAGGCTCGACAGCCATATAGCGTTCATTGTTGACTCCTCCTTTCAAGTTAAGGCATTAACGATGCGTATCTTCAAGTAATCTAAATCAAACTTCATTGATGTAAATCAAACCATTCAATTTCGCGTCGTTCGCTCCTTGTTGCCGCCATGCTCCTGTTCCTGCTTGCGCGATCCGCACGGTTTGGGGCTGTCCGCCGATGCAGGCTCTGCAACTTTCAGAAAATCACTTTCAGCATGCGATCAAGCAATTGTTCCATTGAAAACAGCGTCAGCAACAGCGGTGCCACGGGCAGCAGCGTGACCACCGCCAATTGCAGCACGGTCTGCCAGGTGAAGGGTACCAATTGCATTTCTTTCACCACCGCGAAGCTGTTGGCCATATCGGCCAGCGACTGAATGTCCGCGCTGCCGATCAGTGGCTCGTCCGCCGGCGCGCCGCCGCGTAGCCACTTTTTGTCGAACTCGCGCGTGTAACGCTGCGCCAGTGTGCCGTATTCGTGAGAGCCGGTACGCTTGACGGCGGCGAGTTTCGGGCTGAACACCAGCAGTGGCCCAAGGATGGCGAACATCATCATGGCCACTATCCCAATAAGTTCCAGTCTGAATTCGGTCAGCGTGGCGCCCGCGTAAAAAATCCGGTTGGCTATCAACCCGGCCAGCAGTGCGCCCTGGGCGAGCAACACCGGCGAGAACGCGTGACTGACCCATGACAAAAAGCCCAGACCGCCGCTGCGATCCGGATGCGTCGGCATGAGATTCAGCTCGATACGCGACACCTGCCACAGAAAGCGCGCCCAGATGAACATCCGGAAATACCAGCGCAGGAGCAGGAACTGGAATAACGGCAGGCTCACCAAGTCCAACCACCAGCCGGCCAGCGACGGCTGCAATTTCCCGTCCACCGCCACGCCATACCAGCTTGCCACATCGAGCGCCACTTGGGTGCGCCAGAAGTAGAACACACCCACCCCATAAACAAAGATGAGCAACAGCACCTCCGCCGCGACGGAATTGCGCAGACGCATCGCCGAAGCCATGGCCGCGTCGAACTTCGCCCGCGCCGCATGCGGGATCAGACCGCGCGCCACAAACTGGTGCACGACCGGGCGCATCCGCTGATGAACGACAAGTTCCGCCAGGATCAGCAGTGGCAGCGCGAGCAGCAGACGCACCTGCAACTCTATGTCGTGCAGGAACGGCAGCTGAACGCTCCCGCCCCAGGCGTGCCCTTCCACAACCGACAACACCAGCAGCGGCGCCCAGGCTAGCAACGTCAGCACGATAATACGGCGGGGCAGCAGTTGCAGCGCGTCCCCGGCCAGACGCGTGCGCCGCCAGAGCTGATACAACGGACCGCCCAGGACCAGTGAAAAGTCTGGCTGATTCCAGGGTGGGTTCAAACCGTCGGCGGGATCAGACTTGGAAGTTTTCATCTTTGGTCTCTAGGCGCGGAGTGAGGCGAATACCGTCCGCATGGCCTGCTCCTTTGCACTAAAAGCGGTAGATCACGGCCACCAACGCAAGCGCCCCAAGCGTTGCGATCAGGACTGCGATCAATTGCGTGCCTGAGCGGGGCATACCGGGATATTCGTTTTTCAACGCTTGCAGGTCGCGCCGATGCTCGTACGTGCCGAGCAGGAGTGCCAACAGGCCGATGCCAATCAACACCAGTCCGAACTCGCGCGCTCCGATGAGTGTTGTTTTGATGAGTGGCGCATGCTGGGCTGTCCCTGCTATCTCCAGCTGGAAAAACTTGTAGACGGCAAAACCAAACGTGATCAAAGATGTTCCCGTCCTGACCCAGGCCATCATCGTGCGCTCGTAGGCCCCACGCGTGCGCTCAAGGGCCAGCCTGGTGGCAGTGTCGAGCGTGACGGCGCGGCCCTTTATTTTATTTGCCATGCGAGTGATCTCACGTTCGGCTCACTTGAAGTCGCTGCTTCATATTATGCCCAGTGCGTTGAGCGAGCGATTGATGATCTGGAGTCCCAACGCCACCTGAACGACACCGAGCACGGCGCCCAGGATCGGCAGCACAACGCCCAGGACCGGCAGGATGTGCCGGGTCAAGAGCATCACGATCAGGTTCAGCAGCATGATCGCCAATACGACGGCGCCGATCGTCAAGCGGCTCTGCGGGTCCGGACTGAGTGCGAGGAACACGACCAGCGCGGCGATGCCGTACGGCGTGACAATCGTCGGAAAGGCCAGCGGTCTCAACGCCATGTTCATGGTCGGTGTCGGGGCCAGGCTTGCGGTATCCTCGCTGTGTGGCGTGAATTGCTGCAGAACGTTTTGCAATGCCACCAGAAAAAGAATGATCCCCGCGGAGAGCGCCAGAACCGGCAACGGAATCCCATAGCTGCTCAGGATGCCCTCACCGAGGAAGGCAGCGACCAGGAGAGCGAGACTCGAAAAGAATATCGACAGCAAAGCGATCCGGTACGTGATTTTGGCATCCGCTCCTTTCGTGATCTTTGCAAACGGTCCAATGATCTTGAACGGCCCGAGCATCAGGAACAGGAACGTAAAGATCTGCGCCACGGGAAAGTGCTTCAGCTGCACCTGGCTGGCGGCGTCTGCCGCCGATGCAATGCCTGCATCGAGCAGGAATCCCAGACCGAGGGTAACCACGACAGCGAGACGCGCGTGCCCTCCGAAGGAAGGACATCTTCGCATCGTTTTCAAGGATTGTTGAATCTGCGGCATGGGGCATTTCCTTATCGTGTTTGCTTGGATGCAACTTCCTCAAGGATGATCTTCTCAGGATCAATGGTGTAAACCCAGGGTACCGAATTCTTCCAGCCGTTGCGCATCCGTTTCCCGTGAAAGACGCTGCCGGGATCGTCCACCTTATCCCCTTCAAAACCGTCCGTGATGGTGTAAGCATTTTTCAAACCGGCTGCCGCGAGCTGATTGACGGCCATGGCCGAACGATCCCCTGACCGGCACATGACCAGCAGGGTGTCCGTAGGCCCGGCTATCTTTTTGACCTCGGCGACAAAATCGGAATTCCATTTCGGGCCATATTCGGTTTTGCCGTTCTTTCTCTGATAGGTCACAAAGGCCAGGGGAATATTCCAGGCCGTATCCGGGTGGCCGATGAAGCCATACTCCTCAGGCGTCCGTACGTCGATGATCTTGACCCGCTCTGGATCGGCCTTCCACATTTCGTAAGCCTGTTGCGCCGTCACATAAAGACCGAGGGTGGTTTGTTTGTTTTTCGGGATATCTGCATTATGTTCGGTCATTTTCAGTTTCTCCGTTCCTTCACTCGTGTTGCCGCGACTCTTTCAGTTTTACCACCCTGATGCGAATGACACCCGCGGTGGCGGTGGCCGACACACCTGCATCGGTGATCATATGGATCGAATACCCCTTGTCGCCCGGAAGATCGCCACTCCCCGCGCCACCCGCAGCACCTGACTCTCCGACCTTGGCAGCTGCTTCAGCGCCGGCATGCGCTTCCCATTTCCCGTCAATAAAGTCCCTGAACTTCTTTCCATCCTGAAAGATCAAAACCGGCCGCACGCTACGCGCACCCCAGCCTCCGCCGACATCGAAACGTGACATTTTGAGGTAGGTCTTCTCTCCGGTTTTTATATTGATTGCTACGCCGTAGCCGCTTCCTACCCCGACGATTGGAACCTTCGTTATCTTGTTGTTCGCGATCACGTAGCCGACGGATTTGGCGATCTCTTCCTTGGCCTTCGGTTCCTGTTTGTACAAGTCCGGTAGCGTGCGTTCCACTAATGCCTCGATCGTTTCCGCCTGCTCCTCGCCTGTCTCGCCGGGTATGCTGGCGCAGCCGGACATGCTGATGACAAGGAACAACAGGTTAGATCCTGTCAATGCCAGTGATCTCATGTACTGCCTTTTTGTTACCATGCTTGCCTCCACAAGATATGCAGTCATTCTATCTGGTATCGGGCGGGCGCCAAAGGGCAAATCTCCTGCGTCTGGCGCCCGCGCTCAAACAACTACAGCGACTACAAACTTACGGAGTCCGCGATGTGCTTCGCATTCTCCGGACTACCCGAGCCGCGTACCTTCCACCTTGAGCCCGCCTCCCTGAGGGAGCTTGCTCCAGCTCCTTCTCTCCCATTCCTCTTTGAGGACTTCGGTCATCGCCTGCTCCAGAAATTGCGGCGCTGCCCACTTGTCCACATCGATGTCGTTCTTGATGTAGCCGTGGCTGAACATGAAATCCTTGCCGATCTTGATGCATTCCAGGTTCTGCGCGCTCAAGCTCGGCACCATGTCGACGTGCTTGATGCCTTCGTAGGTGTGCTCGGCGTCCAGATAGAACGTCTGCCGATTGAGGATCACCGCCGCGGCGTGCTTGTGCTCATTCGCCCAGCGCCCGACCTTGATCATGGCCTTCATGTAGGCAATGACCAACTCGGGGTGTTCCTTGGCCATCACATCGGTGCAGGTGATGACAGCGGGGGTGTTGGCAACCTGTACCGTCCAGTCCGGGAGCTTGGACAGGTCGAAGATGGCCTTGATTTCGCCCGTGGCCTCCGAGAGCTGTCCTAATTGTCCCATCTGGTTGTAGATGGCATCGACGGTTCCGTTCAGCAGTGCCTTCTCCAATGGTCGAAAGGCATAGTCGCGCTTGTGGTCACGCCGCATCCACAGCTCTGACGGGTTGTTCATCGGCGGCACAAGCATCTTGGGGTCGTCGTACCAGTCATCCGGGTACGGAAACTCCACGAGTTGGATGTCATCCATGGTCATGTCGTGCAACATCAAGATGTTCTCGATGGCCATGTGCTCCTGGATGCGCCACCAGTCGTTCTTGATGGTGTTCAGGCTCTTGGTGATGCCAATCTTCTTGCCCTTCAGATCCTTCACGCGGAAGATCTTGTCGCGGGCGCGCACCTGCATCACCCCACCCT
>Ga0315270_10000523_pt1 | contig 21465 bp, 20 predicted proteins | sample C1_bottom_MG_FD_204932 | JGI IMG/M metagenome (GOLD analysis project Ga0315270, IMG submission 204932) | Sediment microbial communities from Yellowstone Lake, YNP, Wyoming, USA - C1_bottom | ecosystem: Environmental > Aquatic > Freshwater > Lake > Sediment | place: USA: Wyoming | collected...
TCGCCAATTTCGTCGAGGAAGAGGGTGCCACCGTCGGCTTGTTCAAAGACTCCTTTCTTGGTTCGAATGGAGCCGGTAAATGCCCCTTTTTCGTAACCAAAAAGCTCAGCTTCAAGCAAGCTTTCGGCCAGCGCGCCGCAGTTGACAGCAACGAAGGGATTGCCTTCACCAGCCAGTTGGTGCAGCGCGTGGGCAACCCGTTCCTTGCCAACGCCAGATTCGCCCGTGATCAGAACCGACGCTGTGCTGTTGGCGAGCCGCTTTAGCATGGCTTCGATCTGGCGCATGGCAGCGGACAGCCCAAGGCCGCCCGGGCCAAGTTCGCAGACAGGCGAGATGATGTCACCAATCGTTTCGATAAGTGCGTCAAGGTCAAAGGGTTTGGTAATGTAGTCTCGGGCGCCTCTCTTGAGCAAGCGCACAGCTGCGTCGATTTCGCCGTGACCCGTGATGAAGATGAAAGGAGGCAAGCTTCGATGCTCAGCGATTAGCTGATCGAACAGCGCATCGCCTGTGATGTCAGGCAACCGGATGTCGCTGATGACCATGGCGTAGTCACGGCTGCGCAGTGCGGCAAGTGCATCGCTACCGTTGCGATGCCAGTCATGGTCGAGTCCCTCCAGATCGAAGCGATCGGCCAGGGATTCACCCATGATCTCGTCGTCTTCAATCAGGCAAATTCTGCGCGGGGTCTGTGACATGGAGCGGTTCAAAAGGAATTATTACGTTGAAGCGGGTAAATTCCGGGGTTGATTCGGCGCCAATGGTACCGCCCAGCTGGTTCACGATGGTGTAGCAGATCCACAGTCCGAGACCATGACCCTGTTCGGAGAAACTGGTAAAGGGTTCGAACAAACGGCCAAGTTGCTCCGGTTGCATCGATTTCCCATCGTTTCCGACCATCAAGAGGAATCGATTCTCATCAACTTGCGTACGCACTGACACATGGCCCTCTTGGCCTGCAGCGGCAATTGCGTTGAGCATCAGGTTGATGAGTAACTGGCGCATCAAGGTTGACGGTAGGGGCAGGGTGGCCGGTAACTCGACCGACCAGGAAAGCTGTGTACTCTGTTTGTTTGCAGCGGGGGTGACCAGGATGCGGACGTCCTCCAGGTCTCCCGGTGTCAATGGTCGCTTTTTGACTTTGGTTTCGATCAACAGCGCAGCAACTGTGTCGCGGATCTGAGAAAGTCCACGCTCCACAAGGGAAACCGTCTTTTGCGTGACAGCGTCTGGGCTGCCATGGCGTTTAAGTGTGCTGATGGCATTGAGCATGCCGCCCAATGGATTGTTGATCTCATGGGCGATGCCGGCAGCCAGGCGGCCCACTGCAGCCATACGCTCGCTCTTGACCATTTCCTTTTCAAACTCGGCCTTTTCCTGCAGTTTGGACAGCAAGGTTTGGTAGGCAACATAAAGCTGCCCAACCTCGTCCTGATAGGGGTACAGCGCTGGGTTAAGGGCTTCCAGGTTACCGCCACCGATGCGACGGATTCGATCTGTGACCAGCCGCATTGGCAGCATCATGCGTCGGCCCCAGTAAAAGGTGATTGGCAGCAGCACAACCAACACCAGCAGCGTGATCCAAAAGGCGCCGTTCAGGAGACGTGAGAAACGTTGCCAGAGCAGGGACTTGTTGTAGGTGACGATCAAGGTGCCGAGCCGCACGCCATCATTGGCTATGGGCACGGCAACGAAGATTCGTTGTGCACCGCGTACGGCTCGCTCAAAAATGCCGGCATCGGATGCCATTGGGAGATCACTGGCCAGCGCTTGATAGTCAGGTCCCAGCTCGGCCAGCTCACTGAGTACAGGATGTTTCTCGGGCATCGAGGAAACATAAACTCTTTTGTCGTTGTCGATCACGATCAGGCTCTCATGAATCGCACTTTCCGGGTTCGCAGAAAAGGGCAGAGAGACGATCTCAAAAGCTCCCCAAACGTTGTCGTGCAGAAGTGCCGGGAAAAGAGAGGGAGCCATGGTGCGCCCGATGTCTTCGGCGTTTTGCAGAAGATCCTGATTCAGGTTGTCCCATGCCTGGACGATGAAAGAAGTGGACACAGCGAGCGCGGTGAGCAGGATCAATCCACCACCCCAGAGCGGCAGCTTGAAACGCAGACTGAGATCGAAGAGGCGCATCAGCGTTCGCCAAAAAGCCTCATCATCTCTGCCACTCTGTCGTAGAGCTTGGGCGAGCCTGCAATGAAGCCAGTCAGGTTGAGCCGAGCCAGCAGCAGGCGGCCGTGCGTGTCGTTCTTCATATTCATCAACACGTCCTGCATGAGAAGAAAATCGGCGTCCGGCACATTGTTCTGGGCCACCAGGGGCGGAAAACCATATTCCTCCGATATCCATGCAACACGCGTTTTGGCCGTGATATCCGGGCGCACTTTGTTTAGCGCGTCCCAAACATAACTGTCAACCGATGCACCCTGGGCCATCCCTACCGCAACTGCGTCAATGGCCTTGCGGTGCGACCAGGTAAAAAAAGTCCGCTTGAAAAAGCTTGTCGGATCCTGGCCGCTCTGCTTGATCTCGAAGCGAGGTACAAGATAGCCGGTGTTCGAATACGGGTCGGCGTAGGCGAAGACACTGCCTTTGAGATCTTTGACGCTATGCGTCTGTACGTCGCGCGCCGGAACAATCAGATAGGAACGATAAGTAGGCTTGCCTTCATTGAGCGCCACGGCCAGCAGGCGAACGTCCTTTTTCAGCATCACGAAGGGGTAATCACAGATCCAGGCGAATTCGACCTTTTGCTGTTGCAGCAGGTCCATGGTGTCGCGGTAGCGGTCGCGCTGAACAAACTCAACCGGGCGGTTCGTTCGGGCTTCGAGATAGTCCCGCCATTCTGCGAGCAAGGCATGCTGGTCGTGCAGAAAGGCGGGCGTCATGGCGAACCGAATTGTTCGTGCCTCTTTTCCGCCAAGCGCTGCCAAGCTTGATGTGAAGAGGCATATCGCAATGATCGCGAGTCTAAATAGTCTGGACATCGTATCTCTTCGTTACCAAACGGTAACTCTTCTCAGTAGTTGAAGTTTCAGGTTACCAAGTGGTGACGTCTTTCGCTGCATGTCTTCAAGGCCAGCTCACTTTGAGCCATTCCATTGAAAACATGAGGAAGTTTAACGATTACAGAATTCGGCAAAGGCACTGCAGAGTTCAACCGAAGCTGGTCGCCATGCCAATGTGATGCAAATTCGCCAAGCTGGTGATTGGGTCGTTACCAACTGGTAACGGCGCCGCAATGGCATCAAGAACTTGCGGTGGTTCGTCAATGATTTGCGCTAGGGCCGTGACCAAGGCACACGCCCCCTGTGCGCGTTGTTTTTGTAGTCCTGATTTGGTATTGATCGACAGGCCATGTTCTAACTTTCTTGATCTGTGGCATGAAGCTTGCGCATAGCTTGTTGAATTACTGCATCTGCATTTTTATAGGAGAAGCACTTTGGAACTCGCAAGAAGAGGATTTATTAAGGGCATGGGCGCACTTGGGGCGGCGGCTGGCGTCAGCCTGGATGCTGTTGCTCAAGCCGCCAAAGCGGCCAAACCCATAGCCAAGGGCAAGGCGATGGCTCGTCCGCCGGTTGACGTCAAACACATCAAATCTGGCTGCGCTATTTGTCCGAATTTCTGCGGCATTGACGCTACTGTCGTCAACGGGGTGATTCGTACCATTTACCCCGATGCCGTCCGCGCCGATTTCTACAACCATGGCATTTGCCCCAAGGGCGCATCAGGCATGTTCAATACCTATGACCCGTACCGTTTGAAGAAACCGCTCAAGCGAACCAATCCCAAAAAGGGCCGCAACGAAGATCCGGGTTGGGTTGAAATCAGTTGGGAAGAAGCTTTTGCTACGGTGACTGAGAAGCTCAAAGGCATCAAGGCCGACAACCCGTCCAAGCTGATTTGGCAGCACGGCCAAGGTAAATACCTGATTCAGGAACAGTATTGCACTGCCTTTACCAAGGCTTTCGGTACACCAAACATGGTGCACCGAACCACCACATGCGAGGCGGCGCGACACGTGGCGGATGAATTGACCTGGGCCAGCGCCAACATCCTGCCGGACCTGAAACATTCCAAACTGCTGCTGAATTTTGGAGCCAATTACCACGAAGGCGAACAAGCCTCGCGCTGGCTCGACTGGCAAACCGTCCAGAGCCGTGAGAACAATGCCATGAAGGTCGTAGTGGTCGAACCAAGGCTTTCCGGTGTGGCAGCCAAGGCTGACGAATGGGTTCCCGTGCGGCCTGGCAAAGACCCGGTGATGTTATTGGCGATGGCCAAGGTACTGATCGACGACAACACCATTGATGAACCCTTCCTTGTCGAGTTCACCAATGCACCACAACTGGTGGATGCTGCCGGGATCATCCTGAAAGACAAAGACGGCAAGACACCCCTGGTGTGGGACACCGCAAGCGGTGCCGCCAAGCCCTACGTCGAGGGCGTCAAGCCCGCACTCAAGGGCGGCTACACGGTAGACGGCAAACCGATGCGTACAGCGTTCCAGGTGCTGATCGACAGCTTGAAAGAGCTTACGCCTGAGTACGCGGAGGAAGTGGCTGGTGTACCGGCTGCCACTACGGTGCGCCTGGCGAAGATGTTTGCCAAGGAAGCCCGCATTGGAGAAACCATTGAGATCGATGGTCTTAAATTGCGCTATCGGCCCGCAGTCCTGTATTCATTCCGTGGTCTCTCGGCCAAGGAATATGGTGTTCAAGGCTGGCGTACAGGGTTGATTTTGAACATGCTGGTTGGCTCGATTGATGCGGTTGGTGGTTTGATGCTGGTCGGCGGCGCCTATGCCCGGCCTCAATACTTTGATGTCAGCGTGTGCGAGTACCCACCCAAGCGTGCGGACTTGGCGCAAAGCGTGTTCTATCCCTACTCCAATCATCACATCGCACAGACACCCAATCTGGTCGTGCAGGATCCCAAAGCATGGGGCTTGGGATACGTGCCCGAGATGCAAATCTTTTATGGCACTAACCGCGCCATGTCGGTTCCAAATTCGGGCCCACAGTTTGAGGGTATGACCAAGACTTTCAACGTCGTCATCGACATTGTGATGAGCGAGACCTGCTGGTTTGCAGACATCGTGCTACCTGACAAGACCTATCTTGAATCGTGGCACTTTGCGCCGACGCGCGGCACCACGGATACCGGGCACTCGGCGATTCGCCAACCTATGGCCAATCCCTACAACTTGCAGCATGACGCCTTCACCATCATGACTGAGTTGATGAAGCGGCTGGGTTTGCGTGACAAATTTGCCGAAGAATGCAATAAGGCATGGGAATTGAAGGAAACCAAGTTCCAGCCGGGGCGTGATTACACAACCCGCGAAGGTGTTGAGGTGCTCTGGGCAGACAAAACCAAGAAGGACTTTTCCGTGGCCACGGAGCAAGGATTTGTTGGCAGTAAGAAAACTGCCAAGAGCAAGTACCAGTCCGGCGCCGAAGACAAGTTCAAAGGACCAGGCAAAGCCAAGATCAAACTCTATGCCGATCAATTGATTGACACCTACTACAAGGTGGAGGGGATTGCCAAGAAGAACAATTTGTCCAAGATTGATTTGGCTCAGTACAAGATCGCCTACTCGCCTTTGCCCAACAAAGACCACGCGTTTCCCACACCCCACCGAGAGGCAAAGGATTTTCCGTTCTACGTCATCACGCACAAGCGCATGTTCCGTAACCAATCTGGAAACACGGTCAACAATGCGATATTGAATCAGGCAATCGGTGCCGATGCCGCTACCAACTATGTACAGATGAATGTGACAGCGGCGGCGCAGTTGGGCATCAAGAGTGGCGACACCGTCACGATCGAGACCCGTGTTGGCAAGATCAACGGCACGGCACAAGTGGTGCAAGGCATTCGACCCGACACGATTGCGGTTTCCTATCACTATGGACAGTGGAGTCAGGGCTATTCGCCGGAGGGCCGAAAAGGTACAGCCATTAACCAGGTGTTGGAGCATCACCCGGACTTGATCTCGGGTCATAACTCATTCAACGACACCAAATGCAAGGTCTACAAGGCATAGCCGAAGGAAACGATCATGACAAAACTAGTCAGACTTATTGACCAAAAACGCTGCATGGGTTGCCGTGCCTGCCTGGCCGCTTGCGCTACAGAAAACCACTTTACCCCGGAGGCACCATGGAACGTCATGGTGGAGTACGAGGTGGGAACCTTCCCGAAGGTAAAGAAGGTCTACAACACGATGGGGTGCATGCATTGCGAGCAACCCTCCTGCAAGGCGGCCTGCGACTCGGTTGGCGCCAAGGCAATCAGCAAGAACGCGTTTGGCGTAGTGCTGATCGACTATGACAAATGTATTGGCTGCGGTTACTGCGCAGCGGTCTGCCCATATGGTGTACCGCAGCTCAACAAGCAAGTGGCGCAACTTGCTCCCGGCAAGGAAAAACTAGGGGCTGAAACCATTGACTACGCCGACCGGCATCCAACACACCGCAAGAAGGCCAAGGTCGCCGAGAAGTGCACATTCTGCGCACACAAGCTGGAGCAGGCGGTAGCCGACGGCAAAGTGGATCGTATCGGCAAGGACCAAGCCTATACGCCGAGTTGTGACCTGGTATGTCCGACCCAGGCTCGAATGTTTGGTGACATGGATGACCCGAATTCCGACATCTCCAAACGCATCAAAACCACCGGCGCAAAACAATTGAAGACAAAATTTGGCACGAGCCCGCAGGTCTACTATGTGCTCGAAGAAGGAGCAAAATCATGAAACAAATGATCATGCCGACCCTGATGGGCTTTTTGCTGGTGACCGGCTCGGTGATGGCGGCAGACACTCCGCCACCGAAAGCAGCGGCGACAGCCAAGGTTGCTGTGGTAAACGCCAACACCAAAACGATTGATGAAAAAGGACGCTTCCACGCAGTGCACGCCAAGAAGCAGAAGCTTGAATGCAGCGATTGCCACGGTGGTGGCGCAGACGACATTCTGTTTTTGCGCACCGGTGAGTTCCAGGGCAAGGATGGCCCAGTGAACCGCGAAGAGTGTCTGACTTGCCATCAGACACCGAAGAAACCTGCCTGGTACGGCTCGGCCAAGTGACGGAGCGTTTGACTGGCAGCGAACTGGCTGACGTAGCTGGGCGCCGCAGCAGCACTTGGTGGTTGCTGTCTCGTTTGGTAATTGAGCAGCCGCAGGACACCTGGTTGGACGAACTGGAGGCAATCCTTGCATTGGTGGATGTAGGCGCAAGCACCCCGCTTGGGCCGGAGTCTGCAGAGTTGTTGAATGCGTTACGTTCCGCTCGGAGCGAAGAGGCGGGTCTGACCGCGCTAGCGGTCGATCGCACCAGTTTATTGGCCGGTGTCATGCATAAAAAGACCTTGCCTGCGCCCTACGAGAGCGCGGCGCTGGGGTTTCCCATGAACAGTGATTTGGTGATCGACGTAATCGAGTGCTACCGGGAAGCGGGTCTGGAAGACTTTGGTCTTGAGTTCGGCCCACCTGATTTTATGGGTACTGAGCTTCGCTTTATGGCACTGCTAGGCTATAGCGAAATGCAAGCGCACCAGAAGGGAGATCGCGGTTTGGCCGCGCAGTGGCTCTCACGCCAAACACGGTTTCTGGATGAGCATCTACTGGCTTGGGTGCCCGCGCACTGCGAGAGACTTGGCGCGATGGCCAAGACCCCGTTCTATGCTGCGCTTGCTGCTCTGATAAGCCGGGCCTGCCTGCTTGATCGAAGCGATTTGTCACTGCTGTCCGAGCGGATGAACCAGTGACCGCCTTGAACTGCCTGGGCGCCTTGACGCCACTGGCCTCCGACGCATCGGTATCGCCGGACCAAGTCCTGTTTGAATCCCGCGGCGTCGTCCTGGTGCTTGGGGATGAGGCAAGCGTTGGGCTTGTGGCACAAACGATTGCCCGTCATCACCGCACGGTGGTGTTCGCGCCGGGCGTGGATGCACAGACGCTGGGCTCCCGCGTCACCGCAGTGGGACGCCGTGTCACTGCGGTGCGGGGTCACCTTGGCGCTTTCCAGGCCGAGGTGCGATCGGCTTCTGGTGTCTCCGACATTGGCGCAGCCAGTCCTAACCCAAGTCGATTCTTTGACTTGGTGCTCGACCTGAGTCGGCAACCCTTGCTAGCGGCGAGCGTTGCGCCACTGGGTTACTTCGCACCCGGTGCCGACGAGTCTGCACGAGCGGCTGCGATCGGATCGATGCGCGCTTTGGTCGGACGATTTACCAAGCCACGCTATTTTCAGTACCAGCCCGGCTTGTGCACCCACGGTGCCAGTGGCCTGCGGGGCTGCACCCGGTGCCTGGATGTTTGTTCGGCCCAGGCCATTGTCTCTGCCGGGACCACTGTTCGCGTCGATCCTTACCTCTGTCAGGGCTGTGCGACATGTGCGCTGGCATGCCCGACAGGGGCATTGAGCTTCAAATTTCCGTCCCGTGAGGCCCTGGTTGATCGCTTGCAACAGACATTGCAAAGTGGCCCGGATCGAGCAACGTTGATTGTCCACGCCGGCGCGCTTGGTGTCACTGAAATGCAAGCCGTTGTCAAGGCCGGGGCGCTCTCCTTGCTGGTGAATCCCTTGCCGGCCTTTGGCGAGGAGCTTTGGCTGCGAGCTCTAGCACTTGGCGTCGGTGTTTTGATATTGGTGGACGATGGCACTTTGTCAGAAAGAGCTCGCTCCACTATGACCTCACAGTTGGTCCAGGTGCGGACCATGCTGCCAGCCCTGGGGATTGCCCGGGAGAGTCTTCTTTGGATGACCAGGGGCGAATTGACGCAGCGGCTAGAAGCACAAAATGTGCTTAGCAAGAGGGAGTCTGCAAGCCTGGTGGCCGCTTCGATTTTGGCGCCGACGGTTGCCTCGGCGGGCAGGTCCAAGCGGCGGTCACTGTTGGATAGCGTTCTAGAATTGAGGACTACCGATGGCACGGCTCCCATTGGCGACATGCCGTCGGACGCGTCCTTCGGCGAAGTTCGCGTCAACCCCCAGCGCTGTACCTTGTGTTTTGCATGCACGCAGTTGTGCCCGACAGGCGCGTTGGTGGCCAACAACGCAAAAATGCAGCAACTCGTATTTCGGGAGAGTGCCTGTGTGCAGTGTGGGTTGTGTGTGCAGGGTTGCCCCGAGAAAGCAATGAAGTTGCATGCTCGGTTTGCACCGAGTGCACTGGATGAGAGCACTACAAGAGTGCTGTACCAGGATGAACAGATGGTCTGCAAATCCTGTGGCACACCGTTTATCAGTCGCAGACTGTTAGCTTCGAGTCTGGAGCGCCTGAAAGGTCATCCTGTGTTGGCGAAGGGTGGACGTGAATCGTTGATGACTTGTCCCTCGTGTCGTCAACGGGGGATGTTGAATCACTCATGAAAATATTTGGTATTGCCGGCCATTCCGGCATGGGCAAAACCACCTTGCTGGAGCGACTGGTTCCGGAAATTGCATCGCATGGACTGGTGGTGTCGCTGATCAAGCACAGCCACAAGAACATTGACATCGACCGTCCCGGTAAAGACTCGTACCGCCTGCGTGAATCGGGTTGCAAAGAGGTTCTGCTGCTGGGCAATGACCGCTGGGCTTTGATGCACGAACTGCGTGGTGAACAGGAGCCGTCGTTGGACTACCTCCTCGATCGGATGCAGCACTGCGATCTGGTGTTGATCGAAGGCTTCAAGCATGGCGATTTTCCAAAGCTTGAAGTTTGGCGCGCGTCCGTCGGAACGCCAACCTTGTGGCCGGACTGGCCGGGCATTATTGCGATCGCAAGTGACACGCCGACTTCACCATCACAGCGAGCAGTTACACCAGGCTTGACCCAACTAGGCCTGTTGGCTATAGAGTCTATTGCTGAATTTGTCATGACGCATGCGGTAGCGCGTTGACGTTTCCCGGAAATTCAAACTCGTCAAGCGCTGATACCAAGGCGTTTCATTTTTTTTCCCACAACTTCTTTCTGCTGATTCCAAGCGGGTCGGCGGTCTTGCCGACGCTGCTTTCACACTGGATCAAGGCTCTTCGAATATGCGAACGTTCTGTCTCTTCAATCACAGCCTGTATCGAAGCGTAAGACGCTTAGGCTTCGCCCAGAAGTTTCTGGATTCGTTTTAGGCTTGTAACGGTTCTGACGTGAAGTCAGAGACCTATTGATGTCATTCCGATTCCGGGCCCGATCTGTTGACGCCGAAATTTCCCGTGTGATTCTTGCCGCCTTCCCATTAGGGCAATGCCATTGACGTTAGCGATGGAGCGGAATTTCACTAAATGGAATGGACCATCTCCGCAAACGGGGGCCAAACACCCGAAAACTTCCTCGGCATAGCCGCTAAATGTGACAGATGATGTGGCTCCAGACCCGCGAAATCTGCGAATTGTGTTTCCTGGCAATCAGTTACGAATGTTTTTCGACTGCGAAATGTGCGAAATGAGGTCAGGCAAAGGGCGATCGATGTCAATTGGTCTGTCATTTGACTGCCTACAACGAGCGATAGATCCGGGTGACTGTGCCCGGCGCCTCTGAAGTACGATGAAGAAATTCGACGCAGATCTTCGGTGGCGTAGCCGTGAGCAGATGCTCGATGGCCGCATCGATTTGTGCTTTGGGCACCCGTCCCCGCAGACATTGTGAACTGATTTCGCTGCGCGTAGCCTTCTTGCGCTCTCGAACGAACGCAAGAATCTGGCGCGACAGATCACGGGTCAGCGACATTTTCGCTTCGTCGGCGGCACTCACAAATACATACCGGATGGACGCTGTCGCAAAGCGCATCCAGGCCATCGCCGCGTCAATGTGTTCAATGTCAATCCGCAGTTGAACATCAGCGATTGCAAAAAGCATGGCCAGACGCAATAGCATCGGTGCGCGACGCTCAAGCATTGCGTTCACAAGATCGCTGCCGACGTCCTCATTGAGCTCGAACCGATAAAGCTGGGCGTATCGCCACTGCGCCTGGCCCGAAAGCTCCATTCGCAGTCGGTCTCGGTTGCCATGCTGATCCGCTCCGACGAATTCGAGTATTTTCAGCGTCCGGCGCGCCAGTGAGTCCACCGTTGCCTGCGCAGTCGTCTTTGGGAACGGCAAGATCTGCGACCGCTCAGCCCAGATCACCAAGAACCGGTTCGCAAAACCGTTGGTCAATTCCCGCGCGGTCATCAGAGCACTCAACTCACCGGGAGAAATGGCGCCACTGAGGCACACGTGGGGATGACTGGCATACAGGCGGTTAGATTTGGTGGCTGGCTTGAGACAAACCCCGTCCCAACAGTCTCGTAGAGCAGCGGAGAGCGTGTTGCCACCTCGCCGATTCTGGTGAAGGACGTTGGCAAACTCCGACTCTATGACCCACAAGCGCTTGTCGTCAATCGGCGCGACGTCCATTCGCCCTTGCTTGTAGCCGTCGTGCATCAGGGCAACCAGACCCTCCCGGCTGGAAAGCCCACCCCGGTGAATCTGCGGCGCGAAGGACTCGTTCATTGCCCGCAAGGCCTGGTCAAGCCGCATGACAAGAGACAAGGCATCCCCCTTGCGCCCACGCCCTGACCGTCCAATGTGAAGGCAAAAAAGCCGTGTGTGATGCCAGGTGTTGCCGATCGGCAAATAGACGCCACGCCCGATCGCACATGAAAGATATGCCATGAAATTGGCAGCAATCGCAAAGGGATTGGTCTCCGTCCCTTCACTGCCGACGAGCGCGACTTCGCCGACCAAGCCATAAAGGCAAGCGCGGTCGGGGTGAGGCGCATTGCGATGACTCGTCGACTTGTCGATGCCATCCCGTGCATCGGAGGTCAATGCGTCTGCAGAAGTGTCGATCGGGATTGCAGCTGACGCAGATTCTGTAAGACTGCTCCCTTGCATCAACTACTTGTCCAGCGATGTCGTGTTCACGATGTTGGCAAATTCGCTCAAGAGATCAGAATGGCGCTGCGTCAAAAAGCGGATCACCGCCTCGTTGTTCAGTAACTTTGCCAGATAGCCTCTCGCAAGCACCAGGTTGAGGACATCCTGGCCATAGGAATGCTCGATCAGCTTGTACTGACCTTCAAGGTTTGTCATTTCGCGCTCCATCAGTGCCATCTGGTCAGGTGTCACACCTTTGATCTTCTTTGGCTTGTCCTCGTTGACAAGCATATTGCTGGATGTTGCAGCCAACAAAGCCTGGGCGTAAACGACAGTGACATTGTTGGTCGCCACCATAAGTTCCAAACATTCCACCTGGCGCGTTGGCTTCATCTTGCGAAGAACAGGGCTCAGGTTGGGCGAAAAATGCTTGTCCTTCAGCAGCATCACCGCCTCAGAACATATGCCGTTCAGCAAGTTGATCTTCTTGGTGATGTGTTCCAGATCCAAGTCCAGAGACTTTGCCAGGCGCTCTGGCGTCACACCACGATCCACGGCGCGGCGAATCATGAAATGTTCCTGGATCGTCGATATCCGATTGATCCGGTTGTTATAGGTGTAGCTCTCATCATCCGTGGCGACGAGGCAGGGTGCATTGACAAAACCCAGCTCCTTCAGCACAAACATCCGGATATGGCCATCGAGCAAGAGGTGCGTGCCCGTTGCTTTGTCAGCCTTGCTGATGGTCAGTGGCTCGATCAATCCGATGGCATCAATGGAAGACTGAATCTGCTTGAACTTGCGGGAATTCAAGAGCCCGTCCGGCGCCTTGCGCGACGGCAGTAGTTTTTCAAAGGGAACTGTCATGGGCTCTGGAATGAAGCCCAGTTGCATCTGACTCATGTGGCGTGGCCTGCCGACCAGACGCGTTCGGCGATGTATTTCGGCAAAGTGTCGAGTCCTTCAGCCCTCAATAGGTTGGTGAAGTTTTCATCGGCGAGGAGCTGGCGCATGGCTTCAACGACAAAGAGCAAGCGTTGATGCGCAAACTCGGCCTTCTTGACCATCAGCTTTTGACGCCCGACCTCATTCTGGTAGGTCCTGATCAGGCTTGACGAAGTCACGTCCGGCACTTTTCGTGGCGCGCCCCTCGCAATGGAGCGCCCCAGAGACCGGCGCTTTTCTATCACCTTGCGTGCTTGGATCAGATGGTTGCCACGCAATTGACCGTTCTCATAGGCCTCCTGCAGCGCGACCTGCACGTCTTTGTCGTTGTTGCCAGTGCCTGCAATCGTCAACGCGACGTTGAGCGGAATGCGCCCACCTTCGACGGCGATCAGCAAACGCTCCTCCCCATTCTTGAGCAGTTGCAATATGCCGTAGACGTAATCCGCGCCCAGTCCAGTCTTTAAGGCGATGGCCTTCCTGTCGTAACCCTGGTCACGAAGCTGTTCAATACCTGCCAACAGTTCCAGGGTGCGTCCCTGCCTGCGGGCAATATTTTCTGCAAGACTCATGATGAAGCCATCTTCATCACTGACGTGGACCACCATGGCCGGAATCGCGGTCTCACCCAGTGCCTTGAATGCCTTGAGTCGACCTTCGCCGCAGATCAATAGAAAGCGATCATTACCGTCAGCATCCTTGCGGGGCGTCACGGTGATCGGCTTCTTCAGACCAATGCTCTTGATGTTGCCAACGATTTCCTCGAAAACCCGGCTGTTGCGGTCGCGTGGGTTCAAGACATCGATCAAATCGATCGGAATCATCTGCAATTGGCTATTGGGATGCTCTTTGCTCATGCGGCTCTCCTGACCCGGCTGCGTTCCGCCATGCCATGGAGGTAGTCCAGGCTGTCAAAGCGGTAACTCTCGAACTCGATGCCGTTGTGCTCGGCCAGGCTGATGCGTGGCAATCCGAAGTCCAGACGCGGGAGCAGGTAGTAGTCCAGTGGCGCTTGATTGGGTTGGTTCAGTCGCACGGCGACCGTGATGTCAGGTGCCAAGCTGGTGTCAAACCGCACCTTCCATCGGTGGCGGCCGTTGTCATGGGTCTGGCAGCGTGCCAGCACGACGGAGATGCTGAACTCCTGGTTCACTCGAAGCAGGTCGGTAGCGGGATCACGCACTACTGTGCCACCGAGATGGGCAATTTCGCGCTCAGTCTGGCTGATGATTTCCGGATGCAACTTGCGCAGGAACTTATTTACCTCCAGAAACTGGTAATCCCGATCCGGCGTGAACCCCACGGCTTCGTAAGCCCGGATCAGACTGCCAAAGCGGTGAATGTAGGCGGCACAGGAGGGCATGCCTTCTGCCTCATCGATGATCAGACCGGATAGAAAGCCACGGTGCTGGTACAGGTTGCGAAGCTTGTCGATCAACTCTTCGTTGCTGAAGCGGTGCGCCCTGGCTCGAATGATGCCTTGGGCCATGTAGAACACTTCGGGCGCCACAATGGCTTCAAACGCGCCTTCCTTCTTGATCCACATGTCTGGTTGATTGACGATGCGGTGCTTCTTGAGCTTGAAGGAGATGCGGTTGTAGACGTTGTTGCCGACGTATTTCTCGTTGGTCAGGACTTCACGCACCGTGGCGCGCGTCCAGTTGCGGTCCAGGTCGGTGCGTACCCCTTGGCCATTGAGTCGTGCCGCGATTTCGGACTCGGCAATACCCTCGTCGTTGAACAAGCGGTAGATCTGATTGACGATCTGTACTTCTGGATCCGGGCCAGGCATCAGGATGACACGGTCGGTCTGCAGGCTCTTGTGCTCGCCTCGGCAGAGTTCACCTTTTATCGAGCCGGTCTGGTCGACCAGCACGCGGCGCAAGCCATAGCCTGCCAGGCCACCTTGTCGGTAACCCAGTTCAATCAGACGACATTGGCCTGCGAAGACTTTGGTAGAGAGCTCCCGGCTGTATTCGCCGGCCATCGCGCGCTTGACGCCTTTGACAATTGTGGAGACCGGGGAGCCATCGTTCTCAAACTGCTCGGCCACGTAGGCGACATGGATACCTTTTCTTTTGAGCTTGTATTCGTAGAATGCCGCCTCGTCAGCGTCTTGAAACCGGCCCCAGCGACTGACGTCATAGACCAGCACCAGGCTGAAATCGGCTTGACCCGATTCAGCATCGGCAATCAGGCGCTGCAGGGAGGCACGACCGTCAAGGGACAGACCGCTTTTACCCTCATCGGCGTAGGTGCGGACAATCTCGATATTGCGGTGCTGCGCGTACTCCAGAATCTTGTCGGCCTGGTTGTTGGTAGAGTACTGTTGGTGCTCGGTAGACATGCGCACGTACTGTGCCGCCCGAATGCGAGTTGCCTGGTCCAACGCATTATTTGTTGATTCTTCTGAAACCATAAACCCGATCGCTCAATGTTCATTTGGGCGATACGGTAATGGTCAGTTGGTCATTTGGCTATAGCGTCCTATCTTTGCAAGCGTCTGTTTTGCAGGGGCAGTCACTGCACACAGGGGAAATCTCCACAATCCACGCGTCCATGTTTGCAAGTTCGCTGCTCGGAACAGGTCGGATTCGGTAAATTCCGGCGGGGATGCCATTGGGCCAAATTGACATGTCCATCTTTGCAAGGTCCAATTCCGGTGCGCCGTTGGTTTTGGATCGTTGTTGCGCGCGATTCCTGTCGGCGTACTGAGGATTGGTTGCCCGGTAGTTGCGTGAATATTGCGGATTGCGCTCGCGCCAGGCGCGTTGCGCGTCCTGCTGGTTTTCTCGGTAGAAACGGTCATCTTGAAGTTTTTTACGCTGCCACGCTTGGCGTCGCTCCCGTTGGCAGGCCGGAGATGAACAGTAGGTTTGGTCTTGGACCTGTGGACGTGGTTGAAAAGGTTGTCCGCAGCACGCGCAGATTTTGGTCGCCATGTGATTTCTCCATACAAAATGTGTATGGGAACGGTTGGCTGACCAGATTGGCGTATCGCTTGAACGGTTCTTGACAGACGGGTAGGATGTTGGTTGAAAGTTGGTTGAAAGTTGGTTAAAATTCGGTTTGTTCTTGGTTAAAAGGGTGATTTTCACCTTCTGGTGAGATGTTTACATGATTCCAATGGCAAACCCCCAATCGGCATCGAGTTTCAGCTTGTTTGACAGTGTGCCAAATGACTATTTCAATTTTGGGGAAGGCAGCTCTTTTCAACCGAGAGTTGTGCCTGATGTTCTGGGGCTCAAGCGCGAGGATGTTTCCAGGCTGGCCTCTGTCTCTCTGAAGTCTGTTCGTTACGATGATGCAATTCCTGAGCAGGTACGTGAGCGTCTGGAGGAGATTGCCATCACGATCAATATGGTGGCCAAATTCTTTGACGGCGATACTGATAAGACAGTGACCTGGTTCAAGGCTCGCAACCCTCTGCTGGGAGATGTTTCACCCAGAGACATGATCCGCTTGGGACGTTTTCAGCGTCTGCGAAAATTCATCATCAACGCGGTACTGAAGCAAAACTGCACGATTGTTCAAGAGCCCGAGATGGCCTGATTGGTCGCGTCATAGTGCCCAAGCGCACCCGAAGTCTTTCTGACCTGCTCTTCGTGCCATCAAATTTGCAGCCGCAGGTTCAATGGTGATGTCCGGAATTCAGTAGCCTTTTTATGCACCATCTCGGCCGTACTCATATGCAGGCAGTCATTTTCAAACTGAAGAATGTCCTCGATCCGGTACATGACCTGGCCGCCAATCTTTAGGTAGACTGGACCCAGTCCCTCAGAGCGGTATCGCTCGATCGTCGCTTCGGATTTATTCCAGCGCATTGCAAGTTCTCTCTGGGTGACATGTCGTATTTTGGTTTCCATGTTTGCTCCTGGCTGGGGTTGACTCACGCGCATTTAGGCGTACTCTGGCAACATACGCAAGTCAAGAAAACGACATCAAACAGCAATTTCACACTTCCCCAAAAAGTTAAGGCAAAGCGAGGGTAGAGGGCATGATAAGAATCGTTGTACGAACCGATGATGTGGACGGATTTTTCGAGCGCGCGAGAGACGCTGCGCGCAAGGCCGACCAGGGCCAAGATTTTGATGGTAAGGTCACACTGTCATTTGAAGGCCCAAAGCAGGTCGTTGCCGATCTGTTGGTACACGATAGCCAACAAATGACCGACGTGATGCACAAGCCAAAGGACGTGCGATGAGCCGCAGCCTAGCGCATCGGCGATTAAAAGATCAGGCGAATTGCAACTCAATCTTGCCGGTACGCCGACGGATCGGGCCCACTACGATCTTGACGTCATGGCCTAACTTCGTCACCAACTCAAGCAGCTTGGCTTCGCTCACACCACGGAACTGGCCCCGCGTGATTCGCGACACCTTCGATTGGTCGATGCCAAGCAACTCGGCGGCGCCATCTTGAGTCAGGCGGCGCGCTTTGATCGCGCGGGCAATCTCTGCGGCGAGTTGAGACTTGCGCTGCATCTCGGCCGCGTCCGCATAACCCAGGTCGGCGTAGACGTTGGTGCTGCCCTCCTCAATGGTAATTTCGTTGTTTCCGTTCATCTTGGTTCTCCTTGCTGCATCTTCCAGGTCTCGAAATCCTGTTTCGCGGCCTTCAGGCGGGCGTTGATCAAATCCATATCTTCTTTCGGCGTCTTGATCCCGCTCTTGGACTTCTTCTGAAAGCAGTGCAGGACGTAGACCCATCCAGCGAACTTGACCGTGTAGACGGCACGGTAGGTGTCACTGCGAAAATCTTCGACCACCTCCAACACGCCGGCAGAGCCGAATCCGCTCATCGCCTTGGCGTCTTGGTGCTTGCCACCTGCCTGCGCAAGGTCGATAGCGTGTCCGAACACGTCTTTTACGTCATCGGGCATTGCATCCAGATCACGCTTGGCCGAGCCAATCCATTTGAGGGGCTTGCGGCTCTGTTTCGTCATCAGTTGCATTATGCCTATTTGAGCATAAATTGTCAATCAAGCATATTGAGCTTGCTCCCAAATATTCGAGGAGGTCCAGGAGTCACGCTTTGATGATCATATTGCTGCGGTCAGACTGACCCACCAAAAGTGCCACGCACAGCATTGGGAGGTGACCTATATTTCACAATACGAAACGGACAATCTCCGCAAACAGGGGACACGGACCCGAAACCTTCCTCAGCTGTTGTGAGAGAGAGTTTGAACCCGGGTCCGCAGTACACCACCATACCCTCTGACAAAGGCCGCTAAGGACATACACTTAGCGGCTTTTTTCTTTGATAAATCAATGACTTATTCTGCAGTCGTGTACAAAGGCCGCTATTGACTGACAAACCAATGCGGGGGTATAAACTGGGGGATGATTGGAATAATAGGTGGAAATTTGATGCTGTACCCCCAAAAGCCTGCCCCCTACTAGGAGCTTTACCCCTATGTTGACCGAAGCCGAATGTAAAAACGCCGTTTGCCCGTTGGATAGGAAGCAGTCACGGCTTGCCGATTCCGGGGGGATGTACTTACAAGTTAGCCCGGCAGGATCGAAACGCTGGTTTCTGAAATATAGGGTGAGCGGCAAAGAAAAGCAATTGGCTTTGGGCGGCTACCCGGAAGTTTCCCTGAAATCGGCACGCCTAGCCCGTGACGCAGCAAAGCTGCAAAAGTCCGAAGGCACCGACCCGGTGCAGGCACGTAAGCTGGAAAAGCTAAAAGCAACCCGAAATACTGGCGACACCTTCAAGGCAATTGCGTTGGAGTGGTACGGCAAGCAAGCACCCCAATGGAGTGAAAGCCACTCCGGGAGAATGCTTAGACAGCTGGAGCGTGATCTATTCCCGTGGATCGGTGATCGAGCAATGACCGATATTCACGCTTTGGAACTATTGGCGGCGCTGCAAAAGGTGGAAGAGCGAGGGGCACTGGAAACGGCAGACCGGGCATTGATGCTGGCGCGGCAGGTCTGGGATTACTGGCTACCCACTGCCCACGTCCAACAACGCAACATCACCGAGGGGCTGAAGGGCCGGTTGACACCCTACCGGGGCAAGAACTTTGCCGCTATCCTCGATCCGGTGCACATGGGCGGTTTGATGCGGGCTATCAAGGGTTACAAGGGCGGGCCGGTTGTGCGCACCGCTCTGCAGCTAACGCCTTATTTGTACCAACGACCCGGCAACCTGCGCATGATGGAATGGGCAGAACTTGACCTTGACGGGGCGCTATGGACGATCCCAAGCATGAAGATGAAGCGCATCAAGCTGGAAAAAGAGCAAGGCGAAGCCCACGCCGTACCGCTGCCCACGCAGGCCGTGGCCTTACTGCGCAGCATTCAGCCCCTGACCGGACACGGGCGCTATGTGTTCCCCGGGGAGCGCAGCCATGACAGGCCGGTATCTGACAACTCGGTGCGCAGTGCGCTGTATGCGCTGGGCTTCGGAAAAGAACAAAGCTGGCACGGATTCAGGGCAAGCGCACGCACGATGCTGGTGGATGAATTGAACATTGACTGGCAGGTAATTGAAGCCAACCTAGCCCACGCAAAGAAGGACGCGAATGGCACGAGTTACAACCGAACCAAGTACATCAAACAGCGGTTTACCATGATCCAGCAATGGGCTGACTACTTGGACAAGCTGGCGGCGGGCGCTGATGTAATTCAGTTCAAAGCGGCATAAAAGTTTGGAACCACGCTAGCTATCGGCTGATCCGCTGATGGTGAAAACCGGGACACCCTGACCCGGCGGCGCTGGCTCCCTAACAGGGCGCGACAGGGAGCGTGTACATGAATGACTTATCCCATTGGGATGCGGTGATTGACTTCACAGCCGAGCAAGCCGCAGCGTTGGCAGTAGGCAAGGTCAGTGACCTATTTTGTGACAAGTTGACCTTCACTATCGACTACAAACACCCCGTAGAACGAGCATGGGTCAGCGACAGGATGAAGGAATTCTGTAGTCAAAAGCTACAGGTGAAACAGCACCCGGGTCAAAGGTATAAGCACCGTGTCTTTGTTTATCAAGGTGCCTATCCCAGCACCATGCAAATGCTCATAGAGTACGAGCCAAAGGCCTCTGGCCTGAGTTATGTCCGAATTGATTTCAACCCAGCCCATTGTGATATGGATGCCGTTAAGGCGCTTCTATTGTCTGTCTTGCCCGGGGGGCTTGACGATTTGCCAGTCAGGGCAAAGGTCACAAGAATAGACCTGTCGGTAGACTTGATCGGGGTGCATATTGACAGCCTGTTACTGGCCTTTCCCGGGATGCAAGTGAGTCAAGTCCACTGCAAATCTGGCTTGACTGAAACGCTGTACTTGGGCGGCTATGAGGGTGCCAAACACGTGGTCGTTTACGACAAGGTCCAAGAAGTTAAACACCTCAACGCGACCAAGCACCTGAAAAAGCAACTGCCAGCAGACCCGACCACGAGGATAGAAATTCGACTACGCCCCGAATGCGGGCTTGCACAGTTGGCAGATATGGAGAACCAGTTTAAGAAGCTGATCTTGAGTTCTTGGGCCACTGCACCCAAGCAAGATAATTTGACTTGGAAACTGTTTATTGCGTTAGCCCAGTGTCGGGGCCTTCACGATGCCCTGTTGATGATTGACGACAAGCCCTTACGCAAAAAATATCGTGAACAAGTGGCAGGGGCCAGCCCTCATTGGTGGAAAGGAGACAGCATTTGGGAAGGCTGGCCCAAGGTCCTGACTGAGGTCTTCATGTTGAATGCCAGCACGGTGACGCCCGCATAGGCATGGTCAAGTCGCGGAGTTGGTCTGGGAAAAGTTTGATGCAAAAAAAATTACTTCGGTGGATTTGGTTTCACTAGACTATCGGCAGATCACTCTATTTCAGGCAGGCCAACATGACTTTGAACATTTCAGACAAGGCACCCGCATTAACCGGATACGCCTATGTTTTTGACCAATCCAGAGCACCGGCGGGGCGAGAACTACCTTCAGAGGTCAGCCGCCAGTCACCATCGGTAGCCAAGGTCAGTCCTGTGCAGTCAATTTCACAATATGAAATTAAGGCGGCGCCATCGCCCATTAACTAACCTGAAGTAATTTGAACATGGCCGGGCTTCCAAGTGACAATTTGAGCCTGACACCCAAGCAACGGCAAGCCGCCGCCCTGATCGCATCCGGTCAGTCTCAGCGGCAGGTTGCAATGATTTGCGGGGTAACCCCTCAGACCATGACCACATGGGCTCACACCCCGGCATTCAGCAGTCATGTGGAATCCCTGTTAGGCACAGTGGAGCGGCAGACACAACAAGCCCTGCATGGCCTGCGTCTTGGGGCTGTGGAGACGCTGGCGCATTTATTGGACACCGGCACACCGGGGGCGCGACTTCAGGCCGCCAGAATCATTCTTGAAGCTACCCACCGCCCGTATGACTTGTTGGCTGGGGCTAACCCGGTAGAGCGGCACCAAACCGAACACTTCAGGGACCTGATGGCAGTAATTGAAGGGAAAAAGGCAAATGTCATACCAGAGCCCGGAATTAACTGAGCAGAAACTAGTTCACTGAATCAAAGAAATTACTTGTAGTCTGATGCTTTGGGTTGGCGTACTTCCATCGAATTGGTTTGGAGTGTTTGTTGTGCTCACGGATGTAGCGCATGATTTTCTTGTCCAAGTCCTTGGTGCTGGGGAAGATGCCGCGTGCGATCACATCGCG
>Ga0315270_10000524_pt1 | contig 21410 bp, 18 predicted proteins | sample C1_bottom_MG_FD_204932 | JGI IMG/M metagenome (GOLD analysis project Ga0315270, IMG submission 204932) | Sediment microbial communities from Yellowstone Lake, YNP, Wyoming, USA - C1_bottom | ecosystem: Environmental > Aquatic > Freshwater > Lake > Sediment | place: USA: Wyoming | collected...
GTACTCGTTGCCCACTGCATATGGCGTGCTGGCTGCCCACTTGGCCATGCACGTTACGCCTACGGAACATAACTGGCTTAGGGTTGAGATGGCTGCTGAGTTGAAATACGTATCCAGTCCGGCTGTGGTCAGATTGGCCAACGTAAAGGACATGAGTTTGTTAGCCGCACTTGAGTTGAAGAAATTAATGTTGCGGCTGGAGTTTGAATCCAGCATGGTTTGGGCCGACCAGTCCACCGCGGGAAGAACCGCCCCCGTGTTTACATCCAGCTGTTGCCGAATAAGCTCGCCTGTCCATTTTTGTGACACAAAGGTTGAACGGAACAGGAAGTTATCGCCTTGGGTCACAAACGCGTTACTGGTTGTCGCAGCAGCCGCCGACCCAGTACGGGCCGACACACCCGCCAGCGCACTGGATAGTGCGGTGGCGAGACCGGTTGGATCGCCCGCACTAAAGTAGGTGCCTCGCCCATTTACAGCGGCATGCCAAAGGTCATCAATATTCTCAACCTTATCCGAGCCAGGGGTAGGCCAGTTGCAGCTCCCACTATTTTGCCAGGGGCATACTGTCGTTCCGTTGGCGGTGCTTCCTTGTTTTACCGCATAGAAATCACCGCTGGTGGCAGAAGCATATGAAGGGTCAAAGACCATTTTTCCGCGTGCCCCCAAGCCTAGTGTAAAGGTGGTCATGTGCTGGTGCGACGCTGCATCCAGACCGCTCGAGGGTACGTTATTTGCGCTGATATCACTGCCGTTGACAGCACCCGTAGCTCCGGAAAGATTATTCCCCAATGTCGATGTACGCAGATCGGTAATGTAGTAATACTCGGCGACGTCAGCCAGGGTATCTGATGTTCCACCAGAAGATGAACCGGTCGTAACGGGAGTTCCTGCAGTTGGGCCAACCGTGCTTAGGTTGGTTGTAACCACCGTGCCCGCTGTGGTTGTGGTCGCCGTAATAGCAGCCGTTGTGGTACCAGCGGCTGGTAGGGAGGAAGTCGCAGTACACAAGGTAGAAGCGGAGCCAGCGGTCCAGGTACCAAAAGTATCAGTGAGGGTGCCTGTCGTCGTCAAGCTGACATTATTGGTAAAGTTGTAGGTCAGGGTTGCCGGTGTGAGTGCACTAACCGCGCCAACCACACCATTACTGGTGACTTGCGTGGTTTGCTGATCGGCCGTGTAATTGTCTACGCTGGTGGTCGTGGTGCCCGAGATGGTCTCAAGTTGGGTATAGGGGGTCGTCGTGACGTTAGATCCGGTTACGGCAGCAGTCCCAGGGCAAGCCCCCATTTGCTTACTATAATTACCCCCAAAAGCATCTTTGTCTCTTACACAATTTGAGGCCAAATTTGAGCCTTGAGATACGGTGTACCACGTCACACCAGTTGAGTCGGTTACAGATGATTGTGTAACAGGCACCGCAGCACTGTTACTTGATCTGCACAGCCAGGCGGTACCAGCACCTGTGCCGGTTCCGAGTTGTACACAATGGCTACTATCGGGATCGGTTGCAGACAGTCCCACTCTAATATCCTTACTATTGTCTGTGAGTGCCGCGGCAGCACCAGAAGGAATGTTCGCTGCAATTGTACAAGTGGAACCTATGGCGGTTGTTGTTTTCGACCAGGTATTGGTCGTGGTTGCGCCGCTGGTGACTTTTTGCCTTTGCTGCACGGTAGTGTAAGGGGTGGTTACCGTACTGGTGACGCTCGAACCATCATACATGGGGCGTGGTTCAAAGTAGTCCTGATTGGCAACGGCAGTGGCACCGTCTATTTTGAAACCGGCGTTACCGTTCCAGAAACCGTCAGTTGTTAAAATAGTGAAATTTTGCTGGCAAGAATATTGTATAGGGTCGGGTACGCTGCTGTTTAACGCATTACTGGTATTGGTGGACGGTAATTTGTGCGCATACATCAGCCCGATATCGGAGAGTGCTTCGCGTAAAGGCGTGCTGTTGTTTGCTTTGGCTGCATATAGCTTGGTGTACCAGGCGGCTTTTTGAGTCGCATCAAAGGTGTCCAGTGCCAAAATGTCCGTTCCGGTATTGTTGTTGATTGAAGCATAGCCAACACGGAAAGTGGTGCCGATGGAGCTGAATGCTCTGCCGGTGGCAGTTTTCATCATCAAAATTCGGGTGTGATAGTAGCTCCACCAATTGGCAAAATTTTTGCGTTCGTCTGTGGCACCGGGACCGGAGGTTGCGCTGACGACTACTTTGGTGAACTTGCCCAAACCCGGTGCGACGCCAATATCGCTATTACACTCCTTATAGAACGTGCTATTGGTGTTGTAGTAGTCTTTTAGTTGTTCGGTGGTTTGGGTACCCGAGTAGGTGTAGTAATAGGCAGGTGCCGCCGTCCCTCCCCTGGGTTTGAAACTGGTACTCAAGTTGGTTGAACTGCCACCCGTGTCGTATCCATCGTTCCAGGCACTGGTAAAGGTGGCATCGGTGTACGCTGCCCCGGTTGATGTGACGGGTGCGCTATAGGTGATGGCGGGATTATAAAATACCCCGTTACACTGACTACTGGCCGAACCATAGGTGGTGGTGCTGAAATTGCCTGCGTTGTCCGGCATATAGTCCCATCGCATACTGCCCGAGTCGTCCAGCATCAGAAACACGTTGGGCAACACAGAGGAGGTGGGCGAGGTAATGAGCGGCGCAGTGGCAAGATCGGTAGTCGCGCTGTTTGCATTGAGCATCAGGCCAAAAAGAATCAAGCTGCTGGCCAATTTAATTGGGTAGGCGTAAGTTTTCATGATGACTCCTTGGTAATAATTAAAGTGTAATCTGTGCTTGAACATAGCTGACACTATTGCGTGGACCCTCTACCCGAGTGGTAATTCGATAGTAAATGGTAGGTACGGTAACAGTTGTGACACCACTGTTACTGGTGATGATTTGACCGGTCTGGCAAGTCGCACAGCCCAAATTTATTCCAACGGGCAATGTGGTGTTGGATACATTGGTACCCGGAATCGTAACAGTCGAACCCAGGCAATTGACTTGTTGATTGCCCGTACACATGGATTCGATAACGAAAGCACCACTATAGCCGGAAGGCAGACCAACCATGGGGACAACACCGGGGCCGGTTTTCATGCGTGCCCAATAGGAGTCCCAGGATTGACCAGCTGTCGGTGGCTCCAACGCAGGCTCGTGGAAAGATTTGTAACCGGTGACGCAGGGGGTACCTACACCGGTACTGTCGCAATTTCTGACTAAATTTGTGGTGGCGTTGTACATGTAACCAATTGCCTGTTCGATACCGATATCACCGGCGTCATAGGAAGACTGCTGGAAGGCCATGTTGCCGGTAATTAAATTGGTGGTATCCACAGAGCGCACCAATGCGATAGCGGCCAATGTCATGGCGACCAGTATGATCAGGGTAATCAACAGCATCACACCCTTTTGCCTGAGGGGTGCGTTTTGTCTGTATTGTTTGGTGGTGGGCGTTAACATCCTGAGGCTCCTGTCCAAATGGAATTTCTTATGGGTGCAAGGGTTTCAATAGTCTTGTAACGATAATATTGCCAGGCAGCTTTGCCGTCCCGTGTAGCGAGATCGGTCGCGGTAAGTTCATTTAATGCGGTAGCGGCTAAATTAATAGCGCTGCCGCCTTGCCAAGCAGGTGCGTTGGCGGTGACAGCCGTTTTTTCAAGCTGTGAGTTTCTCGCAACCAGGGCAACGCGAACCCCCTGACCTGCATTGCACTCGGCTTTTAAGCTGACAATGTTACTGGCGATTTCTACCCAATTAGCGGCATTGGCGCAATCGTTTACCAGGTAGCTGCATTGCACCAGACTTTCGTTTCTAACCGCATAGGCCACAATATTTAAGGTTGCAGCGGAGGCTACGCCTGAGACCGATTGTGGTGCACAACTGTCGTTACCATATGTGATCATGACAGTGTTGGTATTGGCGTCCCCAATACCTGCAATTGCCGCATAATCAAGCATCACAGGTTTAAGTGGATTGCTGGATAAAGTGGGTGCCTGCGCAACTGCTGACCCCGCAAAACAATAACCAGCCTGTTGTATATTCTGTTGAATTTCGTACATCGCGACAGAGCCTGCGTTTTGCGCATCATTTCCGCCACTGGTTGATCTTTTTTGACCCTCGAAAACAGAATACATCTGCATCATGATGATGATGCCCAGCATACCGATCACCATGGCAACCATTACCTCTACCAGGGTGAAGCCACTTTGGTAGGGGTGAGCTTTATTTGTAGCATCAAATAATGACATGGTATCTCCTGATCAATTACTGATCTGTGTTTGGGTGCTGTAATGGTGGGCGCCTGCGCCGCTGCTGCTTTCGCCGGGGACGTTCCAGAAAATATTGATGGTGACCGTACTACTGACCGTAGAGGCGACGGGTACGGATGATTGCGCAATACTTACAGTGGGGGCAGAAGCACCGGTAATAGGCAACGTAGACGCAACGCTGCTATTCCACCAAGTGTTGTATCGCGTACCACCTGTACTATAGTCGGCTACAAAGTTGGGTGAGGATTGTGCAACTTGCATGGATCCGATGTATTGGTTGGCCAGAAAACTGGCATCTGAGCGGTATCTCGAATCGTTGGCCAATTTAATTGAGCTTACTTGCAAACCGACTATCGCCAGGATGCCAATTGAGAATATGAGGATAGCAATAAGCGCTTCAAGCAACATCGCCCCGGTTTGAAACTTAAAGAAAACTTGAGGGGTTTTCATGATTAGCATCCTTGGGGTGTATTGGCGGGAAGTGCGGGGTCGCACATATGCAGCAATCCACCATTTGATACAGTTATACGTAAGCAACGCAGGTTTCCCGTTGCTGTATGGGGCACAGCTACAGGATAGCCACAGTTTGCGGTAATTGCAGAAATTACAGCCGGACAACTGCATGCAGCACTTGCGGTCGGCAGGGCGCTCACATTGATGTTGACGGCGAGAGGAGGACTAGGCGTGGTTCCTCCATTTACATTATCGGTTGTGGAAATCTGTCTGCCCAATCCATTAAACCCGATAGTGGTTTGTGCATTGCCATTGGCTTCGGTAATGTCAACCAATGCTTGGCTTGGCCCGGTGTCTGTTTGTATATTGCCCTGGATTGGTTCCCATCCATTTGCGGTGGTAGCACAAACTGGAGCACTTGCCGCAACCGAGGATACAGCTAATATATTCCAGGAAGAGCCTCCGCACGATACAAACTGGGTCATGGTATTGCGGTGAACGGCTTCAGTCTTGGCCATATTGAGCCCGTTCTGGATACTTTCCGCCGCGTTTCGGATGCGCGTGTTTTGTATCCAGATTGAAAAATTGGGCGCAACGGCAGCATACAAGATAGCCACAATAGCAACAGCAACCAGGACCTCAACCAGGGTCATGCCTCTCAAATTGTGTTTAAGGCTTAACACTGGCCGCCCTTTTTGGTGATCCAGCACGCCGTTGTAGCGTTTATCCATCCTGCTGGAGCGGGTGCAATCACCGTTGAGCTTTTGGTGTTGGATTCGGTGACGGTATAGGTGAAACCAGCCATCGAAGCTTTACCCGCAGCTTGGAGTGTATAAGCAATGGCGGATTGTGCTGTGCATGAGATATCAAAGTATCGACCGGTAGTGTCAGTACAGGTAAACCCAGCGTATGTGCGATTATCTTGAAAATATTGTTCCAACCTGACACGTGTAGTCGAAAGGGCCGAGGTGGCATCAGGTATCTTGCTTCTCACCACGTAATCGGAGTAAGCCGGTATCGCAATTGATGCGAGGATGGCAATAATGGCCACGACTACCATTAACTCTATTAAGGTAAAACCACGTTGTAACGTCATTCTGCTCTCCTGGATTTCAGATGTGAGCGTACCTTAAGGCATAATTACGCTTTGCTACCAGTGAAAACCGATGAAAGGTTGCTCGGTTGGAATAGGCGGCGCTAAATTGAATATGAGAGGTCTAGCTTTGTTAGAGAAATCCTGGCGGTATAGCTACGGGAGCGGTTTTGATACCTGAGTATTTGATTATTGGCGCGGGGGTTGCGGGGCTTACTGCAGCGGAAAGTCTTTTGTTGCGTGGTTCTTCAGTTACCGTACTAGAGAAAGGCACAGCGGGGTGTGAATCTTCCTGGGCAGGAGGGGGTATCCTCGCACCCTTATGCCCATGGGATTATGCAGACGCGGTGACGCAGTTAACTGATATGGGAGCGGCTTTATACCCGCAATGGGTATCAGATTTATATGAAGCCACTGGTATTGACCCAGAATATGAAATTAGTGGTATGTTGATTTTGCCGCAGGTTGACAAAGAACAAGCGATGCAATGGTGCGAAAGGCGTGGTGTTATTTTTGAACTTACTGGGGAAGGGATATTGTTACCCGAGGTGGCACAGGTCAGGAATCCACGACTCATTCAGGCTTTGCGCAAGCACGTTGAAAAGCGTGGTGGAAATATAATCGAGAAATGCGAGGTATTGGATATTTCAGTAGAGGGAACACGGGTGTTATCTGCCACAACTTCTTGCGGGGTATTCAACGCTGATCGCTATATCGTCAGTGCAGGTGCCTGGAGTAGACAGGTTCTTGGAAAATATGCGTTGTCCCTGGATATAAAACCTGTGCGAGGACAAATGTTGTTGTTTAAGTTTGATGCCCCTCCGCTTCAACATATTTTGCTACAGGATGGTATGTATCTTATCCCACGGCGTGATGGTCATTTGTTGATTGGAAGTACACTCGAAGATGTGGGGTTTGATAAGCGTACAACGATTCAAGCTAGAGAGTCGTTACTGCAACGTGCCCAGCTGCTATTGCCAGAGCTGAGAGGGATGGCACTGTTGCAACATTGGTCCGGCCTGCGTCCTGCTTCTCCTCGCAATGTTCCTGTTATAGGGCGTCATCCCGAGCTGGAAAATTTGTACATTAATAGCGGTCATTTTCGTTATGGGGTGACGATGGCCCCCTCTAGTTCATCGATTTTATTGAATGAATTGCATGGCGATGCCCAGCCTTTTGATGTCAATCAATATCAGGCAAACTGGTTTTGATATCAAGATTTGCCGTATTTCATGAATACTTCTGTAGTTAAATACTGAGTTACACCAATAATTTTAACTATTCATTGAATGGGCAATAAATTAATTTTCTATTTGTAACAAACTGATACAAAAACTTCTGTAATCCGATGAGTGAAATCCCACTCATCATTCCACGCGTGTTTCGGACATGTCTTTAATTTCAATTTAATGATAGAATGAACCGATTAATGAATAGTTGGTATGTAAGTCAACTTATAACTCAGGGTCATTTTAATAGATCTTGTGTTTAGACTGGGTTGTAAATTTAATATGTAAGCTGAGTAGAAATTGTTACTGATTGATGCGTTACCAGGTTACCACTCACCTTCAAAAAGAAATCGTGAACAACGATCGCAATGAAAGTATGTGGCAAGTTTAGAAATGTTTATCTAGACCAGTAAAAAATTTAGTTGTAAAGGGGAGTCAAATTGACTACGCACGACAAAAGTAAAGGTTTTAACGACCTGCAACAGTCAACAAAAGTTGTTGTTTTAAATTCAGACGTTTTTACAGCCAGACATTGCCAATCCGGCGTTACCATCGTCGAGTTGTTAATTGTCATCGTTATTGCCTCTATTTTAACGGCAGTGGCGGCACCTTCATTCGGTACCTTTATTGATAGCGCCCGACAAAAGTCAGCGGTTAGTGAGTTGGTGAGCGATTTGAATCGCGCAAGAGTAGAAGCGATCAAACGTAATTCGAGGGTATTGGTGTGTGTGCGTAATGCCACGGACAAGGACTGCGGTACAGAAGTAACCGACTGGAACAATGGCTGGTTAATGTGTGTAGATGCAGATTCGGATGGAGCGTGCGACTCAACTGAAAAGCCCTTCGTCATACATCAAGCACTGAGTTCCCGGCTGTCTTTAACAGGTATTGTTTCGCAAATACGATTTAACCCCAATGGAACAAGCGGCAGTGGTGGAAATGCGAGTCTGGAGATCGACCTGAACGGTGGTTCACCCAGGAAAATTATTATTTCTCCGACTGGAAACATAACGAGGCCGTAACAATTACTATGCGAATAGAAACGACAAATCAACTTGGTTTTTCAATGATTGAAATATTAGTCACGATGATCGTGATTGCCACTGCATTGTTTGGCACAGCCGGTATGCAGATATATGCGATGACTATTTCAAAGAGTAGCGAATTTCGCACACAAGCAGTCCTGCTTGCCTCTGATATTTCGGAGCGTATGGAAGCAAATAAGGCCGGTATGATCGCTAGTAATTACAAAATGGCTGCCACCAAGGTGGCAAGTACATCCACGAGTGATTGTCTGAACAGTAGTTGCACACCTGCCATGCTGGCCAGCTGGGATCTCAGCCAGTGGTCTACCGCTGCTTCCAATATTCTGCCCCAACCAACTTTGGCGGTGGCTGTAAGTTCCGTTGTTAATACTATTCCGGCTTCATACGAAATTAAAATTTCCTGGGTTGAACGGAGTACAGATAAAACAAAGCGCACAGAGCCCTTTACTTATACGGCCATACGCACTGTACGTAATTAGTATGAGGGCAAAAGAAAATTTTTTGAAGGGCAGCATTTACCGGTCAGGCGGGATGTCTGGATTTGGTCTGATCGAGATGATGATCTCAATAACGATTGGACTGGTGCTGGTAGCCGGGTTGATGGGCGTGCTCTTGAGTAATATCAGTAATAGCAAAACAAATGAGCACGAAGTGGAGCTGCAAACAAATAGTCGATACGCTATCGATCATCTTAAACGTGAACTGCGCCAGGCAGGTTTTCGGGGCTATACCAAATCTCCACCAGTCACCCCTACGGGTACAATCGATATTGGCAGCACAGAATGTGGGGGAGCGGGAAATGGTTTTGTAGGTAACTTGCACCAGGGTATTTGGGGGGCAATTGCAAACCCGTTTAAGGCCGACTGCATGGCAGCATCAGCAATTAAATTTTCAGGTGTTGAGGTAGGAGATGTACTGGTGATTCGCCGTGTGGCAGATATCGCCAAGGTTGATTGTTTCGTCAATCCGGCTTCCAGTCCGGCCGGTATTAACACGATAAATTCAAACACCTTTTATTTTCGTTCTACCCATGCAGGCGGTATGCTTTATCGAGGAAGTACACCGCCTTCAACTGTCAATATCAATGCACCTTGTGGTGATTTTCAGCTTGAAGAATTTGTTTATTACATAGGTGATGATGACACCAATCCAAAAATTCCTGCGCTGCGACGTTTAAGGTTAAATGAAGCAGGTACAATGCAGGATGAAATGGTGGTAAACGGCATTGAAAAAATGCATGTGCAATATGGAAGAAATACTAACAACGGTTCCAGTACCAGCACCCAGTATTTCAACGCAGACTCTATAACAGGTTCCTCTACCGCTTCAGATACTCCGGCTTGGGATGAGGTTAACTCTGTCAGGCTTTGGTTACTTGCCAGGAGCGCCAAAGAGGAGCCAGGCTACAAAAACACCGATACATATTCAATGGGCGAAGCAACGGCCTACGACCCCCCCGATGACGGTTATCGCAGACAGCTCTTTTCTGCCGTGATTCAATTACGTAATAAATCTCAATGATCATGCGAAATTATAAAAATAACATTGATCGACAATCCGGCTCCACGTTAATTATCAGCATGATCATTTTGGGTGTAATCATGCTGATCGGCGTGACTTCCATGTTGATTTCAGAAACCCAATATAAGTTGTCAGCAAATTTGCAGTTTGAGGACAAAGCGTTGAATAACGGTGAGGAGGCGATTAATGATGCAGAAAAGTTACTCGTCACCATCGGCGGTGCAACGCATGAATCGACTTTTACCACCGCAACAAAGGGCTACTACACAAGCAAACCACCCGAACCGTTGACGCTTAAGTGGGACGATACTAACTCCGTTAAATTGGGATCGGATTCGCCACCCACACGTTACATGATTCAGCAGGTAAGGCTGGGTATTAAGGATGCAGGTGAAGGAATCAACACTGGAGGCCGATCGAGTAGTTGTGGCAAGGGTATTAATACTTTCCTTATCACGGCACGTGGAACCGGGCCACGCGGGACCTATAAATATATACAGTCGTATGTCGGGGTTTTAAGCTGTTAGCAGGGAGAAAAAAACGTGTCCAAATCATCCATTAAATCTTATCAATTATTTAGCATACTGGTACTGCTGGTAATGACAATTGCCTTTGTCAGATTTGCCATGGCTTTTGCTGCTTTTACCCCGCAGGCTGAGCCTACCGGCTATGTTGCTCAATATGAGATCAGTAATTACAACTTAAGCAGTGGAAATGAGATGGTCTTTGCGGCCGACTACGAACGCGAATACTGGAGCGGTAATCTCCACGCATACTCGATAGCTGCCGATGGCACGGTTGACTATACGGATAACTGGACTCTTGGAGCGGCCAATTCAATTGATGGACAAAATTGGGATACCCAACGTTTCATAGCTACGATGAGCGATGCCGGGACAGGCATTCCTTTCCGCTATACCAAGCTGACGGCAACTCAAAAACTTTTGGTTCCCCCAACAACGATTACATATACACCAACTTCTTATGCGGCGACCAGTCAGGAATTGATGGACTTCCTGCACGGGGATCGTAGTAATGAAGTGGATGCTAAATTGCGTCTCAGAAATTCTGTTCTCGGCGATATTGTACATTCACGCCCATATTATGTTGCAGATGCAAGCTACCCGACTCTGTTTGTAGGTGCAAACGATGGAATGCTGCACGCTATTAATGCAACGGATGGTACCGAGCGCTGGGCATATGTGCCCTCAATGCTATTGAGTAAAATGGTCAATCTGGCGAAACCTTACGGAACTACTGGCAATCCACATGATTATTTTGTGGATGGACAGATTAATGTCGGTTCAATCACCGTTTCTGGAGCAAAAAAACGTATTTTGGTCGGACTATTGGGCGCAGGGGGGAAAGGAATTTATGCGCTCAATATTGATTCCAGTGCTGGATTGGCAGCTGCGACAGAGACGGTAGTAGCGGCTAAGGTTATGTGGGAAATTGACGGCGCAACAAACAAGTTGAATTATGCCGCGACTTCAGTTGTGAATGACTACCGAAATTTAGGCTATACCTATGGCATTCCTACTATTGCCAAAACGGGCACCGGGGACTATGCCGTTATTCTTGGAAATGGATACAACGACAACAGTGGCGGAGATTATCAGGCTTACCTGTATGTGATTAATGCCAACACCGGTCAACTGATCAAAGCGATCAAGGCAGGAACCAGCGGTACTGCCGCCAGCCCAAACGGTTTGGTTACGACAACCTCGATTGATACCAAAGGAGATGGTGTGGTTGACCGCGTTTATGCGGGTGATCTGAATGGGACCTTGTGGAAGTTTGATTTATCGTCGGGCGTGGCATCCAGCTGGACAGCCACTGCGCTCTATGCGACTTCTCCGGCCCAGCCAATCACGGCTGGTATTGGTGTTTCGTCCCATCCGAGTGGTGGTTTCATGGTTAACTTTGGTACAGGAAGTATGTTTACTGATGCCAAAACAGATACCGCTACTTATTATGCTTACGGTATTTGGGATGGTGCAACCGGTACCAATATCATCGATCAACTATTGCAAGAGCGCACCTATGGTGCGGCCAATACACGAGTTCGCCATGTGACGACAAACGTAATTCCAAACTGGACCACTGACAAAGGATGGAGAGTGCCCTTACCTATTGCTGGTGAGCGAATCATTGGAGAGGGGAATTTGGTTGAGAGCAAACGCTATTACTTCACCAGTTATAACCCGACCAAATTTATTTTAACTCCCGATCCTTGTACCTTGCCGAGCTGTAAAAATCAAACCACCGTTTATGGTGAGAACTGGGTGATGGAATTGGATTACCTCTCCGGAGGTGTGATTAATAAGCCTTTCCTGGATATGGACAATAACCAATTATTAAACGACAGTGATCGTATTGTCTATTCGGGTACTGATGTGTTGCCAACCGGTAGCAAGGTAGGCGATTTGAACTTGAATACCGACGGCGTCCCGGTTGGTCAATTTATGAGTAATGGCGTAGCTTCACAGCCCATACTGGCAGGTGTGGGTGGCTTGAAGAAACGTTTGGTCGCCACTAATTCTGATATTCCGATTCCTGTCGTAGAGGTTGCTTTAGGCGTGACGGGGGGGCATTTCGACGAGGATATTTATTATGGGTCTCCAATCTGTGCTGATGGCGCGAAGTGCAGTAAACAAAATCACACCCACCAATATGATGACAAATTTTTAACCACCGGTGTAAATATGTTAAACCCCAGCGAGTCGAAAATTAACTTGGCCAATGCAATCCCCCTGACTACAACTGAATTTAAGGTAATTGCCCAGAATCAATATCTAAATCCAGCGGTGAAACTTCACATTGGTGATGCAAGCTATAAATATAATATAGACTCAGGTTATATTTCAATCAAAAATTTTGTGACCTCGGCAACCCTTGATGTGGCCGCGTTGCCGACCTACACCAGGGCAAATATAGGTAGCTTGGTGGTTAATATGCCAACGGATGCACTGACATCCAAAGACTGGTGGGGAAATGGCGATATCCGTGCCGGCCTGCATCCCACACCACCGTCCTGTGTCAACGTTAGCGAGGGTACTGGTGACAGTAATTTATATTGGCCGGTGATGCCACCAACCAACGGTGTGGATGGACCTGGAGTAAGTGGAACGGCAGCGAATGGATATGCGGGTGCACGTCACAATGGCGCATTGACTATACAATTGATTAAAGCGGCTACCCCAAATACTTCAATTGAGCTGAATGTGTCAGGACGACCCGAGTATGGTTGGAGAGTGAAGAAAGCAGATTATGCGACATATGTATTAGCTGAATACAACACCTGGTGGCACCATCCGAGTGATATTTGCTATGGCGTAAAAGGCTGGACAAAATCCCCGCCGGAAGATAATGGGTCGAGCAAGCCGCAGGCTGCGGCAAAGGGGAGCACTGACCCCAAAATTGGTGATCTGAGTGGTAGCAGTAGTAGTACAGTGGTTTCGGTAAAAACCACCAAAAAAGGCAATGTAAAAACGACAACGATTACTTATGAAGATGGATCTATAACAACCATTGTGTCTACTATTAACACGGATGGAAGCAACACCATCGTTACCCGTTTGGCGGGCTGTGTTAGCAGCGCATGTGAAACCACGGTTCAGATTGCCAAGCCCGCTAGGCCGCCCGAGCTTCCACGTGAAGCTGGCACAAAGCCTGAAGGGCGCGTTTCCTGGCGTGAATTGATTCCGGAATAAATGATTTTGAAATTCCTGTTTACTCAAACAAATAGTGTGCTCAGGAAATATATAAAGGAGAGTTGTGACTTGAAGTTCTGCTCAACACGCGGTTTTACGCTGGTCGAATTATTGGTAACCATGGCGATTGTGGGTATTCTTGCCGCGATTGCCATACCGAGTTACTCAAAGTATGTTGTGCGCAGCTCCCGATCTGCTGTACAAGCCGAGCTATTGCAAATGGCCAATGTGCAGGAAAAAATTTTTTTGAATTCCAATGCATACACAAGCAAATTGACAGATGCCTATGATGGAAAAGTTTCCGGTGGATTGGGTAAACCCAGTCTGACATCCGATGGTAAATATACCCTTGCAATTCTTGAGGCGGCTCAAAATTATACAATGGCCGCCATTCCTGCCAGTACAAAAGGACAAAAGGGGGATGGCTGCCTTGTTATTCAAGAAAATGGAGTGCGTAACTGGTACCAGGGAAATGATGGTGTATGTGTGTTGCCACTGGTGGGAACGCCGATAGTACCGTGGTAATCCCCGGGGCTTAAATTAGTTGCAGTATCAAATCATTTGGCGACTTAATCCGGCCGGTCGCTTGCCAACTATCAAGATCAGCAAGCGGGTCTATATATCCATATAACGCGATAAACGACTTCATGCCTGCGGCTTGTCCTGCCACCATGTCGCGTTTATCGTCTCCCACATAGATGCAGTTTTGAGGGGCGATGCCCAGCCTTTCGGCAGCATAGAGGAGAGGTTCAGGGTGGGGTTTGGCATGGGCACAGGTGTCGCCGCTAACGATGCAGGCCGCTCGGTTGAAGTAGCCGAGTGCATGCATTAACTGAAGCGTTAGCTGCTGAGGTTTGTTGGTGACAATGCCCCATGGTAAGCCACGCTGTTCAAGTGTGTTAATAAGCGCTTCGATACCGGGGAAAAGGGTAGTCTGAACACAGATATTGGCACTGTAATACGCCAAAAATGCTTCTTGCAGAGGCGGAAATTTCGAAGAAGTGCGCTCGATATTGAGGCCTAGTTTGATGAGACCGGCTGAGCCATGTGATGCTTGTAAACGTGTTATTCCCAAGGGGAGCGGTGGCAGCTTGCGCAAACTGCGCAAATAATTCAGTGCCTCACCTAAGTCAGGTGCGGTATCAGCAAAAGTGCCATCCAGATCGAATAAAACCGCTTGTGTTTTCACAACGAGAGTCTAGACCTCACAAGTCACGCCGACATGACATCATGTAATTAACATCAGTGTCACTGCCTAACGAATAAATTTTGTTAAGTGGGTTGTAGGTCATGCCAATGATGCCGGTGATATTCAAACTGTTTTTTCGGCAATACTGGGCGAGCTCAGAGGGTTTGATGAACTTGGCGTAGTCATGTGTACCGCGTGCCAGCATATTCAAAATATATTCAGCTCCGATGATCGCTAAAAGATATGATTTTGGATTTCGGTTTAATGTAGAGAAAAATACATGCCCTCCAGGCTTGACCAGCAGAGAGCAGGCACGGACAACGCTAAGGGGGTCGGGGACGTGTTCCAGCATTTCCATGCAGGTAACCACATCATAGAAACCGGGTTTTTCAACCGCCAATTCTTCTACCGCAATTTGACGGTAATCCACTTGCATACCGCTTTCCAGTAAGTGAAGCCTGGCAACCTGTAGTGCTTTGGTACCCAGGTCAATACCGGTTACATGGGCACCTAATTTGGCCATACTTTCTGACAGGATGCCACCCCCACATCCGACATCCAGCACCCTTTTGCCTGAAAGTTGGGCGATCTCGTCAATATAGCCCAAGCGGAGAGGATTGATTTCATGCAGCGGCTTGAATTCACTGTGTATATCCCACCAGCGGTGGGCGAGTTGGCTAAATTTTTCGAGTTCTATAGGGTCGGCGTTAGTCATGGATATATTGTGTACTTTAGCTTATGAGAATGGCTTGTGCATAGGGTAACCCATCAGGACATGCTTTGCACAGTAGTGCTTTATTTTTTGTCAGGATATGTGCCGGCATGATAAAATAGAAAGCTGTTTTTTAAGCTTTTTTAAGGGCCGCGTTACACATGGAACAATTTGCCAAAGAAACACTGAACGTTAGTCTTGAGGGTGAAATGCGCAAGTCATATCTTGACTATGCGATGAGCGTAATTGTTGGTCGGGCCTTGCCTGATGTACGAGACGGGCTCAAACCGGTACACCGCCGTGCACTCTTTTCCATGCATGAACTTTCGAATGACTGGAACAAAGCCTACAAAAAATCAGCGCGTATCGTCGGAGATGTCATCGGTAAATACCACCCGCATGGCGATACTGCGGTGTATGACACCATAGTTCGCATGGCGCAGGATTTCTCGTTGCGATATCCACTGGTGGACGGTCAGGGTAACTTTGGTTCGGTAGACGGTGATAACGCAGCTGCGATGCGTTATACCGAAATCCGCATGGCGCGAATTGCCCATGAGTTGCTGGCCGATCTTGACAAAGAAACCGTCGATTTTGGCCCTAACTATGACGGCTCAGAACACGAGCCTCTGGTACTGCCGGCGCGCTTCCCCAATCTGTTGGTGAACGGTTCCACCGGTATTGCAGTGGGTATGGCGACAAATATTCCGCCGCATAATCTAAGCGAAGTAATTGATGCCTGTTTGGCATTGCTACAAAAACCAGATATGGATATTGAGCAACTCATTGAGATTATTCCTGCGCCTGATTTCCCGACTGCAGGATTTATTTACGGTCTGTCAGGGGTTAAAGAGGGATATCGTACGGGTAGAGGCCGAGTGATCATGCGTGCTCGCACACACTTTGAGGATGTTGATAAAGGCAATAATCGACAAGCGATCATTATTGATGAGTTACCCTACCAGGTAAACAAGGCTAACTTGTTGATTAAGATTGGCGAGCTGGTTCGCGAAAAGCGGCTAGAGGGTATATCTGAGATTCGGGACGAATCTGACAAGTCTGGTATGCGCGCGGTAATAGAGCTGAAACGAAATGAAAATCCTGAAGTAATCCTCAATCAATTGTACAAAATGACGCAGCTGCAGGACAGTTTTGGTATGAACATGGTGGCTTTGCTCGATGGACAGCCTCAATTGTTGAATCTGAAACAATTCATTGCAGCCTTTCTCAGCCATCGCCGTGAAGTTGTTAATCGTCGTACGATATTTGAATTACGCAAGGCGCGAGATCGTGGTCATATTCTGGAAGGTTTGGCGGTTGCACTTTCCAATGTGGATGAAATTATTGCTTTGATCAAGGCTGCGGCTACACCTGCAGTCGCGAAATTAGGATTAATGGGTAAAGAATGGCGTTCCAAACTGGTTGAAGAATTACTGAGTCGTGTGAGTGATGCATCTCGTCCCGAAGGTTTGCTACCCGAATATGGTATGTCTCAACAGGGCGGGTATCGCCTTTCGGACACGCAAGCCCAGGCAATTCTTGAATTACGTTTACAGCGTTTGACAGGCTTGGAGCAGGATAAAATCGTCAGCGAATATCGTGAAGTGATCGACAAGATTATGGATCTTATAGATATCCTTGCCAATTCAATACGGGTGACTCAAATTATCAGTGATGAATTGACCGCGATAAAGACACAGTACGGCGATAAACGACGCAGTGAAATTGTGACACATACCCATGACATGAGTATGGAGGACCTGATAGCGCCCGAGGATGTGGTCGTAACCCTGTCTCACGGTGGCTACATGAAGGCGCAATCACTGGGTGAATACACTGCGCAAAAGAGGGGTGGTCGGGGTAAACAGGCAGCACCAACCAAAGAAGACGATTTTGTCGATAATTTATTTATCGCCAATACACACGATTACATTCTTTGTTTCTCCAGCAAGGGTCAAGTGTACTGGATCAAGGTATATGACGTGCCACAGGGTAACCGAACCAGTCGAGGCAAGCCGATCGTCAATTTGCTACCCCTTGAGGCGGGAGAAAAAATTAATGCAATTCTGCCGGTAAAAGAGTTCTCGGATAACCAATTTATTTTCTTTGCTACAGCCCAGGGCACGGTCAAGAAAACACCATTATCGGACTTTGCGAATCCCCGAAAAGGCGGCATCATTGCTATCAATCTGGATGAGGGAGATTTTCTTATAGGTGTGGCGCTAACAGATGGCAAACATGATGTGATGTTGTTCTCAGATGCGGGCAAAGCGGTTCGTTTCGATGAGAATGATGTTCGTTCTGTGGGTCGTGTGTCACGCGGGGTTCGCGGGATGAGACTGGGAGATAACCAGCAGGTTATCGCACTTTTAGTGGCCGAGGATGAAAGCCAGACTGTGTTGACAGCAACGGAAAATGGTTACGGCAAGCGTACTCCTATCACTGAATATACCCGGCATGGTCGGGGATCTCAAGGAATGATCGCGATACAAACCAGCGTGCGTAACGGAAAGGTTGTAGCTGCAACTTTGGTTAGGACTGACGATGAAATAATGCTGATCGGTACCAGTGGTGTGTTAATTCGTACACGGGTAAAAGAAATTCGTGAGATGAGCCGAGCCACTCAGGGTGTAACGCTGATCAATCTTGGCGAAGGTGAAAAACTTGCAAGTCTGAGCCGCATTGCAGAACCTGAAGATATAGATGGGGTGGTCGAAGTTGCAGTTGATAGTCCAACTCCAGATGATACTGCTGGTGAAGCCACAGAATAATTACCAAGAAAAGGAAATGTAAAGATGACGATATATAACTTCAGCGCTGGCCCAGCAGTTTTACCAAATGAGGTATTGAAACAGGCTCGTGATGAAATGCTTGACTGGCACGGTAGCGGTATGTCGGTAATGGAAATGAGCCATCGCGGCAAGGAATTTATGGGCATTGCTGCAGCCGCAGAAAAAGATTTACGCGAGCTGATGGGCATACCGACAAATTACAAGGTGTTGTTCCTGCAAGGTGGTGCAAGCCAGCAATTTGCCATGATCCCGATGAATCTGTTGCGTGGCAAAACTTCCGCTGATTATTTGAATACCGGCGAGTGGTCGAAAAAAGCCATCAGCGAAGCGAAAAAATACTGCAAGGTAAATGTCGTGGCGGATAGTGGCGACAAGAACTTTTCTTATGCACCGGAATTCTCTGTATGGAAGTGCGACCCCAATGCGGCGTACTTGCACTTTACGCCCAATGAAACGATAGGCGGTGTTGAGTTCGATTGGCTGCCCGCAGGTGGCAATGTGCCGCTGGTGGCGGATTTGTCCTCCACAATTTTGTCGCGCCCGATCGATGTTTCAAAGTTTGGCCTGATCTACGCCGGTGCGCAAAAAAATATTGGACCGGCCGGTTTAACGATCGTGATTGTGCGTGAAGATTTGATCGGACAGGTTGTTGCGGGTACACCGACCATGCTGGATTACAAAACCCATGCCGACAATGATTCGATGTACAACACGCCACCGACGTATGGAATTTATATTGCCGGATTGGTGTTCCAGATGTTGAAGCGCAATGGGGGTGTAGCTGCGATGGAAAAGGCCAATATCGCCAAAGCAAAAATTCTGTATGACGCGATTGATGCCAGCAAAGGCTTTTATAACTGCCCGGTGGCTGCGGCGAATCGCTCGCGCATGAACGTACCGTTTACCCTTAAAGATGCAGCACTGGATGGAGACTTCGTCAAACAGGCAGATGCACGTGGCTTGTTGCAACTCAAAGGGCACCGTTCTGTAGGCGGCATGCGCGCTTCTATTTATAACGCGATGCCCTTGGCAGGTGTGCAGGCACTGGCTAATTTTATGGCTGAATTTGCCCAGAAGAACGGATAAGAAATGGCCAAGACTTTCAACATACTCACCATCAACAAAATCTCTCCATTGGGACTCAAGCGTTTCCCAAGTGATCGCTATGTTGTTAGTCCCGATATCAAAGAGCCAGATGCAATTCTGGTGCGTTCGCAAAACTTGCTGGAAATGGAATTCCCGGCCAGCTTAAAAGCAATCGCCCGCGCCGGTGCGGGTACCAATAACGTGCCGGTTAAAAAAATGAGCGCTCGCGGAATTCCCGTGTTCAATGCAGCCGGAGCCAACGCCAATGCGGTGAAGGAGTTGATCATCACCGGCATGCTGCTTTCCTCGCGCAACATTTTGCAGGCGCTTGAATTTACCGGTGGCTTAAGTGGTGATGACGCAACGCTGCATAAACTGGTGGAGGCAGGCAAGGCCAACTACGCAGGCATTGAATTGCGTGGACGCACACTGGGTATTATCGGGCTGGGCGCGATTGGTCGCCTGGTGGCAGATGCGGCCATCGGCCTCGGCATGCAGGTTGTGGGATTTGACCCGGAAATTACCGTGGATGCGGCGTGGAGCCTGCCTGCGCAGGTGAAGAAGGCGCAGAGTGTGGAAGAGTTGTTGAAGCAGAGCGATTTTGTCACCCTGCATGTGCCCTTGCTGGATGCCACACGCGGGCTCATTAATGAAAAGCGAGTACAGGCAATGAAACCCGGTAGCGTGCTGCTGAATTTTTCTCGCGACGCGATTGTGGATGAGGCCGCGGTGATTGCAGGGTTGGCCAGCAAGCATTTGCGTAACTATGTATGCGATTTTCCGTCAGAAAAAAATCGCGGCAATCCCGCGGTTATTTCCCTGCCTCATCTGGGCGCTTCTACACAAGAGGCTGAAGAAAACTGTGCGGTAATGGTGGCCGAACAATTGCGCGATTATCTGGAACACGGCAATTTATTCAATACCGTGAATTTCCCCAATGCCTCCATGCCGCGCGAGTCGTCTTTCCGTATCTCCATTGCGAATGCCAATGTGCCAAATATGCTGGGTCAAATATCCACAGCACTGGCAACGTCAGGCATTAATATCCATAATATGTTGAACAAATCACGCGGGGAGATGGCGTATACGCTGGTGGATACCGATAGCAGTATTCCTGCCGAGTTGATTGCTAAAATAGCAGCGATACCGGGTGTGTTGATGGTACGCGACTTGCCTTTATAAACCGGAGTGTTTCAGGCCTTTAATAATGAGTGACGAACTCAAAAAATTCCGCGCACAAATTGACAGCATCGATGATGAGCTGCTCAAATTGTTTAATCAGCGTGCCAAGCTGGCACAGCAGATAGGCCATGCCAAAAATGGCAGTGCGGTGTTGCGTCCCGAGCGTGAGGCGCAGGTGTTGAAACGCATGCAGGATTCCAATACCGGGCCTTTGGCAGCGCAAAGCGTGAATACGCTGTTTACCGAAATTATGTCGCATTGCCGGGCGCTGGAAGAACCAATTTCAGTGGCCTTTCTGGGTCCCCATGGCACTTTTAGTGAGGCAGCGGTAGTCAAGCGTTTTGGCCAGGCTAGCCATGGCGTGACCTGTGCTTCAATTGACGAAGTTTTTCGCAAGGTGGAAAGCGGCGAGGCAAATTTCGGTGTGGTACCGGTGGAAAATTCCACCGAAGGTGCGATTGGCCGCACGCTGGATCTGTTGTTGCAAAGTCCGATGAGATTGTGCGGTGAAGTGATGCTTGCGGTACATCAGTGTCTGTTGTCTATGGATAAGGATCTGGCAAAAATTAAGCGTGTTTATTCACATCCGCAATCTCTGGGTCAGTGTCAGGACTGGCTTAATACGCATTTGCCGCATGCAGAGCGCATATCCGTGGCGAGCAATGCCGAGGCGGCTTCATTGGCCAGCAAGGAAAAGCACAGTGCGGCGATAGCGGGTAAACAGGCTGCAGAGAAATTTGGCATAGAAGTACAGGCTGCCAATATTGAAGATGATCCGCGAAATACCACGCGATTCCTGGTGATCGGGAATCAGGATGTAGCTGCATCCGGCCAGGATAAAACGTCACTGGTCATGTCAGCGGCCAACCGCCCCGGTGCGGTTCATGATCTGTTGGTGCCTTTCGCCAAGCATGGTGTCAGCATGAGCAAGCTGGAATCGCGTCCGGCCAAATCGGGCTTGTGGGAATATGTGTTCTTTGTGGATATCGAAGGCCATCAAACAGATAAAAAGGTTGCTGCTGCGCTTAAAGAGTTAAAGGATGTTGCCGCATTTGTAAAAATTCTGGGTTCATATCCGGTTGCAAGTATTTAAGTTCTGTTCTGCTGCAAATTAAA
>Ga0315270_10000526_pt1 | contig 21401 bp, 22 predicted proteins | sample C1_bottom_MG_FD_204932 | JGI IMG/M metagenome (GOLD analysis project Ga0315270, IMG submission 204932) | Sediment microbial communities from Yellowstone Lake, YNP, Wyoming, USA - C1_bottom | ecosystem: Environmental > Aquatic > Freshwater > Lake > Sediment | place: USA: Wyoming | collected...
AAGGCAAGGTGCGGATTGCGGCACCGCCTGGTATCGCCTACGAAGTGGTTGCGCCGCTGGCGGCAAAGATACGCAAGAAATATCCGCAGATACAGCTTGAAGTGTTGTCCGGCGTGGAGCTGCTGAACCTTGGACGGGGTGAAGCGGATGTGGCACTGCGCACAGAAAATCCCACCGATGCCGATCTGCTGTGTGTGGACGAGATGTCGAGTGCGTTGCGCGTGTACGCCAGCAAGTCGTATGCGGCCACGCTCAAAGCCCGCATAGCGGTGACTGATCTGGACTGGATCTGCTGGGCCGCGCCCTATGACGAACTGGACAGCAACCTGCAACTCCGCGCACTGATACCCGACTTTAAACCCGCCTTTACCTCGGATGATTTCAACGTGCAGATGGCCGCGTGCAAGGCAGGTGCAGGTGCGATGGTGTTGCCGCAGGCATTTCTGCATTATGCGGACCTGCGCAAATTGCAGGACCTGGGTATCGATCTCGGGCCGGATGCGATCGGCAGTTTATTTATGGTGTGCCATAAACGCTATCACCACCTGCCCAAGGTGCAGGTGGTGATGGATTTTATTTCACGGGAGTTTGATTTGTTGCGCGAGGTTTAAGCCGCCTTAACGCAGCTTCTTCTGCCAGAACATTGCCTTGCCCATCTCGGGGTCAAGCTCATAACCGGCAAAGCCGCAGGTCATGTAGGCCGTTTGCGCAACGGTGTTGCCCTCCAGTACCTCCAGCGTGAGCTTGCAGCATCCCTTATTAATTGCGATTTCTTCTGCCTTGGCTAGCATGCGCTTGGCTATACCGCGTCCCCTGTATGCTTTTATAACAATGATGTCGTGGATGTTGAGCAGCGGCTTGCAGGAAAAGGTGGAGAAACCTTCCAGGCAAATCGTAAGGCCAGTGGGAATACTGTCATCGAAGGCGAGCACGACATGGACACCATGGCGCTTGTTCAGTTCGGCAATGAGGTTGTCGTGCACAAACGGCGATAACGGCATGCCACCGCCCATGTCGTCTTTGGCATATTCGTTTAATAAATAAATAATGGCCGATGCGTGCGCCATTAAGGTGAGGTCTGCTAAAACTATTTTCTGCATGTTTGGAACTCGCTCGTTATTAATCACTCAGTTTCAGGCCGAACTTTGCCATGGCATCGATCACATCACATAAACCGTGTCCCAGGGTAGTCAATTCATACTCTGTTGTTGGCGGCACTGTGGGGAAAGATGTGCGGGTCAGAATATTTTGCTCCTCAAGCAAGCGTAACCTTGAGGCCAGCAATCGCGGGCTGATACCGGACAGGCTGCGCTGCAATTCGGAATAGCGTTTTTTACCGCTGATTAAATCGCGAACGATCAAAGTTGTCCATTTACCATCCAGAATTTTCGAAGTCCGTTTGACAGGGCATGAGCTGTCGCAGGCAACTGCTTCGGTGGCCTTTTGTGTGGCTTTACGTTTTTTGGTTTTCATAGCTTCCCTTTTGGTAACTACTTCACATTGTATAGTTTTGTGATTATATTGTGGCTACGTTCAATTAAATATAGGTAATCATATATGTTCAGCATCGTAATAAAAATTGTAGGTAGCATACAAATCATCTTGGGTCTGGCATATTTGTTTGTGCCAGAGGCACTTCTGTTGCACATGGGGCATAGTGTTCCCGCTGCAGATTTGCTGTATCCCTTGGGTATGCTTGCTTCGCGCTTTCTGGTTTATGGCGCAGGACTATGGATTATCAGCGCAGATCCGGTTAAGCATCTCTTGTGGATACGTTTGATGTCGTTCATACAATTGGTCGATCTTTCCGTGGGTATTTTTTATACTGTTACACACGTTGTACCTCTTTCGCTTTCTGCTTTCCCGATGTTTAACGCAATATGGATAGGTTTGCTATTCGCACTGTGGAAGACTGTTCCATCGGCGGCATTAAAGGTGTATCGCGTATGAAAAATATTATTGGGAAATTGGTACTCCTGTGGCTGTTGATGTTTCCGTCTGTTTTATTCAGCCGATTATTCAGATTGAATTGGTACCATACCATGCTTGAGCAATGGCTCGCGCCACTACAAAAAAATGGTGCTAAGGTTTTGGAAGTAGCTTGTGCTAGCGGTGACCTTTCCCGTGTTCTGGCTACGCGAGGTATGGAAGTCTGGGCGGTGGATAGAGCCGCCAGTATGATATCCAGAGCACAAAAAAACCAAGCCCAGTCGTTTTTAAGCAGGCTGATGTGATGCAACTCACATTTCCAGATAATCACTTTGATTTCGTGGTGGCGGCGTCGTTGTTAAATGTAGTAACAACACCGCTGACAGCGTTAACTGAAATGTGCAGGGTGAGCCGTAATGGCGGAGTGGTGAGTGTATTGGTGCCTAATTTGGCATTTACAGATGGGGAAGCTAAGCGATATCTTGAATCAGAGAAACTCTCAGGAATATCACGCGCAGCATTCATTATGTGGCATCGCCTGGGGAAAAAAATGGATATTAATTTAGTACGCACTTACTTTGGGACATGTGGAATGACGAACATAACAACGAATATATTGCTTGGTGGTATGGCCGTGTCGATTACCGGAGTGGTCAGCAAAAAAATCCAATAAAGAGTGGCCATTGCAATAGTCGGCAAAGCTACATAGGCGCTCACTTTTTTTGGCAAATGAGATGTGCATTCATGAAACGGTGAATCAGTGGCATTGCACCAATATGCAGGTGTGTATGAGAGTGTTAAAGCACACCCTGCTCCAGCGCATGCAGGTAGATAAAATTTGGGGATTTTACGCCAGCTTTTATTCTGATTTCGACCAATTCAGGCGACTCGAAAAAACGTCGTGCATTCTCGAGTGATGACCACTTGGAAAAATGGACGATGTTGTTTGCGTTGTTGTCGTAGCGCAGCAATTGGTAATTGATTTCTCCGGCTTGTTTTCTAATATCGGCTGCCTGGTCAAAAACAATTTTCCACGCCGGATAATTTTCGACTTCATGAATAATCAATACGTGTTGCATGTGCACTCCTACTAAGGGTTGACGTTTATTAAATACGGTGTGCCATTTCTGTGTAAAAACTGCCAATTACCCTCGACGAGAAGCGCTTGAATATCATCGTCCGGATACACAACTACATCACCTGCGCTACGGTCGCCAATTTCAAGATAGTGCACCGTTTCTTGGGTGGTGTTAATCAATTGGTGGGCATTTCCCGTGCCGGCTTTAAACCCCGCGCACATACCGGGTGACATCGGGGTTTCGCCTGCATCGCTAATTAATACGGGATCTCCTTGCAAAATGTAAATGAATTCGTCCTGTCTGGAATGTGCATGACGTAGAGCAGAGCCAGAGCCGGGTAAAAGCGTTGTCAGATTGACTCCGTAATTTGCAAGTCCAAAGATATTGCCGAGTGCGCGCTTCTCGCGGCCTTTCATCCGCGCAGCAAACGGTTCGGGATAGTTTGAACTGGTTCGCGGCGTGACGTGTTGGGCAACGATGGCGACGGGCGTATTTTTTTGATCCATGGGTGCTCCTGACTGAGGGTATAAGCTTTAATGATGAGTCGAAAATTCAATTTCTAGGGTTTCCATTGATCATGACGATCTCGTCGTTCTTGTCTGTAATTTGTGATTTCAAGCTGTATGCCATCCGGATCTGCGAAGTAGGTTGCAACATTGTCCAGAGCGTATTCTGGATATAACTTGGCCTCGGTCGCTTCAATACCCGCCCCACGAAGTTGTGCGGCGACCTTTGTTACTTCGTCAATTGTGTTTACTCGCAAACAAATATGATGAAGTCCCGGCGTGTAGGGGTAATAGGGGTTGAGTGCACGTGCGGGTCGCAAGACCACGCCAAAGTGGCGGTTGTAATATTGAATGTGCGGCTCCCCAGCGAGCTGGAAGGTGCTTTTTTTAAAACCGAGAAAATTAATGAATACCGTGTCGTAAAACGATTCCGATAGCACCAGATCGGATACGCTCAAGTAAAGGTGATCGAGGCCAGTCACTTCCGTCATGGTGAGCTTTTCATTGTTTTTATCATTGATGGTTTCTCTTTGCACATTCAACGAATGTCACCCTGCTCAACGGGGGGGTTATGGAAACTACACGTCAAGACTGAGCGCCAGCATGACCCGCAGCCATCCGGCTTCAGCCTGAGATCCGGCTTGATCAAATACAGCGGTCAACTGCTTCATTTGGGTGCCCGTTAATTGCGCTTCCAGCTTGATACCAGTGGGAGTCAGGCTTAATTCACGCACACGTTTGTCATGTTGGGCTGTTCCCATCAACACTAATTTCATTTCGACGAGTTGCCTTAACGGCGCATTGAGTGCCTGCTTGCTTACATCCAGCAAAGTCAGCAAAGCATTGACCGAGATTTGCGGATTACGACCCACAAAATAAAGAATACGGTGATGAACCCTGCCCAGGCCACGTTGTTCGAGGATGCGGTCGGGCGGATTGGTGAAAGCGCGATAGGCAAAATAAAATTGTTCAATCGCCATGCGCAATTGGTCTTCGCGTGGCATGGATGAAATTTTACTCGCGAGATATTTTGAGTCAACCATATTGACATAATAAACCGATGCTCGCTATACTGTCTATAGGTCAATATGGTTGACATAATATACAAGTACGCATGAACACTTTATTAGACGCAAATAACCTTCGCCTTTCTTCACGTACCCGCGATCTGCACGCTTCTCCCATCCGCGAGATTTTATCCGTCGTGAACCGTCCGGGCATGATCTCCTTTGCCGGGGGCTTGCCTTCCATCGACAGCTTTCCGCAGTTCAACCTGGTTGCAATGCCGCAACATTGGTTGCAGTATGGGCCAAGTGAAGGGGAGTGGGCATTGCGTCAGCGCGTTGCCGTTGATGTGAATGAACGGGGGTTGAAGTGCACGCCAGAACAAGTATTGATTCTTTCCGGTTCACAGCAAGGCATTGATCTGGTCGCCAAATTGTTTATCGATCCCGGTACAACGGTGGCGGTAGAGTCGCCTACCTATCTTGCCGCCTTGCAGGTGTTTCGCTTCTTTGGTGCGCGTTTTTCTGCCTTTCATGCCGAGACGCTGAATGAGCAAACCTTTAAGCGCGAAAAACCTGCATTCGTCTATGCCATACCCACGTTTCAAAATCCGAGCGGCCGCTGTCTCGATGCCACACAACGCAGTGCACTGGCTGAAGCGTGTGACGCTGCACATGTGCCCCTGTTCGAAGACGATCCCTATCGCGATCTGGTCTATGATCCGTGTGAGAGGAGGCCGGTGTGTTCGATGCTCAAACACACATCTTGGATCTATCAGGGATCGTTTTCCAAGAGTCTGGCACCGGGCTTACGTCTGGGTTTTATGGTTGCGTCACCGGAGCTCATGCCATTTTTAACGCGGCTAAAGCAAGCGGCAGATTTGCACAGCAATCGCATCAGCCAGTGGCTCGTATTGCAGCAGATGAACGCCTCTGATCAGGGGCTGCGCTTGAACGAGTTGGCATTGCACTACCGCCAACGCCGTGATGCATTTAATGCGGCACTCATTCGTCATTTTTCTGACCTGGCCAGTTGGCATACCCCACCCGGTGGATTGTTCTTCTGGCTTACCTTCAAGCGCTGCATCGATACACGCAAGCTTTTGCCCAAGGCGATTGAAGCGGGTGTGGCCTTTATGCCCGGAGAACCCTTTATGCCAGATGAGGAGACGGGATGCGGACAACTACGTCTCAACTTCAGTCACGCGAATGAAGAACAGGCTGAGGTAGGTTTGAAAATATTGGCAGAATTGGTGAGAAATTTTGACTAGTCCATATCAAGATTGTTTTGCTCTTATTTTCGTGGGATTACTCACGGTCATGATGCATTTTCAATGGGCCTCTAGCCGCAACGGCAAAAAAATTATCGTCATAACTGTAAGTGTAATTGTCATGGGGTTTATTTGACGATGATATCGATAATGCCTGTTCCAGGCTTAAATACAAATTTCAGTTTTTCAAAACTGGGTAGACCGGTAAATATGCCGAGTTTGAAGCCGTTTGAGAAGCCGAGCGGTTCGGCGGGCATGTGTAGCATATTGTGATCCAGCGTGCCGTTGCCATTTTCATCATGGAATGCGGAGACCGCATACTTGCCGTATTGTAGATTTTGGAAAATCAGTAGTGCGTGTTTGTCGCTAATTAATCCCCTGGATTGAAGATAGACTTTGTCAATTTTCATTACGTCGTCACCCTCGCGAAACAGATTGGCAACGACTAGCCCTTCATCGTTGAGCATACCGTTTATTTGAATGATCAGCGTGCCGCTTGTTTCGTCTGCATGGCTGCTGAGCGAAACAAGTGCAAGTATCAAAATGCAGAATATTTTATTCATATGCCAGTGCCTCTCTAGTTGAAATTTCGATAGCCTTGCGTGCCGGAATTCGACTCGCCAACCAGCCGAAGACGAGGGTAATTGCCAGGGTGATTGCAAAGCCCTGTGTGCTGAAGGCAAATTGAAGTGGCACGTCGTGACCGAGAATCAGCTCCCCGAACAATTTTGACGCGTAATAACTCAGCGGCAAACTCAACACCAATCCCGAAACAATCCCAGCCGTACTGACCACCGCACCCTCGGTAACGAACAGGCTGTATATAATTTTTGGCGTCGCACCGATCGCTCGCATGACACCGATTTCCCGGGTTCTCTCCAGGATATTGGTGCCCGTTGCTGCGGCCATTCCCAGGGTGCTGATCAGTAGTACCAGCGAAGATAAAAATGTAAACAGGGTCAGGATGATATTCAAATGATCGTAGATGATCCTGGTGCGTTCCGTTTGCGACATGACATAAAACACATTGAGATCCGCGTGGCTCAGTTTATTTTCGATCTCGCTTTTTAATTTGAGAGTTTGTGGGTAACCCCTGTCACGGGCGACAAACATCAGGCTGTTGATCAAGTGCTCAGGATTGGCTATTTGATCATAGTGTGCTTCGTCGATGTAGATTTTTGGAGAGTCGAATTCATTCACGATGCCGACCAGTCGGGTTTGAACCGGTATACCGTTTAGATTGATCTCATAGTGTTTGCCGATGTCGACGTGTTCACGAAACACCTCTGCCGCTCTCTGGTTTAGCACAATCTCAGTCTCGTCGGCTGGATGCAGCCAGCGTCCCGCAATCACATTCATTTTGATAAGGTCGGTGTTGTAAGGCAGGGCGACGACACCGATACCGTTGTTGGTGGATACGATGGAGGATTGCAAACGCCCACGACCGCCATTCCAGGTTTCAATACGTTGTACGTTGTTCAAATCAAGGAAGGGTGCCAATGCTTCTGCCTTCGACGTCGGTTCTTTTAGCACAATCTGTACGTCATATTTCAAGGACTGTTTGGTCTCCTCTAAAAAATCGAGTAGCGATTGCCGCACATTAAAACCCGCACTGAAAATAGCGACACCCAGCGCGATCGTTGCTACCGTGGTCAGCAGGCGTTTTTTACGACGCCTCACATTACTGAGTGCCAGATTGATGCCGTAGGGTAAGGGCAAGCGAACAGGTCTGCTGTTCAGAGAATGATGTTCGTTCGGGTTGATACCATAATCAGAAAGTGCTTTTTGTACCGAAACGCGGGTTCCTCTTAAGAGTGCGGGTAGTGCAAACAATACCGGTAACAGCAATCCGCACGCGATCAATCCTGCGTATAACGAAAGGGGTAGTGTTTGGGTCAGAATGTTGAAATTAAGTACTTTCGCGACGAACCCGGCAAACCCGTATCCAGAAACGATGGCGAGTGGAATTGCAATCACACTCGCCAATGCACCCAATACCAGCACCATCAGCAGGTACATGCCGAGGACTTGAGTCCTCGTGGCACCGATCGCCTTGAGCACGCCGATTTGTCTGATTTGCTGAGTAAGAATTGCACCGATCAATTGCGACACCAGCACTGCCCCCATCAGAAAAGCGAGCAAGCCGATGCTCCCCTGGAATACCAGCAGTGTATTCAGCTGCCACTGGTGGGGGTGCTGATTGGGTTTGGGGATATTGATGTTGTCGATGAAAATACCCTGGCTGCGCATCTCCGCAATGAGTGTATCGGTCTCTTCCTGAACCGCCTGTTTGGTTTTGGCATGCCTTAATCTAAAGATCAGACGCTGGCCGGGGGCTTCCCCCGTTATTTCGCGGTAGGTATTTTTATCAGTATAGCCGTAGATAAAGGCATCCTGCGTGGCAGGAGCTTGTGCAGGGTCGAAGCTGAACCCTGAAATGGGGACGTGCAACAATTTGCCGCGCACACGGACGCGTGCAACCGAACCTGTTTTGAAATTGGAAACAAGTTTGCCGTTACGTTCCAGCCATACACTCCCCGGTGGCGGTACAGGGGCGCCTTCTTGCGGGTAAATCCGCGCCAGTTTGAATGACTTAAAATCGTCCAGCCCGAAAAGCCACATGGGTAACCATTGGTCGGGGAAGACTTCAATCCGTTGATACGAAAGGTCGCGGAATTCGGCCTGCTCGATTTCCGGTTTTTGCCTGAACGCGGCCAAGTCGACCTTGGCAAAATCTTTGGAGGTTAAGGCAACATGAAATGGCGCGGTTTGGGTGAAATTTTCATTCAGGTCATTGTTTAAAATATAGTACGACACCAGAATTGATCCGACCCCCCATAGGCCGATGGTGAGGGCGAAAATAACCAGCAGGGTTCGCCCCGGATTCCCCCTTAAATCATTGAATGTTTTTTTTAGTCTGGGGTTCATTTGGCGCTCCTTGTATCGCTGATCAAACTGCCATCACGCAGGCTTAATATTCGGTCATAGTTGCTTGCCGATACATCTTCATGCGTCACCACGATAACGGTCTTGCCCTGGTTGGAAAGCTGCCTGAACAGTGCATGAATTTCAATGGCATTTTTACTATCCAGGTTCCCGGTTGGTTCGTCTGCAACCAGTATGGGCGGGTCATTGGCCAATGCTCTGGCGATGGCGGCACGTTGCTGTTCACCACCAGACAGGCCAGCAGGAAATTTATCGGCATGTTTTGCAATACCCACCTGCTCCAATAAATTTCTGGCGCGCGGCACTCGCAACGGTTTTGGAATAATATTCACAAAATCCATGGCGAGCAGGATATTTTCCAGAATGCTGATCGTGGGAATGAGTTGAAAAAATTGAAAAACAATACCGAAATTTGTACCGCGCCAGTTGGCCAGTTTGCTTTCGCTCATCGCATGTACTTCTACACCGTTGATTGAAACGGTGCCCGTGTCAGGATGATCTATCCCGGTCAGCAGGTTGAGCAGCGTGGATTTTCCGCTACCCGATTTGCCAACGATGGCGACAAACTCGCCTGCTGGCAGTTCAAGATCAATGTGGTTGAGCGCAGTGAAACTTTCATTGCTTCCTTTAAATATTTTGGAGACAGCAGATAACTTGATCATCTTTATACCTTGTTCAGAATTGGACACGTGTCTATCATGACGAATGAACGCAGAATCGTGAAGAACACAGATGAGACAATTGAACAATTCCAGACACAATGATGATTTGTGTCCAGAAAGGAAATAACTTGGCTACCGAAGCGCCCTCCAACGACCGACGAATTCAACGTACTCGACACGCCTTGCGCGATGCGCTGATCGCTCTGCTCAATGAACGCAGTTGGGATGACATCAATATCCAAATTCTTTGTGAGCGAGCGGATATTGGTCGATCCACGTTCTACATACACTTCGAGAACAAGGAAGCATTACTGGTGAGTGGCTTCAAAGACCTGCAAGATTTTGTGCGTGTTCAGGCCGGTATGCATCCGCGAAGGTCGTCAGACGCACTGCCTTTCCTGCGTGGTTTGATTGAGCATGTATATGAGCAGCGTTCATTATTCAGGGTCATCATCGGTCGCGGTAGCGGGCATGTCGTACAAAAGCGTTTCAGAGAAATGGTGGGCCAACTTTTCGACGAGGATCTTTCACTCGCCGTTACCGGATGGGAGCGCGATGCCGTTACGCGTTACGTTGCAGGCGCATTCATTGAGCTATTGGCCTGGTGGGTCGATGTGGGTACGGATCGCAGTGCAGATGATATTGAAAACCTGTTCTATCAGCTCACCTTGCCCGGTATACAAGCGTTGAGATAATACATTTTATGTGCGCTTTACATGCTATAACCGACACTATTTAAAAAAATTGATTGCCTGAACTCATCTGCTAAATGCTGTCAGTGCGTCGTTCGTCAAACGAAATTTGACGCCAATGGCTCAAAGGTCTAACTCACTCAAGCCCGGATGTTCGTCAGGACGTCGACCCAGGGGCCAGAAAAATTTCCTTTCCGATTCCTTGATGACAAGATCATTGATGCTGGCATAACGCCGCATCATGTAACCCTGCGCATTGAATTCCCAGTTCTCGTTGCCATAAGCACGAAGCCACTGTCCAGTGCTATCGTGACATTCATAGGCGAAGCGTACTGCAATCCGATTTCCGGTAAAGGACCAGAGATCCTTGATTAGACGATAATCAAGCTCCTTGGCCCATTTGCGCACAAGGAACTGGTGCACCTGTTCGCGTCCGAACGGAAACTCGGCACGGTTACGCCACTGGGTGTCCAGTGTATAGACCAGCACGACACGGTCAGGATCGCGGGTATTCCACGCATCTTCGGCCATGCGTACCTTCTGCATGGCGGTTTCTTTTGTAAAAGGGGGGAGGGGCGGTTTTGGAACCATATTGTTTCCTTGAGATGGCTTATGTAGACCATTCTGTCTACCTGCCCAAGTCTATACAATGTAGACTGATCTGTCTACAATGGCCCTTATGAAAGCTGACAACAATTTATTCCCACCCTCTGCCGGTCCGCGTGAACGTATATTGCTGACCGCCCATGATCTCTTTTACCGCGAAGGTATTCGTGCAACGGGAATTGATCGTGTGATTGCAGAATCAGGTGTGGCAAAGGTTACCTTCTATCGCTACTTTCCGAGTAAAAATAACCTTATTCTGGATTTTCTCGAATACCGTCACCAGCGCTGGTTGACATGGTTCGTAGATGCGTTGCATAGACAGGGAGGTAAAGTTAATGCGCTTTCTCCGGCATTGGCTGAATGGTTTAACGATCCGGGTTTTCGCGGGTGCGCTTTCCTCAATAGTGTGAGTGAAATGGGAGGGTCGATGCCGGAGGTGATCGAAATTTCACGTCGTCACAAACAGGAAATGGAGAAAGTGATTGTAAGTTTGCTACCACCCTCGCGTTTGCGGAAGCGCCATGCTCAGGCACTTGCTATGGCAGTTGACGGGGCGATTGTCCGTGCTCAATATGACAAGACTTCGGCTGCGGCGTTAGCCTCGCTGGAGGTCATTGTGAAGTTGCTCAATATGTCCGTGTAAAAATGGTCTTTTTATCAATACAATTTGCATAACGATAACCATGAAAATTTTGTACTTTGTTTTATGTGCGGTATATACAGCGTTGAGTTATTCAGAAGTCTTGATGGTTGATCCAATCGAAAAGGGTTTTTTGTATTCATCAGATCGTACGGCAACCTTTTTGTGGGAAAGTAAGAACGCGAAAGTAACACTACTTTTTATTCCAGGAGGGGAAGGTCAAATTCACCTGAATCCTGACAAAAAAGATTTGGGTGGATTTTATGGCGCTACGTTAAAGCCTTTAAGTGATTCAAACCTTACTTCGGGAAATTTTAATGTTGTTGTATTTGACAGTCCGAAAATGCTGCCAACCTCGGCAACGTATCCCGGTTCCCGAGCGACTGCTGATCATTTGATGCGAATAGAGAGTGTTGTGCGGTATTACACCGAAAAATTTCACTTTCCGGTTTGGCTAATGGGGCATAGTAACGGAGCGGTAAGTGTTACGGAGTTCTATAAATATTTGCAAAAATATAAACGAGAAAATCTGATTGCAGGCGTCATTTACAGTTCAGGAAGAACTGGCGCAACTTTTAATTCGCAAACTGATTTGCCTATTCTTTTTTTGGCACACCAACAAGATGGGTGTGCGAAGTCGGAACCCTATGCTTCAAAAGTCCTGTTTAGCGAATTAAAGAAAACGAATCCTCAAAAAATGGAGTATACGTTAATCATGGGTGGTGAATCACAAAGTGAGGATGTTTGCAGATCCGGCTACCATATGTTTTATAAGGCGAGTGCGGAGGTATATAACGCAATTGACGGTTTTGTAACTCCGTTACTCAGATAATCAGCAATTAGGCAGTTACAAAATTTTGGGTTGTTCCCGTTCCGAATAAAACTATACGACGTAAAACCCACACATAAAAATCCCCCCTTTTGCTATTGCAAAAGGGGGGATTTTTATTGGTATTGCGGTACGGAAACCGCTGTCTTAAAGCGGCTACTTGATGTGAGACAGTAGCTTGGGTGAGGTTACCAGCTTGCGCACACCGTGTGCATGATCTTCACCAAATTCATTCGATTCACACCATTTTGAAATTGAATTGATATCCAGCTTTGCGCATTGTGGTCGAACACTCCAGGTTACTTGTAATGGTGAACAAGCAGAGTCAGAGTATTTAGGGCCAGTCGTTGAGCCGATGAACAAAACAGGTTTTCCGGAGTTGCTTGGTATGGACTTTGCCTGATGGAAGCCGTTCACAATATTGCCGCCGTATCCCATATCGTTGAAGTTCATTGCATTCTTGTCATTAACCAATACGAATACTTGTGCCTCGACGCGCAGATCAGGATTGCTGTCTTTGGGTGACAGGCAGGCAGCCAGGGTCTTGCCGGGTGTTACGTCGGCAGAGGAGTGAACCCAGTGTACTTCGATGGTGTCGCCTGGTTGTAAATCGCCATGTTCGCTTTTGCAAGCGGGCTTTTCGAGGGGGGCCATTTCTGCCTTGCTTAATTTGTTGCTCATGTTGCACTTGTAACCACTGTTGTTACCTTCATGGCCTTCACCGGCAAAGATCGAAAAATCCTTGGCCTTGTGCTCAGCATTTTCGTGAAAGTGGATGTTGCACAAATTCATCTGCTTGTAATCCGGCGCCATTGAAAAAGTATGGGTGTTCTCCCCTGTTTTGCTGTCGATATCGCGTGGAGTCTGCGGACCAAAACCCGTACATATTTCTGTGCTCGCTGCTGCGTGCGCTTCTTTTGAATGCTCTTCGGCAATCGCGCTACCTGTAACCAGACTTAATGCTACAATCAATCCAATATAATTTTCCCTGACTTTTTTCATTTATCTCTCTCTTTTGATGATTAAAAAACAAAACGATCACTTGAAAATACCCAATGGCACACCTGCCCTTTATTGCCTTCCGAACGGTATTCGCGCGCTATTCTACCGTTAAATACGCAGAGTTGAACAATAGAAACGATTTTGTGGAAACGGGTTCAATGTATCGTAACGGTAAAAAAGAGTATGGGAGGCTTCTTAATATTTCAGCATCAAAATACGATAATTTATTATTAATACCTGTTACAAAGAAAATACTACAGTCTCCAGACACGTAACCCTGCAGCTTCAAGTGCATCTTTGCTGACTTTTGATTTTATATCGATAAAGCTGCCCCCCAGAACAACTTTTTCCAATATGTGGCATGCTTGCATATCGATATACTCTTTGTGGGCAACCGCCAATACGATAGCATCAGCTTGAGGCAGGTTTTCCCAGGAAAGCAGTGTGAGGTCGTACTCTTTTTTGGCTTCTGCTGCATCTGCTACCGGATCGTGCAGGAAGACTTCAACACCGAAACTTTCCAGTTCACGCACAATATCGATGACTTTGGTGTTGCGTATGTCGGCACAGTTTTCCTTGAAGGTGAGTCCCAGCACATTGACACGCGCTCGTTTGACATGGCCCCCACCCTGGATGATGTGCTTGACAGTTTGTTCAGCAATATATTTTCCCATCCCATCGTTGATGCGACGTCCCGCCAGAATAACCTGCGGGTGGTACCCCATAGTTTCGGCCTTATGGGTGAGGTAATAGGGATCAACACCAATACAGTGGCCGCCCACCAAGCCGGGGCGGAAGTTGAGGAAATTCCATTTGGTGCCGGCTGCTTCAAGCACCTCCAGCGTGTCGATGCCGATTTTGTCAAAAATAATCGCCAGTTCGTTCATTAATGCGATATTCAAGTCACGTTGTGTGTTTTCTATCACTTTGCAGGCCTCGGCGGCCTTGATACTGCTGGTGCGATGCACACCGGGTGTGACGATGAGCTCATACAAGGCTGCGGTTTTTTCAAGTGTTTCAGGGGAGTCACCCGCCACGACTTTGACCACCCGGGTGAGGGTGTGCTCACGATCACCCGGGTTGATGCGCTCGGGTGAGTAGGCTACAAAAAAATCCTGCTTCCACTTTAAACCGGATTCTTTTTCCAGTACGGGGATGCAAATTTCTTCTGTGGCACCCGGGTAAACGGTGGATTCGTAAACGACGGTGGCACCCCGTTTAAGGTGTTTGCCCGCACTGGCACTGGCGCGAATAAGTGGGGTGAAATCTGGGCGGTGCGCTTCATCCACCGGGGTGGGGACTGCGATAATGATGAAGTCGGCTTCGCCAAGCATCTGAGGATCGTAGGTGTATTCGGCATGGATTGCAGCACGCATATCCTCATCAGGCAATTCGTGTGAAGGGTCGATCCCTCGCTGGCAAGACGCGACTTTGTGGGGGGATATGTCGAAGCCGAGGGTGCGAATCTTTTTTCCAAATTCAATGACCAGTGGCAAACCGACATATCCTAATCCGATTACAGCAATATTCATCAAGATCGATCCCGTAAAAAATATTAATCCAGCCCAACGACGCATTATATAGAGAATAAATCCAATCAATCAGGCGTTCGCACGTTGAAAAACGGCGCAGCCTACTTGGACAGCATAATTGATCGTCATGAACACAGTGGGATGTAAAATTGGATTATACTGCGCGACAAATTGAGTTGTTCGTAGCGCTATATATCGGGTCGATGTGTATGCATTATTCAGTTTCTATTCATTGAAAATACCGATCCTTATCACGTTGTCGTCAATTCAACTTGCAATCAAACAAACGTGTGCTGTATATCTCCGTAGTGTGAACGCCTCAAAAACAGGTTCAATGTGAAATCACTACTTACTCAAAAGCATCGGCAACCGAAGAAAATTATCTCAAGCTGGCTATTGTCATCGGTTTGGGTGTGTTGCTTTTATTTTATGATTCACGGACATATCTTCTAAACACTATTGTATGCCGCCTCTGTAAACCAGTGGACGCATACAATAGTCAGACCGAGCGCCATCTTGATCCTAATGGGTACATTTATGCTGATTTTCCGTATGGCTCTTCTCTTGCGCGACAAGGAAAAAGAGGCGGCAGAATTTAACCATACACCCCTTCTATAACGAGGGACCGATGGTGGCCCAGACGATTGATTCTGTCGCACTGGCAAATTATCCGCGTGACCGGTTCGATATTTGTAATCCACGATGGCAGTAAAGATGACACCTGGGAGCATATCTCTGCTGCTGCCGCGCGTCATCCCCAAATCGTGACACTGTTGCGTTTTGAAAAAAAACCAGGGGTAATGAGCAGCGCTCGAAGTCGGGTTGATCCTTGCCTGAGGTGAGATCGCAGTGACGAACGATTCCAGTAGCGTGATTGAACCGCAAACCTAGCGGAAATTGCTGGCCCATTTCGTGATTCGCAGATAGGCGCGGTTGCCAGAAAAATAGCGTCGTATAACCATCGAAAGGGTGCCTATCCGCGTATGCTGCATGTGCGCTTTGTACTTTCTTTCGACATGCTGAGAGCTATTCAGTCAACCTATGGTACGGTGTATTGTTTCCCTGGCGCACTTTCACCCTTTTGTCTTTCGACTGTACACCACGTATTATCCAGTTGGCGTGATCAACGTTTTTTGGGGGTGCCATGTACGTTTGGTGAATATCGCGCACTAACCAATTTGATTCTTGAATCCGGCCTGGATACCGTCTATCAGCGTAATGCGGTGGTGCACACCATTGCGCCGGAGACCTATGTAAAACTGACCAAAATTATTTTTACGCTGGGAGCGAAGTTATGTGCGGGAAGAGTGGAAATTTCTCAGCCGAGTGCTGTAGAAAAGGCCTGGAAAACTCGCTGGAATTTCCCCTATCAGGCACTGACGGTTCGAGCACGTTCCTGGATGACCTGTTAACGTAGCATCAATGTGCTCAACGCTCCGGTAACGCATAGCCGAAGGCACGCATTACGGCCTGTGCTTTTTCACTCTTCAGAAAAGCAAGCAACGTCTTTGCCGCCTCCTGATCTTTGGCATTCGTCAAGAGCACTGCACTCTGACGGATGGGTTGATGCAACTCGGCAGGTACCAGCCACCAGGAACCCTTGCTCACTTTTCCATCGTGCATGATTTGCGACAAGGCGATAAAGGCCATATCAGTAGTTTCCGATGCCGCCAGTTGATAGGTCTGAATGACATCGTCGCTTTTCTTCAATTTTCGCTGGATGGCATTCCACATGGTTAATTTGACCAGTGTCTCTTTGGTTGCCTGCCCATAGGGTGAGAGCGTGTAATTCGCGTATGCTACGGTTTCAAAATTACCCGCGTTGAGTATCGCGCCTTTATTGTCCACCAAATCAGGCTGGACACTCCACAACACTAGCCTGCCGGTAGCATAGACCAAACGTGAACCACTGACCGCGAGGCCTTCCTTCATCAGGCGTTTGGGAATATCTTCATCCGCTGAGATCATGACATCGAACGCTGCGCCACCTTTGATCTGGTTATAGAGTTTGCCACTTGCGGCGGCGTTGATTTTAATCGTGTTCCCGCTTTCCTTTTGGAAAAGCGTTGCGATACGCTCCATTGGTGCGGCGAAATCCGCTGCAACGGCAGCGTTTACTTCAGCAGCTAACACTGGCAGGTTTATCATACTCAACAACAGGAACACTGCGGAATGGCCGCGCAAAGAAATAGGCATCATCAACCCCCGATTAGAATGGCAATTATGATAACAAGACCTGAGAGATCATGGAAAATAGTCCGGGATGAAATTTAATTTCGATTGAAATCCGGTGTTTCGAAAGCAGTACAATTCTCAAACAAAGCTGCGCATAATAATGTTACGAATGGCGATTATTTATCAAGAAGTGTATTTTTTTTAACAATTCAGCCAGGATAAGCGGTTTTTTGAAAAATGCCGCAATGCCTATTGTCGACGAAGTGTCAGGATTGATATGCTCACTGTAACCGCTGCACAAAATAATGGGTAAATCGGGTTTTATTTTAAGTAATTTTTCTGCGAAATGTGTGCCGGAAAGGCCTGGCATGGTGACATCGGATATCACCAGGTCAAAGCGGTCTGTATGCAGGGAGTAAGTTTCCAGCGCAAGAAGTGGATCGGTGAACGATTCAACAATCGCGTCGTGTGCCGAAAGAAATTCTCGCAACAAACTGGTCAAAATGGCCTCATCATCCACCACCATAATTCGTACACCTTTCAGGTTTTCGGTCTGAATGACATCTGCTGATTGGGGAATGCGGGTTGCATCAGACTCGCTTAGTGGAAGAAAAATTGAGAATGTGCTGCCGATATCTAAGCTAGTTTCCACCAGAATATGACCACCCTGCGCGTGCACTAATCCATGCACGACGGATAACCCCATGCCTGTTCCCTTGCCTACGCCCTTGGATGTGTAAAAAGGTTCGAAAATCTTCTGTAATTCAGGGTCAGGTATCCCGTTGCCGGTATCTTTTACAGAAATTTGCGCATAATTTCCTGAAAAGTATGTTTTGCAGGAGCTGCATAGTTTGTTTTCTATTTGTCGCTGGGCAAGTGATATTTCAATTTTGCCGACCCCTTCCATTGCATCGCGGGCATTGACGCCAAGATTAAGAATGATCTGATGTAAGTGGACGGGTTGTATATGGGAGTTTAGGTTTGCATCTTCTATTCTGATTTTAATTTCGATACTGCTTGGTATGGATGAATGAAGCAAAGATGAAATCTCGTTTACTATGTTCGCCAAAATGGTAAGGGGTGCTTCTCCTCCCAGGACCTCAGGCGTGCGACGACTAAAAGTTAGCATTTGCAATATTAGTTCTTTCGCACGACTCCCCGCTTTTAGCACCTCTTCCTGGTAATGGGTGACAGCTTTGGCATTTCCTACTGAGAGCATGTGTTTTGAAAGTTCTGCATATCCTATCATAGCGCCCAAAATATTATTGAAGTCGTGGGCTATTCCCGCGGTGAGTTGCCCGATCGATTCCATTTTACTGGCTTGAGCAAGTTGTTCGCGCAAAGCGATAGCTTCGTGTTCTTTTTTTCTACGTTGGGTGATATCAAGTGAGATCGCAAGCACACCTATAATCTCGTTGTTAATATTTCTGACGGGGAGTATTTGCTGAATATAAATAATGTCTTTGTAGGGAATTTCATCATACGTTGGAATGCCGTTTAACGCTTTGCGAAGTAATGGTTCATAAGTAGAAATCAACTCTTGCGGTAATGATTCATATATCGTCTTTCCTTCCATGCTGGATTTGTCAAAATTATGTTGCGTTAGTTCTCCCCCGCCCACGATCAAGTAACGTAAATCTTTATCCAGGAAATACACGGACGTATCCGGTAGTGCGTCAATCAGCAAGCGATAGTTGTTTCGATTTTCGAGCAATAAAATCTCTGCCTGCTTGCGATCAGCGCCTTGTTGTGCTTCAAATCGTTTAAAGGCATTTTGCCTGCGCTGGAAAAAAAACAGGGACAATGCGGTGATGAAAACCAATGTTAAAAACATAATCGTGCGAAAAATGACTTCTTTATGCCAGCTGGCAAAAATTAATGTTAAATCACGTGAAACGGCGATATCCAGGGACTTCTCAAGGTTGATTTGAGCAGGCTTGATGTGACGTTGGGCAATCATACGTTCTTCACCCGTAGAAAGCAGGTAACCGGTGTTAACACTTTCAAGTTTTTCGGACTCGTGGAAACGGGTGAAAAAAGTACCGGGCTTCGCCAGATTCATTCCCTCCAAACTGGCTTTTCGAGGCATGGTCAAAAATATCAGGCCATCTTCATGATTGAGCGACGCTCTTGTGTCAGGTGTGTATCGAACCGATTCAAGCAAGGTATTAAAATAATCCGGATCAAGTGTAGCCGAAACCACGCCGTTGAAGCGTCCCTGAGAATCCAGTATGGATTTGGTAACATTGATGGAGTAAACTCCCAGCACAGTTCTAAAAGGAGGGGATAGATGCAGCAGGGTCGGATTTTGATTGTTAACGGTCGCTTGAAAATATTCTCGGCCACTGAAATTTTCCCCGATTATTTCGTCACGGTTAGCGTGTATAACGATCCCGTTAGCGTTAAGAATTGAAAGCGTTCTTACTCCTAACATAAGATCTGACATGATGACCAATCGTCGATGAAGTCGATCCTTGCCGTCTTTACGCTGCAACATTAACGGTAATTCTTTGCGTAAGGTGCTCAACACATGGTCTATCTTCACCAGCTGAACTTGAAGATTCTTATCGATAATCTGAGTAGAGCTGGATAATCGTTGACTCTCCTGAGAATCAATTATTTGATGATCAGAATATAAATCCCAGCCCAGATACATTCCCAGTAAAATCCAGCAAGCAATAAGAATGAACCATTGACGCGCGGATAAAAGTATCGCCATCGTTATGCCTTATGAGTAATTGAATGATAGTTATCGGTCATTGTATTTTACGGTGTCTTTATTATTTTGTTACCTGGTACTCGGCTAACCTGGAAGACTGATCTATTCTCACTATTTTTCACTATCCATCAATTTTAGAGGGCCGGCACCGGAATATTGATCCAGGTAAAGATAGATCACCGGCGTAATCAGCAGGGTGATCACTTGCGAAAATAGGAGGCCGCCGACTATGGTAAGACCGAGCGGCTGGCGCAGTTCTGAACCCTCACCCAGGCCCAGCGCAATCGGCAACGCACCCATCAGTGCCGCCGAGGTGGTCATCATGATCGGCCGAAAGCGCAGCAAGCAGGCAGTGCGGATAGCTTCGAGCGGGGCCATGCCGCCGTTACGCTGTGCATCAAGCGCAAAGTCGATCATCATGATTGCATTTTTTTTGACGATACCGATCAGCATCAAAATGCCTATCATCGCGATGATGGAAAGTTCCATATTGAACAGCCATAACATCAGCAGTGCGCCGACAGCAGCAGAAGGTAAACCTGAAAGGATGGTGAGGGGATGGACGTAGCTTTCGTACAACACGCCGAGCAGCACGTAAATCACCAGCAGTGCGGCAATAATCAGCACGATCTGGCTGGTTTGCGACGATTGGAAAGCAGCTGCATCGCCGCCGTAGCTGGTGAGGATGCTGTTGGGTAGCTTGAGTTCGCGTTTGTATTTTTCGATCAATCTGGCGGCATCGCCCAGTGCTGCACCGGGGGCCAGGTTGAAGGAGATTGTCTGCGCGGCGAGTTGTCCCGCATGGTTGATGGCCACCGGGCCAATCTCGCGTTCGACGCTCGCGACACTGGAAAGCGGTATCAGTGCACCATTTTTGGCGCGTACATGGATTTTGGCAAAGGCGCTCTCGTCGGCACGATCTTTGTCGGCAACTTGCATAATGACGGGGAAGCTATCGCTGGAGGTATAAATTGTCGAAACCTGACGCTCACCAAAGGCGCTGTACAGGGCTGACCGGATATCAGAGATACTCACGCCCTGGAGGTTGGCTTTGTCACGATTGATGTTGAGACGCGCTTGCAACCCTTTGAACTGCGCATCGCTGGTGACATCGCGGAAGATTGCTGCTTCACCCATGCGCGCGATGAGCTCGTCTGCCGCATTGCGCAGCTCTTCTGCGCGGACGCTGCGCATGACGTACTGGTAGCGGCTTTTGCTGGTGCGTCCGCCAAGCCTGAGGTTTTGTAAAGGATTCAAAAATATTTTGATGCCGGGAATACTGCGCGTTTCTTTGCGTAATGTTTCCAGAACCTTGTCGATGGGCGGACGCTGGTTGCGCGGTTTGAGTGTCATAAACATTCGGCCGCTGTTGCTGTCGCTGGCAAAAATAATCAGGGTGTCGACGGCTGGGTTGGCGCGTATCACTTCGCCGGTACGTTTCAGGAGTTCAGTCATCGCAGAGAAAGAAATATCCTCAACCGCCTCCATGGTGATGATGGCTTGACCAATATCTTCATTCGGGAAAAATCCTTTGGGGATAACGGTGAACAGCGCGGCAGTGGCGAGAAAGGTGGCAAGCGCTATACCCAGTACGACGCGGCGATGGTTTATAGCCCAGTCCAGTGTACGTTCGTAGAGGGTATACAGCTTGTTAAAACCGTGTTCAAACCAAGCGGTCCAGCGCAAACTGCGTCCTTCGGCTTGCCCGTGTTTGAGATAGCGGCTGGCCATCAGCGGGATCAGTGTGAGCGATACCACCGCAGACACCAGTACCGAAATACCCAGTACGGCGGCGAATTCGTGGAACAG
>Ga0315270_10000527_pt1 | contig 21374 bp, 20 predicted proteins | sample C1_bottom_MG_FD_204932 | JGI IMG/M metagenome (GOLD analysis project Ga0315270, IMG submission 204932) | Sediment microbial communities from Yellowstone Lake, YNP, Wyoming, USA - C1_bottom | ecosystem: Environmental > Aquatic > Freshwater > Lake > Sediment | place: USA: Wyoming | collected...
CGGTCCGGGTAACCGAGCGAGATGCACATCAAGAAGCGATCGAGCTGCGATTCGGGCAGTGGATAGGTGCCCAACTGCTCGCTCGGGTTTTGCGTGGCGATCACAAAGAACGGGGCGGGCAGGGCGCGCGTCTCGCCTTCCACGCTGACTTGATGTTCTTCCATCGCTTCGAGCAGTGCGCTCTGGGTCTTGGGTCCGGCACGGTTGATTTCGTCAGCCAACAGGACTTGCGCGAATATCGGGCCGGGGTGGAAGACGAATCGCTCGGCCGTGCGCTCATAGATGCTCACACCAATCAGGTCGGAGGGCATCATGTCAGCCGTGAACTGCACGCGCGAGAACTTCAAGCCCAGCGACACCGCCAGCGCATGCGCCAGCGTGGTTTTTCCAACGCCTGGGATGTCTTCTATCAGCAAATGCCCGCCCGCCAGCAGGCAAGCCAGGCAGTCGGTGATCTGCGGGCGTTTACCCACGATGATCGTGCTAATCTGATCAACCAGACCCGTCAGTTGTTGGGGCAGCGCATGTTTCATACGTCAAACCTTAACTGAAAATCGATTCACGCTTGGCAACTTTGTCGCAAGTCCACCGTATGCCCACTGCCTATTACAGCCATCCCGATTGCCGCCGCCACGATATGGGCCCCGGCCACCCCGAGTGTCCGCAGCGTCTCGATGCGATCGAAGACTGGCTGCTCGCCAGCGGCCTGGACATCGCTTTCGAGCGCGTCGAGGCGCCTCTTGCGACGGTGCAAAACCTGGAGCTTGCGCACAGCGCCTCTTATGTGGCCGAGTTGAAGGACTTGCTCGAGCAGGTGCAGGTCACCGGTCTATCCCGCGCCATCGACCCCGACACCATCGCCGGCACCCACACATGGCGCGCGGTGATGCGCGCTGCAGGTGCGGCGGTGGCCGCCACCGACCGAGTCATCGACGGCTTGGCTGCCAACGCGTTTTGCGCGGTGCGCCCGCCCGGCCACCATGCCACGCGCGACCAGACCATGGGGTTTTGCTTCTTCAACAATGTGGCGATTGCAGCGCGCCACGCGCTCGATGTGCGCGGCCTCAAGCGCGTCGCCGTGGTTGACTTCGACGTGCATCATGGCAATGGCACCGAGGACATCCTGGCCGGCGACGAGCGCGTGTTGATGGTCAGCATCTTCCAGCACCCGCTCTATCCGCATTCGGGTGCCGTGCCGAAAGGCACGAATATGGTCAATGTGCCGATTCCGCCCTATACCAAGGGCGGCGAAGTGCGCGACATGATCACGGCGATGTGGCTGCCGGCGCTCGAGGCCTTCAAGCCCGAGATGATTTTTGTCTCGGCAGGATTCGATGCGCATCGCGACGATGACCTGGGCCAGCTCGGGCTGGTCGATGCCGACTATGAATGGATCACCCACCGCGTGAAGGACATCGCGCTGCGCCACGCCAAGGGGCGCATCGTGTCGTGCCTGGAAGGCGGCTACAACCTGGCCGCCTTGGCGCGTTGCGTCGGCGTGCACTTGAGGGTGCTCTCCGGCGTGGCGGATTGAGATGGCCGCCGACAAGCTGGTGATCAGCCAACCGCTGACACCAACCGAGTTGAGTCGCCTCGCCGACGATTTGCTCAAGCCCAGCGCGCTGACCGAGCTGGCCTTGTTGGTAGCCTGCCTGCTGCTCGCCTGGCTGATCGTGCGCACGCTGCGCAACTTCCTGGAAGCGGAGTTGACGACAACCAAGCGGCCGCCTTCGGTGCTGTTCGGTCGCCATCTGATCGATGGTGTGCTGTTCCCGATGCTGGCGCTTGTGCTCGCACTGGTGGCGCGCAAATTGCTGCCGGCCCTTGGAGTGCCGCTGGCCGTCTTCAAGCTGGTGCTGCCGGTCTTGGTGTCGCTGGCGGTCATCAGGCTGCTGGTGCGCGTGATGAGTGCGGCCTTCCCGACATCGCGCTGGATGCGCCTGATCGAGCGCAGCGTGTCCTGGCTGGCCTGGCTGGGCGTGGTGCTTTGGATCACCGGGCTCTTGCCCATCATTCTGGATGAGATGGACGGCGTCACCTGGAAGCTTGGCGCAAACGAGGTGTCTCTGCGCAACCTGGCCGAAGGCCTGCTCTCTGCCGTTGTGGTGCTGATCATCGCCTTGTGGATATCGGCCGCCATCGAGGCGCGGCTTCTGACCGGCGCCACCAGCGATATCTCGATCCGCAAGATGGCAGCGAATGCCTCGCGTGCCTTGCTCTTGTTCATCGGTCTGCTGATGGCGCTGTCGGCCGCGGGCATCGACCTCACCGCGCTGGGCGTGCTCGGTGGAGCGCTCGGCGTGGGCATAGGCTTCGGCCTGCAAAAGCTCGCGTCCAACTATGTGAGCGGATTCGTGATCCTGGCCGAACGCTCGCTGCGCATCGGCGACATCGTCAAGGTCGACGGCTTCGAGGGACGCATCACCGACATCAAGTCGCGCTACACGGTGATCCGCGCGCTCAACGGCCGCGAGTCCGTCGTTCCGAACGAATTGCTGATTACGCAGCGCATCGAAAACGCCTCGCTGGCCGACCCGCAGGTGGCGCTCACGACCACCGTGCAAGTTGCCTACGGGACCGACCTGCCGGCCTTGATGCCGCGCCTCATCGAGGCCATCCAGCGCGTGCCGCGCGTGCTGATCGATCCTGGTGCAGCGGTGCAATTGAGCGCCTTTGCTGCCGATGGTCTGGATCTGACTGTGATCTTCTGGATCAAGGATCTGGAACTGGGACAGGGCGGCGTGCGATCCGAGGTGAATCTCGCGATACTGGCCTGCTTGAACGAACTGGGCGTGCAGATACCTTTCCCGCAGAGAGTCGTGCACCAGGCGGCTGGCGCAAGCGAGTCCAAGGCGTAGAGAGCGAAGCTTGCGAGTTGGGCTGGTTCGGGATGGCTGGCGTGCGGATTGTTGACGCCAGTTCTGGCTTGGACAACTGACGAGGTTCGAATGTCAGCAACGCGCTTGGAACTGCGCTTCGCCAAAAGGCGACGAAGTCACAGTCACGGCGGCGGATTCGCGCGGATCTGCCCAACCGGCGCGATCGGGCACAGCGCCAGTCAGGAAAGTCAAGACCAATTGGCGGCCCAACTCGGAGCCATGGCACGGGCTTTGTTGCAATGCGAGGTGTGCTGTCGAGCGATGCACTGCACACAGCTGCCGTTGCGCCTCTAGACATCCCCCATCATCTCGCCTGATCGCCTGATCGCCTCATCGCTTGGAGCCAGCTGATCAGGCGACTTGCCTTGCCGGTCGGGCTGAGTCACCGGGGAGTGTGAGTGGTCGTCGGCAACATCACGCCGGTCAGTTCGCTACCGAACAGAAGTTCGGCCAGACCCAGCGTAGATTTGCTATGTGGGACCAGCAGATTCTGCGCGTGTTGGTCTTGCTTGAACACATCCAGCGCAGGCAAGGCTTACTCTCATGAATCAACTGATCTGGCTTGTCGGCGTGGTTGTCATCGTCCTGTTTGCATTGAGCTACTTCGGCCTACGTTGAGCGCCCCAATGCCTTCCTGCCCGCGCGATAGTGCCGAACTTCAATGAAATGCGACCTGTGGATGACAAGGTATCCCTCCATGAGCGTCTGGCTCTGTCCCGTGAACAAGGTGATGGGGCCGCAGTCGGGCGGACAACGACCGCAGCGAACTGTCAAGTGGCGTCGATTCCGGGCCGACACGTTCACAGTGAACGACGCGGACCAATGAGTGCCCTGCCAGTGCGCTCACTTCTGGAGAGCCAATTACATAGCCAACCACGCGTGCCCCGGCACATCGGTTTCATTCCGGACGGCAATCGGCGCTGGGCAGTGCAACATGGGCTCGCCAAGGAGCAAGGGTACGCCAGCGGCATTGCGCCGGGGCTGGCGCTCTTCGAAGCGTGCAAGGCGCTCGGCGTCGAGGAGGTCTCGGTCTACGGGTTCACTCAGGACAACACGCGGCGGCCAACGGCGCAGGCCAATCAATTTCGGGCCGCATGTGTTGCCTTTGCGGGCGAGATATCTCGCCGCGATGCCGCCCTGCTGGTACTTGGCGACGAAAAGTCCCAGCAGTTTCCTGTGGAACTGGCGGCATTTCGAACCCGCCAGGGCGAGGGCATCAAAGTTAATCTACTCGTGAACTATGGCTGGGAATGGGATCTGGATGGCCTGAAGGAAGGCCGACTGCGGTCGGCCGATGTCTCGCGCATGGATCTCGTAGTCCGCTGGGGTGGTGGGAGGCGCTTGAGCGGCTTCTTGCCGGTGCAGTCAGTCTATGCCGACATTTTTGTGCTGGACGCGCTGTGGCCCGATTTCGAGCCTCAGCACCTGGACGCTGCGCTGGCTTGGTTTGGCCAACAGGACCGCACGCTCGGAGGCTGAAAACGGCGCACCACCGAAGCACCGCCATGCAGGTATCGGCAACGACGCCGCACCCTGGCGCCTCAGGCTGGAACGGGACGCGCAAAGTTACGGCCGCCGGACTCGCGCGTCTGCCGCTCGACTTGCGCGTGCATGCCCATGTTGGGCTCCTTAGGGTTGGTGGGTGATGTATTACTTCATTTTCTTGATTTTTTCTTCCACTTCTTTGGCTCCCTTTGCATAAGACTTCTCTTCATCGGGGGCAAGCTCGTGCAGCAATCGAAGAAACTCGCCGACGTGCACAAGCTCCTCGTCCGCTATTTCCTTGAGCACTTGCACCGCGAGCTTGTTGTCGGTGGACTCGGCAAGCTGCGTGTACAACTGAGTCGCTTCGTACTCTGCGGCCACCATGAAGCGAATGGCTCTGACCAGTTCCTTATCCGTGAGCTTCCTGTCATTTGCCAACCCTGAAAAGGGTGATCCGAATGCTGGCATTTCTATTCTCCTTGGTTAATTAATTTCGGGCTTCCGTCCAACGGCCTCACGCAAAGCCGCGCGGTGGAAAATGGCAACGGCTACTCACGGCGCGGGCATAGAGATAATTGTTGCGAGCGCGCTCGCTCAGCTAGTCCAGATCGACCTTGCTCTCGGGTTTGCAGGGAAATGCATAGGCCCGCTCTCTGTCGAACAAGGACTGGAAGTGCATCTCGAATTGATTTAGCGTGGAATCGTTCATTGCATGTCTCCGGCATGACCTTGAGACGCAGCTTAGGTGGTCATCTGCGTTGATGACAACAGGATCGCGCACCTGGCGCTGTCAGTCGGTGCGGTGCCGAACACAGAGTTCCGAACGCGGCGATGTCCTACAAGTCGCGCCCGGCAATCAACGTGTGGTTTGACTGCACATCGGTTGCATCCAGATGAGATGCGGCTGGTGCTGAGCGGCCACGAGTGCATCGCCGACGTGGATCGCGAAACGCATTTCGGCCAGACCTGGTGCTGATGCTGTTTGTGTTCCTGTTGCCAGACCCGACGCGAGCAGGTAGTTCAGCGAGGCGATCCTGCGCCGCCCTGTTGTCCTGCGTGAAGTCGCGCCGCTCGACGCCTCGTGCGACGCCCATCCGTTCGGTAGCACACAGACGCACGTGTCTGGGGCGCGCACTGTGACGCATACCCACTGCAGGAGTAAGAACCATGTTGCGCAGCATCAAGGATCTTGAGGGCTACGCCGTCGGGGCCACAGACGGCCCGATAGGCCATGTCAAGGATTTCTATTTCGACGATCAGGCGTGGGTCGTCCGCTACCTCGTCGTCGACGCCGGTGCTTGGCTCTCGAGCCGCAAGGTGTTGATTTCACCCATCGCGATCGGCCGCACGGACTGGACGGAAAGTCTGCTGCATGTCTCGATCACGAAGGAGCAGGTGAAGAACAGCCCCGACATCGACACCGAACGACCGGTCTCGCGACAACACGAGATGCAGTACTTCGGATACTACGGCTACCCGTACTACTGGGGCGGTGCCGGCTACTGGGGCGGCGGCATGTATCCGAACGTGATGATGCCGGGGTACGGCGGCTTCGGGTCTCCGCAAGCCATACGCTCGGAAGAGCAAAACGCCTACGCACGGGCCGAGTCAGCCCGAAGCCAGAGTGAAGATCCCCACCTTCGCAGCTGCCGGGCGGTCATGAAATATCACGTACATGCCAGCGATGGCGATCTAGGTCACGTCGAGGGCATGCTCGTCGACGACGAGACCTGGGCCATTCGATACCTGATCGTCAATACGAGCAACTGGTGGCTCGGTCATCAAGTGCTCATCGCGCCGCAATGGATCGACGACGTGAGCTGGTCCGACTCGAAAGTCTCGGTCAAGATGACGCAACAGGCCATCAAGGACGCTCCCGCCTACGAGCCGGCAACGCCGTTGAATCGCGCCCAGGAGGCGGGCCTCCATGAACACTACGGGCACGCCGGCTATTGGGCCGACGCCAGCAGGCGCGAGACGGAGATCTCCCGCAGCTAGTTCCAGCCGAAAAATCGTGAATCGGCTGGGCGCGCGTCGCGCGGAGTCAGCCGTCCTTGTCAATCAACGGAGAGTCATGTGGCGAACGCTTATTGGAACGACTGGTACTCGGGCTGCGGATGGTTTCTCTGGTTCGACATCCTGAACGAGCGGTATGCCCGCGGTGAAATCACGCGCGAGGAGCACGGTCAGATGAAATCAACGATTTCGGCGAGGTGAATTTCATGTTGCGAAGCGTCAAGGAACTTCTGGAATGTGTCGTCGATGGAACCGATGGTTCCATCGGCCGAGTGCATGATTTGTACTTCGACGATCAGGCGTGGACGATCCGCTTCCTGGTAGTCGAAACGGGCGCCTGGCTCGAAGGCCGAAAGGTGCTGATCTCCCCGGTTGCGACTGACGAGCCCGACTGGGACCGACGCCTGCTGCCTGTTTCGGTGACGCGCGAGCAGGTGAGAAAGAGTCCGGACGTCGATAGCCGCAAGCCCGTCTCGCGACAGCACGAGATCGAGAACTACGCCTACTACGGCTATCCGTACTACTGGGGCGGTTCGGGGATCTGGGGCGAGGGCATGCGGCCCCGAAAGATGCTGGCAGCCTACGGCGGCGCCAAGTCACCGGAAGCGGTACGCGCGCAGACCGAATTCGTCCAAGCGCAGGCAGACGCGCACCGGCAACGCGGCGACGATCCTCATCTGCGAAGCGCCCGCGCGATGATCCGGTATCACATCCACGCGACCGACGGTGAGATCGGTCACGTCGACGGGATGATCGTCGACGACGAGACCTGGACCGTCCGCTACCTCGTCGTGAACACCAGCGATTGGTGGATGGGCCATCAGGTGCTCGTCGCCCCTTCGTGGATCAGCGACATCAGCTGGCTCGAGGCGACCGTGTCGGTCGATCTCAGCCGCGAGGCCGTCAAGAACGCTCCGGCGTACGACCCCGACGAGTTGCCTGATCGCGAGCAAGAAAAGCGCACGTACGAACACTACGCACGCCCAAGCTACTGGGCCGACCACACAAGGCAGGGAATCGAGCCGGCGCCTCGCGAGGTCCGCGTCGCGCGCGACGTTCCGGTTCCGCCAACCGGCACGAAAGCCGGTCACCTCTGATTCTCCCAATGGAAACACCATGAACAGCACCTGAAGTGCACACCGTTGCCGCCGCCGACACGGATTTGACAAAGAGGGGCGGACAAATGGGCATCGGCAGCAGCACGCCGTGCTTGAACTGAGATTGAATCCACGCGCCAACACGCGCAACAGGCTCACCAACATGACCGTCACCACACACAGCGCACGCATTACCGGACCGTTGACCTACGCCACGGCCGACGGCGCAAAAAACCAAATCCCGCTCGGCCCATGCCTGGTCGAGCAGATCAGTAGCAGCTTGGTCGACATCATCTGGGGCGCGAACGGTCAAAGTTCCGCCGCGCTACCCGTGGTGGAGGTCGAGGCCGCCGCGAAGCAGGGACACCTGGTTGTGCTGGACTAGGGCCTGTTCACCAATCAACTCCGAAAGCCTCCATGACCACTGACAAAACCACCTTATTCGATTCTGTGCGCGCGGGAGAGCTGCGACTTCGCAACCGCATCGTGATGGCGCCGCTTACGCGCAACCGCGCACCGGATGCGATACCCACCGCGTTGATGGCGCAGTACTACACCCAGCGTGCCAGCGCCGGCCTGCTGATTTCCGAGGCCACCGCCATCAGCCAGCAGGGGCAGGGTTACTTCGACGTGCCGGGCCTGTATGGCACCGAGCAACTCGATGGCTGGAAGAACGTCACTCGCGACGTCCACGCCGCGGGCGGAACGATGGTGGTTCAGCTGTGGCACGTGGGGCGCGTCTCGCACACCGAATTGCAGCCGGACGGCAAAGCGCCGGTGGCGCCGTCCGCCATCACAGCAAAAACAAAGACCGTATTGATGCGCGGTGGTGTGCCGACGTTTGTCGATACATCCGCCCCGCGCGCGTTGCGTGCTGTAGAGCTGCCGGGCATCGTGCATGACTTCCAGGCCGCCGCGCGCAACGCGGTCGAGACGGCGGGCTTTGATGGCGTTGAGATTCATGGCGCCAATGGCTACCTGCTCGACCAGTTCCTGAAAAGCGGCTCCAACGTCCGCACGGACGACTACGGTGGCAGCATCGAAAACCGTGCGCGCCTGATGCTCGAGGTGGTACGCGCTGTCTCTGGTGCCGTGGGCGGTGGGCGCACCGGCATTCGCCTGTCTCCCGTCACCCCGGCCAATGACGCCTATGACGCCGATCCGCAACCGCTGTTTGAATATGTGGTCCGCGAACTCGCCACGATCAATCTCGCGTATGTCCACGTCATCGAGGGTGCGACCGGCGGCCCGCGCGTACTGCCTGACCGCCCATTCGACTATGTGGCTATGGAAGCGGCATACAGGCGAGCCGGCGGCAAAGGCGCGTGGATGGTGAACAACGGTCTGGACAAGGCGCTGGCAGAGCGGGAACTGACTGAAGGGGCCGATCTGTTCGCGTTTGGCCGCCCCTATATCGCCAACCCCGATCTCGTCGAGCGGCTGCGGCGCGGCGGTCCGTTCAACCAGGGCGACACTGACACCTACTACGGCGGCGGCGCCAAGGGGTATACCGACTATCCGACGCTTCCCGTCTGATCGATCCCCGAAATCAACAACGCCGCCGGCAGCGTCGTCAGATGCTCGTTGTCGTTCGACTCTGACCAGAAACCCAAGTAGCCGATGACGGCCATCTGGTTGGGCAGCACCTCGCGAAGTTGAACGCGGGCATCCAGGCGCTCTGGCCAAGGGGGCAGTGCAATCGTCGAAAGCAGGGTCTCGACAGCGCCGCCGCCTGTCTGCCTCCTGCCGCATACAGTCACGGCCGTGTTCCTGTGCGTCGAGCGACCAGCTCGCGCCAGCCCGCCTCGTGCAAGGCCACGCCGTAGAGACTTGCGGCGGCCTTGATGCGCCGCCAAGCCTCGTCGCGCTGGTCATCGCTCACACCCTGCACCTGGTCGAATCGCGCGATGGCATTGCGAACATGGCTGGCGTTTTCCAAAGGTTCCTTGCGTTGCGCAGGAAATGCGAACTGACCTGAAGGCATGGCGTTTCGCTCTTGCGAGGACAACTTGGGCATCAGTAGTTCCTTTCGATCAATCCAGCGACGCCACCTCATTCAGCTACTGCTGGCGGCCCAAGTCTGTGTGGCGCCGCACAGATCGGCAGGTTACTGGAACTCGAATCCCATGATTTTCGTTGCGCAGTTCGATCCAGTCAGATTGGCCGCAGCCAGTTGGCAACTGCTTTATCGTTTGTTGTCGATGAACATCTGCTTGCTGCCAAAAACACGGTCCCACCACAGCATGGTGACGCCGTAGTTGACTCGCGGGTTATGGTGATGAATGGCGTGCTGACGTTTGCATCGCCGCATCCAGATACCCTTTGCGCGCCAGTGATGGGCACCATGGTGAATCACGCCATAGACAAAATAGCCAATCGTCACGCCCAGTGCCACACCACTGCCCAGCCAGAACCCGCCCAGTAAGGTCGCGGGCAGCCAGACCAACACCACGATCAGGGTCACGCTGACATGCGTGGGCGTGGCTATCAAAGCCAGTGGCCTGCGGTGATGCTCGGCATGCATGCTCTGAAAAGGCTCCACGCCATGAAACACAAAGCGGTGCATGGCGTATTCGATCAGGCTCCACAGCACCAAGCCCGCCAACCCTGCCACAGCAAGCTCCCCGCGCAGTGACGTCGGCGTGTAGTGGATCAGCAAACCAGGCAGTAGCAGTACCGCCAGCAGATACACCCCAAAGTCTGTGTAATAGGCTAACGGAGTGTGCTCGATCGCTATGTTTTTCAAGGGCAATTCCAATTCGAGCCTCGACGCAAGGGAGAGGCCTCAATCGCGGAGGCTTTTGGATACCCATCAGCAATGTAGCGGCAGGCAACGGTGGCGGTCTGTTCGGCGGCGTACCGACCGGCCATCTCTGAACTAGCCGGGCTGTGGACATACACCACGCGGCGGGACATTGCCAGCAGGCTTCCCTCGGTCCTAGCCCTTTGTCGCTTTGCCACCATGGCCGACCATGTCGGCCGGGACCAGCCAGCGGTCGAATTCATCGGCCGTGACACGTCCCGAAGCCAGTGCCGCAGCGCGCAACGTGATGCCGTCCCGGTGCGCCCGCTTGGCGATCTCGGCGGCGCCGTCGTAGCCGATGTGTGGCGCGAGCGCCGTCACCAGCATCAGCGAGCGCTCCAGCAATTCGGCGATGCGCTCGCGATTGGCCTCGATGCCGCGCACGCAGTGGATCTCGAAACTGCTCATGCCGTCGGCGAGCAGTCGCACGCTTTGCAGGAAGTTGTGGGCGATGAGCGGTTTATAGACGTTGAGTTCGAAGTTGCCCGAGGCGCCGCCGCTGCCTATGGCCACATCATTGGCCATGACCTGGCAACAGAGCATGGTCAGCGCCTCGCACTGGGTCGGATTGACCTTGCCCGGCATGATCGAACTGCCCGGCTCGTTCTCGGGAATCGAAATCTCGCCGAGACCGCAACGCGGTCCGGAGGCCAGCCAGCGGATGTCGTTGGCAATTTTCATCAGCGCCACGGCGAGCGTCTTGAGACCGCCATGCGCAGCGACGAGGCCGTCGTGGGCGGCCAGCGCCGCGAACTTGTTCGCCGCGCTGACGAAGGGCAGCCCGCTGCTGCGCGCAATCACTACCGCCACGCGCTTGCCGAATTCCGGGTGCGTGTTGAGGCCGGTACCGACCGCCGTGCCGCCGATGGCGAGTGGGTAAAGCGAAGGCAGCAGGGCATCGATGACCGCTTTGCAGTGGTCAAGCTGGGCGACGTAGCCCGACAGCTCCTGGCCCAGGGTCAAGGGCGTGGCGTCCTGCAAATGGGTGCGGCCGATCTTGATGATGTCCGCAAAGGCGTCGGATTTCGCCGCCAGCGTCGCACGCAAGCGTGTCAGGGCGGGCAGCACGGTGCGGACGATGCCGAGACTGGCGGCCAAGTGCATCGCGGTAGGGAATACGTCGTTCGACGACTGTCCGAGGTTGACGTCGTCATTGGGATGCACGCGGCGCGGGAGCTTGCCGTTCAGCCCGCGCACGCCGCCGAGCAGCTCCACGGCGCGGTTCGCCAGAACTTCGTTCATGTTCATGTTGCTCTGGGTGCCCGAACCGGTCTGCCACACGGACAGGGGAAACTCCTGTTCGTGACTGCCGGACTGCACTTCTTCCGCAGCGGCCGCGATGGCAGCTGCTGTGTCAACGGGCAACAGTCCGAGGTCGCCATTGACCTTCGCGCAGGCGGATTTCACGCTAGCCAGTGCAAGCACGATCTCTTGCGGCATGCGCTCGGTGGAAATGTCGAAATGTTCGAGCGAACGCTGTGTCTGCGCTCCCCAAAGCCGGTCAGCCGGAACTTCGATATCACCGAAGGAGTCGTGTTCCGTTCGCGTGGCTTTCATGAGCTGCTCCGCGCTGCAATCGTCCTTGATCCAATGAGGGCCATTACCTTGCCCCAGCAGGGTGGACGCATCATAGGACGAATCGCTTGTGCGGTCGGTGGTGCGCGCCAAACGCCTGTTGCCGGTGTCGAACCTGGGCTACTCTGGCCTTATCGGCAGATCGATCGCATTGCGTCCAAACTCTGGCGGAGACCACCATGACCCATGACCCTTTTGATGCAATGCGGGAATTCACGCTCGCCCCGGGAACGAGGTCACACTACTTTTCGCTGGCCGCGCTCGAAACGGCGGGACTCGGCAAGGTATCGCGGCTGCCCGTGTCGATCCGCATCGTGCTCGAATCCCTGCTGCGAAATTGCGACGGCCGCCGGATCACGCCCGAGCACGTGCGCCATCTCGCGGCCTGGCAGCCGAAGGCGCAACGCACGGCCGAAATACCCTTCGTCGTCGCGCGCATCGTGCTGCAGGATTTCACGGGTGTGCCGCTGCTGTGCGATCTTGCCGCGATGCGCGACGTGACGCAGCGCCTCGGAAAGAATCCGAAGATCGTCGAGCCGCTGGTCCCGGTGGACCTCGTGGTGGACCACTCGGTGCAAGTCGATCATTACCGGGTTGCCAACGCGCTGGATCTGAATATGCGTCTGGAGTTTGACCGCAACGCCGAACGCTACCGCTTCATCAAGTGGGGCATGCAGGCCTTCGATACCTTCCGCGTGGTGCCGCCGGGCATTGGCATCGTGCATCAGGTGAATCTCGAATATCTTGCGCGCGGCGTGCTTCACAAGGACGGCGTCACCTATCCGGACACACTGGTCGGTACCGATTCGCATACGACCATGATCAACGCACTGGGCGTCGTCGGCTGGGGCGTCGGAGGCATCGAGGCCGAAGCCGGCATGCTGGGTCAACCGCTGGTCTTCCTGACGCCGGACGTGGTCGGCGTGCATCTGCACGGCCAACTGGCCGAGGGCACCACAGCGACCGACCTCGTGTTGCACGTCACCGAGCGCCTGCGCCAGGCGCACGTGGTCGGCAAGTTCGTCGAGTTCTTCGGCGCCGGTGCCGCCTTACTGGCAGTGCCGGATCGCGCCACGATCGCCAACATGGCGCCCGAATATGGCGCGACCATGGGCTTCTTCCCGGTGGACGAAGAGACCGTGAAGTACCTCGCCGCCACCGGACGAAGCGATGCCGAGATCGATGCGTTCCGGGCCTACTTTACGGCGCAGGGCATGTTCGGCATGCCACGGGACGGGGACATCGACTACAGCACCGTAATCGAGTTCGACCTCGCCGCCGTCCGCCCCGGCGTGTCTGGCCCCAAGCGGCCGCAGGACCGAATCGATCTGCCGGACCTCGGGCGCCGCTTCGCCGAACTGTTCGAGCAGCCGGTCGCACAGGATGGCTACGGCCGGACGGCCGATGAGATGCGCCGGCGCTATCCGCTGGCAAGGTCGGCGTCCGGCATTGTGGCGCCGCAGGTCGCCAAGGCCGACAAGGCCCTTGGCCGCAATGAGGCTGAAATGGCAGACCATGATCGCGGCGGCAAGGCGGTTGCCGCACGCGCGGCGGTGCCGGCCGACGACATCGGACACGGCGATGTGCTGATCGCGGCCATCACGTCTTGCACCAACACTTCGAACCCGGGCGTCATGCTGGCTGCCGGGCTGCTGGCGAAGAAGGCGGTGGCGGTTGGGCTGACCGTCGGGCCGCGGGTAAAGACTTCGCTTGCGCCGGGTTCGCGCGTGGTGACGGAATACCTCGGCCGCGCCGGGCTGTTGGGTGACCTGGAGGCACTGGGATTTCGCGTCGTCGCCTACGGATGTACCACCTGCATCGGCAACGCCGGTCCACTCGCCGCGCCGCTGGAGGAAGCCATCGCCGCACACGACCTGGTCTGCGCCGCCGTGCTCTCAGGCAACCGCAACTTCGAGGCGCGCATTCATCCGGCGCTCAAGGCCAATTTCCTGATGAGTCCGCCACTGGTGGTGGCATTCGCGATCGCAGGTCGCGTCGATATCGACATGACGCATGAGCCGCTGGGCATAGGACGCGATGGCCGGCCAGTGATGCTGAAGGACATCTGGCCGAGCGGACCAGAGATTGCTTCCGCGCTGAGCCGAGCTACCGACCCCGACACTTATCGCACCCTGTACCGTGATTTTGTCCACGGCAATCCGCTCTGGAACGACATCCCGGCCGACACCGGCCAGGTCTACGCATGGGCACCCTCGACGTATATCGCCGAGCCGCCATTCTTCGACGACTTTGATCTGACGCCAGGCGGCGTTACGGACATCCGGGCGGCGCGCGCGCTGGCGATCTTCGGCGACTCGGTGACTACCGATCACATCAGTCCCGCCGGTTCGATCGGGCCAGCTTCGCCGGCCGGTGAATACCTGCTCGCACAAGGTGTCGCGGTGGCTGACTTCAACAGCTACGGCTCGCGCCGCGGAAACCACGAGGTAATGATGCGGGGTACCTTCGCCAATGTGCGCATCCGCAACCTGATGTTGCCGCCCAATGCCGACGGCTCGCGCGTCGAAGGCGGAGTGACCTGCTTCCAGCCCGGCGGCGAACTCCAGTCGATCCATGCAGCGGCGACCAGGTATCAGTCTGCCGGGATGCCGACGCTGGTTTTTGCGGGCGCCGAATACGGCACCGGATCCAGCCGGGACTGGGCTGCCAAAGGACCGCGCCTGCTGGGAGTGCGCGCCGTCGTGGCCCGGAGTTTCGAGCGCATCCACCGCTCCAATCTGGTCGGCATGGGGGTGCTGCCGCTGCAGTTCAAAGGCGACGACAGCGTCGCTGCGCTGGGAATCGTCGGCGACGAGGAATTCGACATCCTTGGCCTGCAAGGCGAACTGCAGCCGCGCCAGGATATGGTGCTGGACATCCGGCGCCGCGACGGGACAAGGCAGCGCGTCACGCTGCTGCTGCGTGTCGATACGCCAGTCGAAGTCGACTACCTGCGCCACGGCGGCATCCTGCCCTACGTGCTGCGCGGACTGCTGGCGGACGCTCCGGCATAGCGGCTTCCTGCATGGCTGCATGACCCGGATACGCTGGCGTGGCGAGGACGACAAGCCACATGTGGTGGTGCGTCAATAGGCGGCCAATGGAATTACCTGTACCCCGCTGTCGATGAACTCGTTCAGACGGTGGGCCGCCTTTTGACCGCCCGCCGTGACGCCGCGGCCGCGCGCGGCTTGGTGGCCGACAGCGCTGCAGCCATCGAGCTTCGGCATTTGAAATGCGCCTTACGCTCATTTCTGGAAGCTGTTTTATGAGGCGATCAGCGGAAATACTTGTTACTCGTACAGACCCGCCCGCGCCTTGCCGCGGAACACGTAGTATGAAAACACGGTGTAGGCGACGATGAAGGGCAGCACGATCAGTGCGCCGACGAGCACCACTTTCAGCGATGACGGGTGTGCCGCGGCCTGCCAGAAAGTCAATCGGTCGATGACCACGTAGGGGAACAGACTGTAGGCGAGCCCGAGGAAGGCGAACACGAAGATCGCCACGGCACCGGCGAACGGCGTCCAATGCGCGGCACCCGCAACGCCGCGGGCCAGGCGCCCGGCCGAGCGCCACACCCAGATCCACGCGACGAGTGTCGCCATCGGCAGCAGCATCAGGGAAAGCGTCCTCGGAAAATCGAACCATTTCATCTGCACTGTATGGCTCACGAGCGGCGTGGCGACACTCACCGCGGCCACGCCAAGCGCGACCCACAGCAGGCCCCAGCGCGTCCATGCGGCGGCCTTCTTTTGCAGCGTGCCTTCGGTCTTGTAGATGAGCCAGGTCGCACCCAGCAGCACGTAGCCGCCGCAAAGCGAGGCACCCACCACCAGCGCGTACAGCAGATAGCCGAAGCCCGAGTCGAAGCCGGTGATGTAGCGCCCGAGCATCAGCCCCTGCGAAAACGAAGCGAGGAAGGAGCCGACGTAGAACAGCCAGTTCCACAGTTCGCGGTGCCAGCCCTCGGCCTTGACGCGGAACTCGAACGCCACGCCGCGCAGCATCAGCCCGATCAGCATCGCCGCGACCGGCAGGTAGAGCGCCCCGAGCACCACGCCGTGCGCCTGCGGAAACGCCACCAGCAGGATGCCCACGCCCAGCACCAACCAGGTTTCGTTGGCGTCCCAGAACGGGCCGATAGCCGCCACCATCAGCTCTTGTTCGCGCGCGTCGGCCGCGGGCATGAGCATGCCTACGCCGAGGTCGTAGCCGTCGAGCACGACGTAGGCGAGCACCGCAACGCCCATCAGCGCGGCAAAGATGAGTGGCAGGTCGAGGTTCATGCTGAGTCTGCCTTTGCGGGGAGCACACCCTTACCGGCAAGGTGGGTGATCACGACCATGTAGGCCCCGAGCATCAGCGCGTAGACCAGTACGTAGCCGGTGAGGCTGGCGCCGAGTTGCGCGTCGCGGACTCGGCCCACCGCTTGCGCGGTTCTCAAGATGCCTGTGACCAGCCAGGGCTGGCGCCCGATTTCGGTGACCAACCAGCCCGCGAGCGTTGCCACCCAACCGGAAAAGGTGAAACCGGCCAGGCTCCACAGCAAGCACCTTGGCGGAGCCGCGTTCTTGCGCAAGACCCAGACGCTGATCCACGCCAGCGCAAGCATGGCCATCCCCAGCGCCAGCATCAGGCGAAAGGCGAAGAACACCGGCGCCACCGGGGGCGTGTCCGGCGCGAACGTCGACAGGCCCTTTACCTCGCCGTCCAGATCGTGTGTGAGGATCAGGCTCGCGAGCCGCGGCACTTCGATCGCATAGTCGTTGTGCTGCGTTGCCTCGTTCGGCACGGCGAACAGCACCAGTGGCGCACCGCGCTCGGTGTTCCAAAGCGCCTCCATTGCGGCGACTTTCGCCGGCTGGTGCTCCAGGGTATTCAAGCCGTGCTGATCGCCGACGAAAATCTGCAGCGGCGCAATCACCGCAGCGACCAAGACGCCGGTGCGCAGCGTGCGCAGCGCCGAGACGTCCGCCTTGGCGTGCAGCAAGCGCCAGGCCGACAGTCCCGCGACGACGAAAGAGGCGGTCAGTCCGGAGGCAAGCAGCATATGCGTTATGCGGTACGGAAAGGACGGATTGAAGATGACCTGCAACCAGTCACCCGCGATCAGCACGCCGTCAGCCATCACCTGCCCCGCAGGCGTGTGCATCCAGGAATTGAGCGCGAGGATCCAGAAGGCGGAGAACAAGGTGCCGATGGCGACCAGCAGGGTCGCCCCGATGTGAACCCAAGCGGGCACGCGGTTCATGCCGAACAGCATCACGCCGAGAAACGTGGCTTCGAGGAAGAAAGCGGTCAGTACCTCGAATGCGAGCAGCGGGCCGGCGATGTTGCCGACATGGTTCATGAAACCAGGCCAGTTGGTGCCGAACTGAAACGACATCGTGATGCCGGTGACCACGCCCATGGCGAAGGTGAGAGCGAATATCTTCACCCACAGCTTGTAGGTCGCGAGCCATGCGGCCTCTCCGCTCTTCGCGTAGCGGATGCGGAAGTACACCAGAAACCACGCCAGTGCGATCGTGAGGGCGGGAAACAGGATGTGAAAGCCGATGTTCAGCCCGAACTGGGCGCGCGCTAGCTGGATGAGATCAGGGTTGTCCATGGTGGTCGAAAACCAAACAAGGGCGTCAAGATCCGGCGCTCGTGAATCATCTTACGCCACCGTGTCCGGCAAGACTTCGCCGGATTTTCCCGACCGCAACTCTTTGCGCGCCTGGTCCGGTGACTCGCCGGCGACATGACCGTGGTCACGCCCAAGCTGCGCCTGGCCCTTGCGGATCTCAATCATGATGGCCTCGATGGACTGCAGACGAAGAGACATTATTGGACTGGTGTGTGGCCGTCTGTGCGGTGCCGAACGAAATCGGCACTGTGCTCCGCTGCATCTCCGCAGCTCATCGCCAGGACTCACTCAGCATTGCCTTAGGTTGGCAGTCGCTTGCGATAACGCCAAAAGCGGTTCATCAGCGGCTTGACGCTGGTTCCATGGACGAGAATGGAAAGCGAGACCGCAATCAGCGTCAACTGGATCAACTCCAAGGCCAGGCCTTCGGGAAGACCGTGCTGGATGGCGTACATCAGGTAGTACAGCGAACCGATGCCGCGCACCCCGAACCAGCTGACCATGCCGCGCATCGGCCACGACGTGCGGGTAAGCAGCAGGCTCGCGAGGACGCTGATCGGGCGCACCACCATGAACAAAAACAGCGCCAGCCCCACCGCCCGCCAGCTCCATGAATCGAGGAACAGGGTGCCGCCGATCAGCAGGACGAGCATCAATTCGGAGAGGCGCTCCAGGTGTTCCTTGAATACCAGCGAGCCACCGCTGACGGTCGGCGGCGGCTCGTTCGCTGAGGCGTCAGGGCTTGCGCTTGCGGTTTTCGGTTCTATGCGCTCGGGTCGCGCTTGATTCGGGGGTTTTTGACCGGCGGCGAGTTTGAGTTCGGTCTGGCGCAGCGCGACGGCAGCAAAGAACACCGCCAGAAATCCCCACGCACCCACCAGCACACTCAGGCCATACACCACTCCGATCAGACCGAGTCCGAGGAAGTCGTCCATCAAGGTGTGTCCGTTTGGCTCGCTGCGAAGCTTCCATCCCAGATGGCCCAGTGCGGTGCCGGACATGACTCCGATGGCGATGCCCGCCAGCGTGGCCCACAGCACGTCGAACAGCGCCCAGTGCAAGCCGGAGTCGCCAAGCTCGTGCAGTCCGAGCAGGCCCAGTCCCAGCATCACAAACGGAAACGCGCTGCCGTCATTCATGCCCGCTTCGCAGGTCAGGGTGAAGCGGAGTTGGTCGCGGTCGCCGGGATGCCGTATCTGGATATCGGTCGCCAGTACCGGATCGGTGGGTGCCAAAATCGCGCCCAGCAAGACGCCCGCGCCCAGCGGCAAGCCGAGAAAATACCAGGCGAAGGCGGCGACCAGTCCGACGCTGATCGCCATCGATGCCGTTGCCAGCAGAATAGGGGTGCGCCAGCGGGCGAAGCTGACTGGCATCGGCATCTTGATGCCGGCGGAAAACAGCGAAATCAGCACCGCCACTTCGGTCAGTATTTCCAGCAACGCCGATTCCTTGAGCGGATTGAAGTGAAATACGTTGAGCCCCGTCGGCCCGACCAGCAGCCCCACGGCCAGATAGATGATGGCAGGCGTGACCGGCAGACGCTTGAGCACCGTAGCCGTCAATCCTCGGGCGAGCAGCAGCCCGCCAACGAGCAGAAACCAGAGTGCGTCAGTCATGATGCACTTGGCTCATTAAGTTTCCAGTTTGACATGATTGTTATGGCGCTGTGCCTTGGCAGTGAATTCGCCAGGCAGGAAGGACAATCCGTCGCGCGCGCTGACAGCCTGTCAATATTCTTCAGGTGTACTTGATCCGTACCTGACATCCGTATCCAACGCGCTCAGCGTAGTCTGATTCCAAACTTTTTGGTGTACGCCACCGCACATACGCATCATTCGATGCGCGCCTGGCATGCAGCGGGATCGCTGAATGTCCACTTCTTACGGCGGAACCGGTCGGTCAAGGCGACTCGCTGACCGACTGCTCGTGGTCAAGCAGCGCGCTCAGTAAGTCTCGACGTGAAAACGTCCCTCGTCGACCAGGCGCTGACGAATATCGGGCCAATCCATGCCGGCGCTCTCACAGGCTTCGCGCAAGGCATCGAGCACGCCGGTCTCCATGCCTTTGAGTCCGCAGATGTAGACGAAGGTATCGCCACTCAATAGTTCGGCCACTGCGGCGGCGCGCTCGCGCATGCAGTCCTGCACATATTTGCGTGGCTGGCCGGGCACGCGCGAGAACGCGAAGGTGGTGTCCATCAATTCGGGCGGCAGTTTCGACAGCGGGCCGAAGTAGGGCAGTTCTTCGGGATTGCGCGCGCCGAAGAACAGCATCAGTTTGCCGCCCGGCGACTGGCCTGCGAGCTTGAGTCTCCTGCGGTGCTCGGTCATCGCGCGCATCGGCGCCGAGCCGGTGCCTGTGCACACCATCAGGATGTTCGAGCCGGCATGATTGGGCATCAGATAACGTTCGCCGAAGGGGCCGGCAAGCTGAACCTGATTGCCTTTCTTGAGATCACACAGATAGTTCGATGCCACGCCGACAACGGCGCGATCATCGTGATCGATGGTGACCCGCTTCACTGTGAGCGCCACATTGTTATAGCCCTCGCGCTCGCCGGTGCGCGGGCTCGCCACCGAGTACATGCGCAGGTAATGCGGCTTGCCGCTCGCGTCGACACCCGGCGGTACTACGCCAATCGATTGGCCTTCGAGCAGCGGCATGAACTGCGTGCCCAGATCGAGCACGATGTGGTGCACGTCGCTCTGCGCATCCAGTGCAGTGAGCCGGAAGTTGCCTGCAACCGTGGCGATGAGCGGCTTCTTCAGGTTGTACAGGTGCACATAGGGATGCGCCGCCGACCACGGCGCCCTGAGCGACGAAGGCGAGACTGCGGCATTCGCTTGCGGTGTCCCAACATCTGCATCCTCCGCCGCGGGCGGCATGGCTTCGAGCGCGACGGCAGATTCCACTGCCGGCAGGTCGGCGAGCAGCGCTGTGTCGATCGGCGCCGGCAACTCGTCCCAACCGAGTTGTTCTTCCAGCGTGTACATGCGCGACTTGGGGACCGCATGCCAGTGATCGATGCTGCCGGTGGGGCAGGGCGAGAGGCAGGCGTTGCAGGCCTCGCAAATCGCCGGATCGACCACATAGTTGCGATCGTCATGCGTGACCGCGCCCTTGGGGCAGGTCTCTTCGCAGGTGTTGCAGCGGATGCAGACCTCGGGGTCGATCAGGTGCTGCCTGACGATCACATTGGCTTCGAGCATGCTCATGAACCCGGCTGTCAGTTGAAGCGGATGTACTCGAAGTCGACCGGCTGCTTGTTGATGCCGCTCGCTGGCGGGGCGATCCAGTTGGCGTATTTGCCGGTCTCGACCACACGGCCCATCAGCGAGGCGACAAAGGCGCGGTCGGCTTCGCTGGCGAGCCACTGGTCGACGCTCGTTTGCCATTCGGCTTCGCTGAGCACTTTGCCCGATGGGCTTACGCGCAGGTCCTTGAAGCTGCCGATGTGGCGGTTGAAGGCCTTGTGCGGCAGCGTGAGTCGGAACGTCAGGCCGGCCTTCTCGATGACCTTGTTCCAGCGGCCCACGCCGCCTGCCGAGTCGCGGATGTAGTCGTCGCGCAGCACTTCGTTGAGCGCGTTGAGCATAGGCACTTCCTTCTCGACCAGCGTGCCGCCTTGCACGTCGAGAATCTTGTAGGCGTCGCCCTTCAGCAAGTGATCGTCATTGCGTTTGGTCTCTTCATAGCGGCCCTTCAGGCCCGAGCTGTAGAAGATCGCCGCGTTGCTCGATTGGTCGGCGCCGAACAGATCGATGGTGACGCTGAAGTGGAAGTTGAGATAGCGCTGCAATGTCGGCAGGTCGATGACACCGAGGCGACGCAACTGCGCCGGATCTTCGATGCCGGTTTCCTTCATCACCTGGCAAGTGCGCTGG
>Ga0315270_10000528_pt1 | contig 21368 bp, 17 predicted proteins | sample C1_bottom_MG_FD_204932 | JGI IMG/M metagenome (GOLD analysis project Ga0315270, IMG submission 204932) | Sediment microbial communities from Yellowstone Lake, YNP, Wyoming, USA - C1_bottom | ecosystem: Environmental > Aquatic > Freshwater > Lake > Sediment | place: USA: Wyoming | collected...
GATGCACATCTCCGTGCGCCGGAAGTCGTAGTTGAAGAGGTCCTGGAACCACATCCCGGCCACGAGGAGGACGCGCCACGGATAGCGGCCCTGCGTCGCGATCCCCATCCCCTTGCCCGTGTGGCCGTCCATGACCTTGAGCGTCTCCCAGACGCCGAGGTTGTCCGGCACGCCGTCGGGGCGGATGTTGCGCGCGAGCGCGAGCGCCGTCTGGAGGATCGTCAGGAACCGCCCGCGCGCGGCGTCGGTGACGACGGTCAGGTCGCGCAGGAGGCGGTCCGCGTCGAGGATCTGCGTCAAGGGGACGGCCTGGCCCGTGTCCGGGCGGACGAGCATCATCGTCGCGATCCCGCAGTTCGGGTGGCAGCCGCACTTGAGCGAGCCCCACTGCGCCTCGAGGCCGCCGAGGAGGTCCTTCAGGTCCGAGAACGGGCCCGAGGCCGACAGCGGGAACCAGTCGCGCATGGGCTCGCCGATGCCGGCCTGGTCCTTCACGTCGTGCGCGAGGTGCGAGAGTGTGTACCGCTGGCTCTTCCGCGTCTCGTCGTCGATCTCCTCGTCGCGGCCCGTGAAGGACACGGGCTGGAAGGAGAGGGCGTTGATCTTCTCGATGTTCTCGATCGCGAACTTCAGGGTCGGGCCGACCTGGTCGTTGTTGAGGCCGTTCACGATCGTCGTGACGAGCGTGACGTCGATCCCGGCGGCGTGGAGGTTGTCGAGCGCGCGAAGCTTGACGTCGTAGAGGTTCCCGACGCCGCGATGCTTGTTGGCCTTGTCTCCGACGCCGTCGAACTGGAGGTAGGCGAGCCGGAGCCCCGCGTCGTAGGCAGCCTTGGCGAATTCCGGCTCCTGCGCGAAGCGGATGCCGTTCGTCGCGCACTGGACCGAGAAGTAGCCGATCTCTCGCGCGTAGCGCGTCGCCTCGATGAAGAACGGCGAGATCGTGGGCTCGCCGCCGGAGAACTGAACGGACATCTGGCGCTGCGGCTTGATCGAGACGGCGTTGTCGAGGATCTCCTTGACGTCGTCCCACCCGAGCTCGTGGACGTAGCCGACCTGGTTGGCGTCCATGAAGCACGGGTTGCACATCATGTTGCAGCGGTTCGTGAGGTCCACCGTGAGGACCGCGCCGCGGCCGTAGCGCATCGAGGAGGAGCCGTGGTCGTGGAGCTTGTCCTTCGCGATCTTCACGTCGCGGCCGAAAAAGTTCTCCTCGAGGCGCGCGAAGAATCGCGCGTCGCTCGCCATGAGGTCCTCGAACGTGCCGTGCTTCGGGCAGGTCTTGACCATCCAGATCTCGTTGCCGCGCTGGACGATGTCGGCCGGGATCTCGCCGGGGCGCCCGTCGATGAGCTCGGAGAGCTCACGCGTGCCGCCCACGATCGCGTCGCGAACCTCTCGGGTGCAGGTCGGGCAGAGGGAGTCCGTGCGCCGCGGGAAGCCGAGCGGCGGCTTCGTGCGCTGGTGGCTCTTCGGGAGCGGCTCGGGCGACCAGGCCGGCTGGAAGGACCGCGCGGGCACGCGGCGGTTCACGGCCTGGAACAGGTTCCAGGCGGTGTTGGCCGCTCCGCGAATGGACCGGTAGACCACCTTCCGCATGTAGATCCTCCGAAGATACACGGCCCCGCTCCCGGGGAGAATCATTCTCAACGAACCGCCCGTGAAGCGGGGAATTTAACACGCCCCGCGCGCGCGACGTTACGCAACGCGTCCGGCCACGTCGAGGACTGGACCCTTCCCCGGTATCTCGGGCGGACCGTGGAGGCGTTCGACTCGCGAGAGCGCCGCACGCCCGACGGCGCGCACGGCCGCGTAGTTGAGGCCCGCTCCCGCGAGGGCGCCGAGCACGGGAACCACGTGAGCGAGTTCGCGTCCGGCGAGGCGGACCACGAGGCGCGCGGCGACCTCCTCGGCCGCGCGCGTCGTCAGGCGCCGTCCGACGCTCATCCCGGCTCCCGCCGCGAGCCCCGCAAGAACCTCGAGCGCCCGCTCCTCCGGCGTCAGGGGGCCTCCGTAAAGAAGGTGGAGCGACACGATGAGCCGGCTCTGGAGGAGGAGGACCGCCGAGAGCTCGGGCGCGACGGTCGCGAGCGAGAGCCATCCCGGCGGCAGGCTCGCGGCGGCGCCGAGGGCGGCCGCGCGGCGGGCGGCGACCGCGACGAGCCGCTCGCCCTTCTCGCGGCTCGTGAGGTCCGCGTGCTTCGCCGAGAACGACTGCACCTCGGCCCGGAGCCTCTCGACGTCCAGGTCCTCGGTGACCTTCTCGACGAGGCTGAGAAAGGTCCGGGCCAGCATCGCGGCTATCATCGGGGCTGCCGGTTTCCCCCACAAGGGCGGCGCCGGAGAGCGACAGGAGGACCCATCGCATGACGAGGAGACCGGCGATCATCCGGGCGGTCGTGGCGACCCTCGCCCTGGGCCTCGGCGCGGCGGCAGCAGCCGGCGCCACGCCGGCGAAGCCGAAGAAGAAGGGACCGTCGAAGGCGGCGGCGAAGGCCCGCGACTACGCCCATACGCTCGCGCTCGTCCACACGTCGCAGGGCGATTTCACGGTTCGTTTCTTCAACGACCGCGCCCCGAACCACGTGAAGAACTTCGTCGACCTCGCCGGGTCCGGCTTCTACGACGGGACCCTCTTTCACCGCGTCATCAAGGACTTCGTCGTGCAGGGCGGCGACCCCCTCACGAAGGACCCGAAGAACGCCTTCATCTGGGGCAACGCGGGAAAGACGGACGCGAAGGGAAACCCCGTGACGCTGAAACCGGAGTTCAACGACACGGTCCACAAGCGCGGCATCGTCTCGATGGCCCGCTCCTCGGCGCCGGACTCCGCGTCGTCGCAGTTCTTCGTCGTCCTCAAGGACTACCCGTCGCTCGACCACCAGTACACCGCGTTCGGTGAGGTCGTAAAGGGGATGGACGTCGTGGATCGAATCGCTTCCGCCTCCGACCCGGATCCGTCGAACACGCCGCTCGGCAAGCCGCGCAACCCCCAGAAGCTCCTGTCGGTCGAGCTCCTCGACGAAGCGCCCGCGCCGGCGCCGACCTACCCGGCCCCCGCTCCGAAGCCGTGACGGCGGCCTCCCTGAACGGAGAGGCCGCGCGCCTTTCGCGCGCCCGGGAACGCTTCGGCCTCGCGGCCGGTCCGCCGAGCGTCCCGCTGGCCGGCGACGTCGGCGCGCGCCGGTACTTCCGCCAGGCGACGCCCGGCGGCGGCAGCGTCCTCGTCGTCCTGTACCCGCAGCCCGAATCGCCCGCGCAGGCGAACTGGGCCGCGATCGGGGCGGCGCTCGCGCACGCGGGCGTGCGGGTCCCCGCCCTCCTCGACGACGCGCCCGAGCTCGGCACCGCCCTCATCGAGGACCTCGGCGACCGCGACCTCTCGATGGACCTTGCGGACGCTCCGCGCGAGGACCGGCCCCGCCTCCTCGACGAAGCCGAGGAGCTCCTGACTCCGATCCGCACGATTGCGCGCGCCGCCGCGACGCGCAACTCCGCGTTCGACGCGGCCTTCTTCACCGCCGAGCTCGACCACACGCGCCACTGGGCGCTCGAGAAAGACGGGCAGGACCCCCTCTCCCCCGCGCGCGCCGCCGAGTGGGCCCGCCTCGCGGGCGCGCTCGCGGCGGCGGCCGCCGACCCCGCCGCGACCGGGGACGCCGTCCCGACCCACCGGGATTACCACGCGAACAACCTCATGCGGACCGCAGCGGGCGAGCTCGCGCCGATCGACTTCCAGGACCTGCGCCTCGGGCCCCCGGACTACGACGCCGTGTCGCTCCGTTTCGAGCGCGCCGGCGCGTCCGTCGAGGCCGACGCCGGGGCCGTGTCGGAGGCCGTTCTCCTCCAGAGGGCCTGGAAGGTCCTCGGGACGTTCGAGAAGATGCTCCTCAAGGGCCGCCCGTTCTACCGTCCCCACCGCGAGACGGCGCGCCGCGTCATCCGCCGCCGAACCTCCCCGGGGGGGGGATTCGAGGGGCTCCTCGAGTTTCTCTGACGCCGCTCGGAGTAGAATCAATCCCTTCAGGAGGCACTCGTGCCGAATCTCGGACTCCCCGAACTTCTCGTCATCCTCGTAATCGTGATTCTCGTGTTCGGAGCGGGGAAGATCCCGCAGCTCGGCAAGGGTCTCGGCGAGGGCATCAAGAACTTCAAGGACGCGATGCGCCACGGCGAGTCCGGCGACAAGAAGGACGACGAGAACAAGCCAAAGTAGGAGCGCGTCGCGCCTCGAAGCCATGGCGCGCGGGGGGATGAGGCCCTCTTAAGAGTTATCTCTTCCCCGGAGGGGCGGCTTCACCTTCAAAAGGGAGATCTTCGCCCGCAGGGTGTTTCGGTGGATGCCGAGCGACTTGGCGGCGCGGCCCATGTTGCCGGACGCACGCATGACGGCCGCGGACACGTACTTCTTCTCGAATTCCCGCTTGGCGGCCTCGAGCGGAATTCCCTTCGAGACGAGCTCGTCGATGATGCGCTGCAGCTGGCCGTCGATCGTCACAGACACGTTCCTCCCGCACACTTGCAAGCCTTGTGGCCGCTTGGGGGAGTCGGAAATTATCACGGGATTTTCGTCCCGCAAGTCTTTTCTGGGCGAGCCGAAAAGAGGGCTTTACTTGACTTCGACGGCGTCGCCGACGGCGATGAAGTCGACCATCGACGTGATGATCGCGACCGACGACCGGGTGCGGGTCGTGAGGATCGCCGCTTCGCCCAGCACCGTGCGCACGCCCTGGGCCTGCGTCGACGGGTGATAGACCGTCAGGAAGTCGCCGGGGTTCAGCCCGTCCTGCTCACCTAGGTCGAGGAACACGATCGTGTCCGTCCCGACGGGTGTGACGGCATCCCGCGTGTCCACGACGTGGCCGGTCGGCTTGCCGTTCGGCGTGTCGCAGATCGTCGCGGGCCGCGTGCGGCGCACGAGCGGCACCGGGACCGGCTCGAAGGGCGCGACGAAGTCTCCGACCTCGACCTCGTTGCAGGAGTAAATGATCTCGGTGATGGAAGACTTCTCCTGGGCGCAGAGCACGCGCACGCGGCCGGGCGTCATGTAGATGCGGCCCACGGCCTCGCGCTCAGAGCCCCAGCGGTTCACGAGGCGGCTGGGCCGGACGATCGTGAACTCCATCCCGGCCTGGACGCCGTTCTCGGCCCCGATGTCGAGGTAGATGACGTCGCCAGCCATGAACATCGACTGGTTGCGTTCCTTCTCGGCGTTCACGATGCGTCCGACGAACGCCTCGTCGCGGTCCCCGAGGTAGCCGGAGCAGTAGACGTCCACTTCGGCGCCCACGGGCAGCGGTCCGGTGATCGGAGCGGGAGGCCGGCCGACCTTTTCGAGACGCGACTGGGGAACGGCCGCGCTGGCGTCTTTTTCGCGTCCCGGGGCGGGCCCCAGGGCGGGCCCCTTCGCCGCGTCGTCGGCGCGGGCGGCGAGCGAGACGGCGATCAGGACGCCGGCCGAGAGCGCTGCGAGACGGTGACGCATGACGACCTCCTGCTCGAAACCCGTGTCCCCGAATCGGCAAAGGGGGCGCGAAAAGGGGACGGATGGACGGTGTATCTTAGTTCGCTGGAGCCGCTTGCGTCAACCCGAGGGGCGGGACGACGGGGCGACGGCTCAGCCGCCGGCGGCTTTTGCGGGAGGAGCGGGAGGAGCGGCCGCCGGACGCGGCACCTTCTTCACGAGCGGGCTGGAGGGAAAGTCGCGCGCGAGGCGGTCCCAGAGCTGCCGGGCCTCGTCCTCGTGCCCCATCTTGTTCTCCGCGACGCCCGAGTCGTAGAGCACCTTGTCGAGCTTCGCGAAGTCCGGATAGGAGGCGAGGACGCCGTCCATGCGGCCCTTGGCCGCGCGCCACGCCCGGCGCTTCACGTAGAAGTGGCCGACGACGTAGTCGTGCTCGGCGAGGAGGTTGCGCATCGCGCCGAGGCGCAGGCGGCCCTCCGTGGCGTAGGGCGAATCGGGGTACGCGAGGACGAGCTCGCGGTACGCGAGCGCGGCGTTTCGCGTGTTCGTCTGCTCGCGATCCGGGCTCTCGGCCTGCTTGTCCGAGCACTGGGCGAGCCGGAAGAGCGCGTAATCCGAGCGCGGGTGCGAGGGGTAGCGGTTCCGGAAGTCCTTGTACCTCACGCCGGCCTCGAGATAGCCGAGCGGCGTCTTCTCGTCGAAGAACGAGTCCGCGAGCCGCAATGCGGCCTGCTTGCCGATCGCGTCGTTCGCGTAGTTCTCGGCAACGAACCGCAGGTACTGCCGCCCGAGCTCGTACTTCTTCTGCTGGACGAGGGACTCGCCCTTCGCGTAGGCCTCCTCTTTCGGCATCGAGAGGAGCTCCCGCGTCATCTTGGCCGCCGAGTCGGTGCTCGCGCAGCCCGCTGCGCCTCCGAGGAGGGCGGCGAGGGCGATCAGCGCGGGAAGGCGGCGCGGGAGGATCGGGAGGGGTGTCACGGACGTCGGAGAATGCACGGCGGCGGGGATTCTTTCAAGCTCCGTGCCCGCGGCCGGCCGCCCGTGCGAGCCGCGCGAGCGCCGCCGGAACGTCGCCTTCCCCGAAGACGGCCGCCCCCGCGACGAGATGCGTGGCCCCGGCGGCCGCGAGGGCGCCGGCGTTGGCCTCGCCCACTCCGCCGTCCACGGCGATCGTCGCCGCCGAGCCCGCCCTCCGGATCGACTCGGCGAGGCGGGCGACCCGTTCGAGGGATCCGGGAATGAACGACTGCCCGCCCCATCCGGGGTTCACCGACATCACGAGGACGAAGTCCACGAAGCGCACGGCCTCGTCGAGGGAGTCGAGCGAGGTCCCGGGGTTGATCGCGACCCCCGGCGACACGCCGCGGCTCCGCACGTGCTGCGCGAACCGGTGAAGGTTCGGCTCGGCCTCGACGTGGACCGCGATGCGCCGCGCGCCCGCGTCGAGGTACTGGTCGAGCGTCCGGAACGGCTCCTCGATCATGAGGTGGACGTCGAACGGGACCTTCGTCGCCTTCGCGAGCGCCTTGAGGACGATCGGCCCGACCGTCAGGTTTGGGACGAAGTGTCCGTCCATGACGTCGAAGTGGATCCAGTCGGCGCCTCCTGCCTCGCACGCCGCGACCGCCTCGCCGAGCCGCGCGAAGTCCGCCGAGAGGATCGACGGGGCGAGGGCGACCTTGGCCGCGCTCACGGCGCCGCCTCAGGCGACGCGATCACGAAGCTCAGCGCGTCGCGCCGCGTGACGGGCGCGCCCGAGAGCGGGAACTGACGGAGGATCGTGCCGGTCGCCGCGCCTTCGTAGGCCTGGCTCCTCACCCCGCCGATCCGGAAGCCGCGCTCCTCGAACGCGGTCTTGACCCGCTCGAAGTCGCGCCCGATGAGGTCCGGCATCACCCACGCGACGTCGGAAGCGCCGCGATTCACGAGGACGTCGACCGGAGCGTCCGGACCCGCGATCGCGCCGGCGGACACGCCCTGGGCGACGACGCCCGCCGGTCCGGGCAGGCGCGCCGAGGCGACGGCAGCCTCCTTGAGGCCGGCTTTCGCCAGCGCGAGCGTCGCCGCGCGGGCCGGCAGCCCCGTGAGGTCGGGCATGCGCACGGCGCGCGGCCCGAGGGAGAGGAAGAGGCGGATCGTCTGGCCGCTCTTGACGGCCGTCTCGGCCGCCGGGAGCTGCGCGCGGACGCGGTGCGCGGGCACGGCGTCGTCGAACGCCTCCTGCGCCGCATCCACCTGCACGGAAAGTCCGAGCTCGGCGGCACGGGCGGCCGCCTCGTCGGGCGTGAGGCTCATGAAGCTCGGGGTCTTGAGGGATTTGCCCGCGACAAAACGCGTGAACGAGACCCAGGTCGCGGTCGCGAGAACGCCAGCCAGCACAAGCGCGTACAGCACTCTTCCGAAGACCCCTCCCATGGCGGCACTCTAGCAGGAGCCCGGCTCCTTGACTCGCCCCGGACGTGCGCGGACACTCGTCGCCCCATGGTCGATCCCGCCGCCCCGGATCCGGGCTCTCCCGCGCTCCCCCTCTCCCGGGCGGACCTTCACCTGCACACGAACGCCTCGATCTTCAAGTACTTCCGCGCGGGGAACACCCGCGACTCGTACAACGACCCCGACGAGACGTACCGCCTCGCGAAAGCGCATGGGATGGACTTCGTGACGTTCACGGACCACGACACCGTGGACGGCTGTCTGAAGTTCCGGGACCGCCACCCGGACTACACCGACTTCTTCGTCTCGGCCGAGATCGAGACGTTCTTCCCGAAGACCGGCCATCGCATCCACGTCAACGTCTTCGACCTCACGCTCGCGCAGTGGAAGGTCATCAACGTGAAGCGCCGGAACATCTTCGACCTCGTCGAGTACCTCCGCTCGGAGAGCCTCCTCTACTCGGCGAACCACCTCTTTCAGTCCTACCGCATGCGCCAGGCTCCCGAGGATTTCTTCACGAAGATGCTCGAGCTCTTCGACGTCTTCGAGGTCAAGAACGGCTCGATGGCTTACCAGCACAACGCGCTCGTCGAGGATCTCCTGACGGCCGCCAAGGAGAAGCGCGGCTCCCTCGCCCTGATCGGCGGCTCCGACGCGCACACGTACCCGCCCGTCGCGAGCGTCTTCACGATGGCGCCCGGCGCGACGTGGAGGGAGTTCCTCGCGAACGTCCGCGAGGGCGAGTGTCTCTCGTGGGGGACCGAGATGGGTTTCACGAACGTGCTCGGGGACGTCTACAAGATGCTCGGGAAGTACTACACGAGCGTCATGGACTTCCGGAACCCCGAGTTCACGACGCGCGAGAAGGCGCGGCACTTCCTGATCGCGCTCGCGTCCGTGCCGTTCAACGCGGCCGGCGTCCCCGCGGCCGTCTACTCGCTGAACTACGCCAAGCAGCTCGCGCTCTCACGCAGGCTCAAGACGCACTTCGACAAGAAGGGGCTGTCGGGGAGCTAGGTGTCGGGGCTAAAGAGGTTGTCCTGCTCTCGATTTTCCGTAGATATTCAGGACGAGCGAGACATCTTCGTCGGAACAAGCCTTGAGTATCTCCGGCGTTAGCACGCCGGTCCAAGCGCCGTCCGGAAAGACCCCCACGAAGAACTCGAATCGCGCGCCCCTTGCCCTGAGGCCCCTCATGTATCCGCGGCGCTCTGCCACGAGTCTTGTCGCACTTTCAATTGCCGGACCAAGGGAAGTGGATTCCGGCAGCTCGATGTCGAACGCCCAGAGTGTCTCCGAGTGAATAGACGCCAAGGCTCTCCCGGAAGGCGTTTTACGCTGTTCCCCTGCCTTGTAGGAGAGGCTCGCCCGCAAGCCCATGCCTTCGGAAATCACGGCCGGGTCTTCTCTTGGATGCCAGATTCGGAGCGCCAGCCTGGTGGGCCCGCTTTCGTGAACCGGAGCTGGCTCTGACGAAATGTTCATTCGGACTGATGGACTCCGATCCGTCTTCGTGAGGCGCGGGGTGCGCTTCGCGACGTGCCTCCTTAGGTAGGGCGAAAAGTGCGACGAAGCTGGGCCTTAGCGTGCCCGCTTTCTCGGGCCTCTTCGGATCCGCGCCCAAGCCCGCTCCACAACGAATGTCAGCGGAACGAATAACAAGACCGACGCCCGCACGTGAAGAATGAGCTCTTGGGCTGGGGTGACGAAATCCCAGTGATTGCTCCCGAAACACAGATCCAGTCCTTCGAACAGCGGAAGGTGTGCCGCTTTAGCCACAACGAAGAGTATCGCCGCCGGAAAGTCCAACAACCTTGCTACTACGAGGAGTGGGCCGGGATGCATTGAAAGGAGCCACGTAAGATAGGCCCAAGTCGTCACGTAGCAGACCCTTCTCAAGATCGTAACGACGACATTCTTCATGGCAACACGATCCTAAGCGTGCTTACCGGATCAACGTAGTCGCCCCGACGCGAATAGAATTCGCGTAGTTTCTCAAGCCCTACGTCACGGCGCCACTGGTTCTCAATGGCGGTCGCGAATCCTTCATTCGGACCGGGCCACCCTGATGCCCAGCCTGGGTTTGTCTTCGAACCGACCGCAGTTCCGATCCCCGGGAACGCCTGCCAAAGAGCGTGAGCACTCTCGTGAACGAAGGCTTCAGCGGCACTGACCGAAACGCCACCGAGGTTCATGGGATAGCTATTCAAGTTCAGGAAGATTGTTTTGTTCTGAGGGTTGTATGAGTTGTCATATTGTGGAAAGAGGCTCGGACCCTCCATGAAATATCCGCTAAATCGATAGGTCTCCGCCTTGCCTATCAGTGCACTCATGACCGCGGCCTGATTACTCAGCGCCCCAAACGCCTTCGTGGAGATTCCGGCGATTTGGAGCTTCCCCTGGGCATCGGCCCGAAGATAAGCCGCCGCAGCCGTTCCGACCGATTCTTTGACAACGCCAAGTTGCGCCGCGCACTCTTTGGCATCATTGGCGGCGCACCCAGCGAGCTCGACCTCCAGGCCCGTACTATCCGCGAATGAGACTGGGCTATTTCTCGCGTAGGAGTATCGATTCCAGCTCTGCGGGTCCTCTCGACGCCCAAGAAGCTTATCGGGAGAGTGGAACCTCAGAATCGGCGTGTTGTAGAAACGTGCGTGATCGAAGTACCTCGCGGACGCGGCGTCCTTCTCCATTCCCGCGAACGCCGCACCTTGTGGCGCCGCTTCGTCCGACGCGGGCAGCCCGAACGGCCGGTAGGTGTGTCGCCCCACCGTGTTGGCGCCCTGGTCCGTCACGATGCGGGGTGAGCCGAGGTGATCCGTGACGTAGTAGAGCCAGGGCGACGGGACGCGAGTCGGCGAATACGACGCCACGAGCCTATTGCCAAAGTAAACCTGATCCGTACCGGGCGTGTAGCTGGCCGCCGAGTTCGGGGCCGTCGCGCTGTACTCAGCCGAGAGCCGGTTCTGCGGATCTCGAAGCGTGAAGAGGTACGTGTCGCCGGAAGGAGGTGTCGGCGGCGGCTCGGGCGCGAAGTATCCGCTGCCGTCCACGAGCGCGTCGGCTGTCGCCTGGTCGGCCTCGATGCTGAAGCTCCCCGCCGAGTCCAGGCCGATCATGGCCTGCGTCGCCCTCGTCGTTCCGGCTTTGAGGGCGTTGCTCGTGATGACTGGGTGAATGCTAGCCGTCGGGTATGCGCGGAATGATCCCTGGCCGGTGGCCACGACGGATGTGATGTTGGCGGCCAAAGCCGCCGCCGTGGTGGGAATCGCGCATCTTCCCCACGCAATGAACGCCCGGCTTCCGTTCACCGGAATCCTCGGCCCGCCGTACGGTCCCGCCGCGTCCCGCGTGTCGAGGACACGGCACGGGGCAATCGTGAAAAGCTTCAAGCCAGCCGGCGGCTGAGGCAGTGATGCCGTGGGAACGATTCTCGTGACGCGTTCGTTGCGGCCGTCGTAGAGGTACTTTTCGAGTGTGCTTCCGAGCTGGAACCACGTCTCGCGCGAGAGGTCGTCGTACCCGTACGTCTTTCCGCCGAAAGAGGTCAGATTCCCCCGCGTGTCGAATACGGTGGAGCAGAGGCCTGCGAGCTGCGCGCAGAGCCGGTTCGTCGCGGCGCTCGTGTCGAGTCCGATGGTCCCACCGTCCTGCACACGGGAAATGATGTTCCCGAACCGGTCGTATGTCACGCCGTCCGTCTTAGAAGAGCCGAGGTCGTAAACGGACGACGAGGTCAGCCGCGAGCGCGTGTCGTAGAAGAACGTGCTCCAGGTCGGGCTCGTGCCGTTCGACACGACGTTGCCGGCCCCGTCATAGTTATAGGTTCCCGTCGAGAAGTTGACGGTCGCGCCGGTCGTGGAGATGCTGTCGACCCTCGGCATCTTCGTCGAAGCGAGGCCTTCCGTGACGACGATGCCGTTCCCGAGCGTGTAGTCCTTCACTCCCCCGTAGGGGTGATAAGTGGTGGACGAAATCACCGTTTGCCCCTTCGCCGTCACGCTCGTCGGGTAGCCGTGAGAATACGAGGTCGTCACGCGGAACCGGTCGGGCGCATCCTGCGGCGTTCCCGAGTCCCTGTAGGCATGATCGTGCGTCTTCACCTGGCCGAGCGTGGTGTATGCGAGCGCCTGCGTCAGGTGGGTGACGTCGTTCCAGGACGTGTCGAGGTCCCGGACGATCAGGGACATCTTCGTCAGGCGCCCGGCCGCGTCGTCGTATGTCAGGTGGTCGACCAACGGGCGATTGAGGGAGGCGCCCGGATTGAAGCCGACGCGATCCGTCAGCTTGCCGCGCGGCTTGCCGACGAGGGCCGTCGTCTGGCACGCCGCGGCGTCCTTGCTCCAGTAAAGGCCGTCGTAGCAGTTCCGAATGAAGGCCGTCGAGCCGGCGCTGACACCGAGCAGCCGGCCCGCAGGGTCGTAGGTGTAGGAGTAGCTCGTTCCGCCTTCGGACCTGCCCGCGGGGTTTCCCAACGCGTCGAAGCCGGAATACTGGGTCGTTCCCTTCTCCGGGTGATCCTCGGAACGAAGGAGCCCGAGCGCGTCGTACGTGAACGTCCGGCTCTGGGTCACCGTCGATTCCGCGGCATTCAGGTGCTCGACCTTCGCCAGCTTGTCGAGGACGTTGTACCGATACCTCGTCTTGTCCCCGCTCGTGTCGCCGTCGATGTGGGGCTCGACGACCTCGATCAGCCTCCCGAGAACGTCCCGGCGGCGCGTCGTCGTGGCGCTCGCACCGCTAACGGAGACCGTCGCGGATTCCAACGTGTCCGAGTGGCCGTAGTTGTAAACGTTGCTTCCAACCTTGAAAGAATCCGTGTACGAGATGGTCGTGACGGTCGAGTCCGGGCGAGTGATGACCGTCGCTCGCCCGAACGGATCGAAGGCCGAGAAGGTTGTATGTGGAGGGTCCTTCGTCGTGCAATCGCCCGTCTCCGAGGTGCAGCTGTCCCACTCCGACTCGGTGGCGAGAAGGCCCGCTTCATTGAACGTCCGCTTTCGCACGGCGAAGCTCGAAGGCATCTGACGGATTTCGCGGATCGCCCTCCCGAAGCCGTCGTAGGTGTACGACTCGTGCGTGGAGTCGTCCGAGCCGGTTCGATCCACCGTAACCTTCCGGTTGTCGGTGGCATATGAGATCGTCGAAGTCGCCTCGCCGGTGGGTGTCACCGAGGTCAGACGCGAAAGGGAGTCGTACCCGTAGGTCGTCAGGGTTGCGTTCGGGTCGCGCGAGACACTGATAAGTCCCGCCGCCGGGTCGCGGTCCACGTCGAAGGACTTCCAGTTTCCGTCGAGGCCGTTCCGTCGGGAGTTCAGGAGGCTGCTGATGCCGAAGCCACGAGTCGTGGTGAACACCGTGCCTGAAATGAATCCTGTACCCGAAATCTGTTCCTGCGTTGCGTTCCCGTAAGTGTCCATGACCGGGGCGTCGTTCGCATCGACATAGGATCTCTTCAGAGATCCGTACGTCGCATCGCTGATCGTCGCGTCCTTCAGGAAGCCGTTCGTCGACGAGTGGCGGAAAGTCGAGGTAGACGACGTCGGAACCAGAAGATCCGTGCCGCTGTCGGAAACCGTCCGGGTGTCGACGAGCTTCAGGATCCAGGCAATCAGGTTCGGCGTCCAGAGGGTGGTCGTCGTGCGGCGCGCAAAGCCGTACATCGAGTACAGGTAAGCGTTCGGCGCGATCGTTGTCGTCTGGTACTCGCGCGCGTTCGCGTCGTATCCAGAGCTTGAGCGCTGAGCGCACGGGAGCTTCGCGTCGGCGCCCGGCGCGAAGCAATCGCCGCCCGGGGACGGGTTCTGCCCGTACCAGGTAAGGGAGCGGCTTCGCCGGAAGAAGTCCACCGCGAAGTCATCGCCGATTAGCACGACCTGCGTCGAGGGGTCCTTTTCCATGACACCGCAGAGAGTCGCCGGAAGGGTGCCGTAGTTGCCGGTCCTTTCGTAACAGGCTTCCTCGGATCGTACCGGCGCCGCGGCCACGTTCGTATCGGCGTAGTAGCGCCGCGAGACTTCGTACCCGTTTCGGAAGATGTACTTCGTCGAGAGCGTCCCACCGTTTCCTGTCGGCCGTGTCACGACGACGCGGCGCGCGACGCGATGCGGAGAGGGGTAGGGATCGCTGGTGTAGTTCTTGTTCGCGACGGCGTCCCGGGCGTAGGTCGTCAGCGAGGAGTAGCTCGTCGTCGCGTCTGATTCCGTTCGCGTCGCTACGGCCGGCGTCAGATCCACGTACGCCGCCTGATAGGCAGCATCTTCACAGGGATCGAAGCCCCCAGCGAATTGCTCGACGTCAAACGAAGAAGCGAGGTTGGTCTCGGGATTTCCGCACGCCGATCCGATGCAGGGGAGCGAGACGGTGGACCGGTTGTAGTTGTAATCGATGGCCCCGCCTGTCGGGAGGACCATGTGCTTGAGGACGCCCGGGGCGAGGTTCTGGAAGTTCTGGTCGTCGGAGCGGATGTAATTGAAGGAGTACGTCTCCGTGGACTGTGATATCGAGCCCAGGAACGGAAGATCCGGGTTAGCCGGGCCGCCGTCGACGCAGTCTGACCTATGGCCTGCGTCGAAGTCGCCGCGCCGGATAGGCATGGACGGCAGACGGGTAAACACGGCGTTCAAGGTCGTCGCGGGGTTCGTCAGGACGGGAAATTGAATGTTCGAGACGACCGGCCAGCGGAGCCCGTCGCCTCCGGTATATGTGCTCCAGGTGAATCGGATCGTTCGATTCGTCGCGTCACCGTTGAGAACGATGTGATCGATTTCCCACTGTTCCGGGGCGTCCTTGTAGAAGACCTCGAGGACAGTATTGCCGAAACGATCCTTGATGTAAGTGAGGCCGTACTTGTCGCCGGGGCTCTCGCGGGAAGAGAGGTCAAACGTGTTCGGCAGGGTCGGAGGCGTGTATGCCGGGTTCGGGGGCGTGAAAAGGTGGCCGTGCCAGTACTGCGTGCCGTCCGGCTTGTAAATCACCCAGTAAGCCCCCTGCTGCCGGACGTCGAAGTTCGTATCTTGCGCGGTCGGCCCCCCCGAGCGGTTGATCTCGTGGCCCGCGCCGTCCGGCGTGTAGTACATCGCGCTGAGCGGCGGCGGCGGCGTCGAAACAACCCCGAGGTGTAGCGTCCAGCCGAGGCCCAGCGTCGGATAACCCGAAGCGTAGGCCCGCCCTATCGACGGGGGTTTGAAGCACGTCGGATCAGGCTGGCCCGAGCATGGAATCGTCTCCATCGTCCACAACTTCGCGGAGTAATGGGCCTGGAGCTGCCACGTCAGCCCTGAACTCAACGAGTAACTAGGCCCCAGCGGAATCGCGAGGTTGAGGTCGCCGCTGTAGAGGTTCACGTTGTCGACGGGTGACGACTGGTAGGTCTGGCCTGGCTTGAATCCGGGCAGCGTTTCACCCGGTTGCGGTGGGAACTGAGCGGTCGCGCGAAGGCTCAGGACCAAAAGCGCCGCGACTGTTGCCGCGCGAGGCACGTTGAGTGCCCCAACGCGTGATGGAGTTTGTAGGTACTCGCGAGCCAAGGGCTGAGGCACGCCGCCACGCTGCTTGCAGAAGCAATACATGCCCCAACGTCGGTTCGGGGGCCCACGGCGGCCCATGAGGCAGGTGCATCACAGCCGGCGCCGTGGTGAGTGGGATCAGCCGCCCGCGCAGCGCAGGGCGACGGTGAAATAGACCGGGACGGCGCGTCCGTTGAACGTCGACGGGCGAAAGCGCCAGCCGCGCACGGATTCCAGGATCGCCGCCTTCGCACCCGCGGGCGCCTTCGACAGGACGCGAGCTCCCTCCACGGCGCCTTCCCTCGTCACGATCAGCTCGACCATGATCGGCCGCGCCGCGCCCTCGAGGAGCCGGCAGTCGGGCTCGACGCGGACGATCTCTACCGGCTCCGTGATCTCTCCCCCGGGGCGCATCGGCTCGAACCTCCCGTTCGGATCGGGCACCGGGCCTCCGAGCGGCACGTGGATGATGTCCTTGACGCCCTCGTCCGGGACCGGCGTCGGCGCGGACGCCGCGCGCGGAAACGAAGGCTCCCCTGGGTCCTTTCCCGCGCAACCCACGAGGACGGCGACGCAGAGAAGAACGGACGGCGCCGCTCCCCTCTTAACCATTCAAAGAAATCCTCAACAGCAGAACGGAAAGCGATCCGCTCTCACGAAACGGGTTGGCCGCCCTTGCGCGGGTACTTCGTCTCGACGTAGTCGTCCACGAGCTTTCGGAACGCGGCGGACAGCTCGTCGTAGTTGCCCTTGAGCGTCGCGAACTTCTGCCCGTCGACGTACACGGGGCAGCTCGGCTCCTCGCCCGTGCCCGGCAGCGAGATGCCGATGTTCGCGGCTTTCGACTCCCCCGGCCCGTTCACGATGCAGCCCATCACGGCCAGCGTCATCGTCTCGACGCCCTCGTAGCGCGTCTTCCACGAAGGCATCTGCTCGCGCACATAGCCCTGGATGCGCTCGGCGAGCTCCTGGAACGTCGTCGAGGTCGTGCGCCCGCAGCCCGGGCAGGCCGTGACGGACGGCGCGAAGCTGCGGAGGCCCAGCGCCTGCAGGAGCTCACACGCGGCGTAGACCTCCTCGCGGCGGTCGCCGCCGGGGCGCGGCGTGAGCGATACGCGGATCGTGTCGCCGATGCCCTCATTCAGGAGGATTCCCATCGCGGCGGACGACCACACGAGGCCCTTCGTCCCCATCCCGGCCTCCGTGAGGCCGAGGTGGAGCGGCTGGTCCGTCTTCGACGCGAGGTCGCGGTAGACCGCGACGAGCTCGTTCGGCCGCGAGACCTTGCACGAGATGATGATCTGGTCTTTCTTGAGCCCGCACTCGAGCGCGAGCTCTGTGGACTGGAGCGCGGAGAGGACCATGCACTCGGCGACGATTTCTTCCGACGTCCTCCCGAGGTCCCGGTCCGTGTTCTCCTGCATCTTCTGCATGACGAGCTCCTGGTTCAGGGAGCCGCCGTTCACGCCGATACGCACGGGCCGCCCGAGATCCCGCGCGACGCCGCAGATCGTCGCGAACTGCTCGTCGCGGCGCTTGCCCGTCCCGACGTTGCCCGGGTTGATCCGGTACTTGTCGAGGGCCTTCGCCATGTCCGGGTACTTCGTCAGGAGGACGTGGCCGTTGTAGTGGAAGTCCCCGATGAGCGGGACGTCGCAGCCGGCCGCGAGGAGGCGCCGCTTGATCTCCGGGACGGCCCGTGCGGCCTCGTCCACGTTCACGGTGATCCGCACGAGCTCCGAGCCCGCCTCGGCGAGCTCGAGTCCCTGCTTGACCGTGGCGTTGACGTCCGCCGTGTCCGTGTTCGACATGGACTGGACGACGACGGGCGCGCCGCCGCCGACCTGGACCCCTCCGACAGGCACGCCGACCGTGCGATGGCGCGGCATCAGAACGTGACGTTCTTGATGACGTCGAAGTAGAGGACGGTCACCATGATGAGGACGAGGAACGCGAAGCCGGCCTGCAGGAGGCGCTCCTTGACCTTGATCGAGAAGTCGCGCCGCGCGGCGGCCTCGAGAAGCGTGACGAAGATCTGGCCGCCGTCGAGAAGCGGGATCGGAAGGAGGTTCAGGAGGCCGAGCTGCAGCGAGAGGACGCCCATCAGCATGACGAGCGGCGCCACGCCCGAGCGCGCCGCCTCGCCGGAGAACTTCGCGATGTCGATCGGGCCCGAGAGCTGCCGCATGGAGCCCGTTCCCCGGAAGAGGCGGCCGACGACCTGGCCGGTCACTTGCACCTGGCGGACGTTCTCGCGCCAGGAGGCCGCGAACGCCGCACCGAGCCCGAGGCGGCGGACGATCGTCTCCTCCTTCGGAGCGAAGCCGATGCGCCAGTTCTCCCCTTCCTTGACCGGGACGACGTTGAGCGTGATCGTCTCGCTTCCGCGCGTGACGACCATCTCAATGGGCTTCGCACCGTCCTTGTCGAACCCGGAGGCCGCTTCGCGGATGAAGCGGACGACCTCGAAGTACAGGACGACGGGCTTTCCGTTCACGGAGACGATCCGGTCGCCGACCCTGAGCCCCGCCTTCGCGCCGGGATAGTTCGGGACGACGCGGGCGACGACCGCGAGGATCGCGGGGTTGAGGCCGGTGTATCCGATGTCGTACTTCGTCCGCGGCTCGGGCGTCAGATCGAGCGTGAGCAGCGCGCCGTCGCGCACGATCCCGACGGCCAGCTTCTCGCGCGGGGCGAGACCGGTCTCGATCTCGACCTCCTCCCACGTCTTCACGGTCTTGCCCGAGATCGTCTCGATGCGGTCGCCTTCCTTGATGCCCGCCTTCTCAGCCGGGCTCCCGTGGTCGACGACCTTCACGACGGGCGCCTCGGACTTGTAGGCCGCGACCTCGACGCCCACGAGGAACGCAAGCGCCGTGAGCAGGAACGCGAGGACGAGGTTCACGCCCGGCCCGGCGAAGAGGATGAGGAGGCGCTGCAGGCGCGTGCCGGGCTGCGCGGGAGCCGCATGCTCCCCGGCCACGATGTCGCTCTCGTCGGGCCCGAGGCCCACGACCTTCACGTAGCCACCGAGCGGGATGAGCGAGACGCGGTAGTCCGTCTCCTTGCGCTTCCAGCCGAAGAGCCGCTTGCCGAAGCCGAGGGAGAACACCTCGACCGGGAACTTGAAGAACTTCGCGACGGCGAAGTGCCCGCCCTCGTGAAAGACGATCAGGAACGAGAGCACGAAGACGAGGGCGAGGACGTTGGTCGGGATGTTCATGAAACCTCGGGTTGATTACGCCGGAACGGCGCGGTTGGTTGCCGCCGGCCGCTCGAGCGCCGGGAGGAGGGTCTCGGCTTCGCGCCGCGCCCATGCGTCGGCCTCGAGGGCCGCCGCGACGGAGGAAATCGGAAGGACCTTGTGCCGCGCGAGGACCCGCGCGACCGTCTCGACGATCCCGAGGTACGGGATGCGCCCCTTGAGGAACGCCTCGACGGCCACCTCGTTCGCCGCGTTCAGCACGGCGGGGGCCGAGCCGCCCGTCTTGAGCGCCGCGCACGCGAGCGGGACGGCGGGGTAACGCGCCTCGTCGAGCGCTTCGAACGTAAGCGTCCCGAGGGCCGCAAGGTCGAGGCGCGGGAGTGGGGTTTCGATACGCTCGGGGTAGCAGAGCGCGTAGAGGATCGGGAAGCGCATATCGTTCGGTGACATCTGCGCGAGGACCGAGCCGTCGACGTACTCGACCATCGAGTGGACGATCGACTGCGGGTGTATCACGACGCCGATGCGCTCGACCTCGACGTCGAACAGCCAGCGGGCCTCGATGACCTCGAGGCCCTTGTTCATCATCGTCGCCGAGTCGATCGTGATCTTCGGGCCCATCTTCCACGTCGGGTGGCGCAGCGCGTCCTCGACCGTGATCGCGGCGAACGTCTCGAACGGCCGCGTCCGGAAGGGGCCGCCGGAGGCGGTGAGGACGAGGCGCTTCACTTCGGAGGCGGCGCCGGCGCGGAGGGCCTGGTGGAGCGCGCAATGCTCCGAGTCCACGGGGAGGACGGCGGCGCCGGCCGCGCGGGCCGCGCGCATGAGCGGCTCGCCCGCGACGACGAGCGTCTCCTTGTTCGCGAGCGCGAGCGTCTTGCCGAGCTTGACGGCCTCGTACGCGGGGACGAGACCCGCCGAGCCGACGATTCCCCCGAGCACGACGTCGGCGTCGGGGTGCGTCGCGACGTCCACGAGGCCCTGTTCGCCGTATCCGACGGCGATGCCGGGGAACTCCTGCCGCACGCGGGCCGCGTCCTCGCGCGTCTTCACGGAGACGACCTTCGGCCGCACGGCCGCGATCGCGGGGAGGAGCTTCTGGAGGTTCGAGCCCGCCGACATCGTCACGATCTCGAAGCGCTCGGGGAAGTGCGCGACGACCGAGAGCGCCGAGTCGCCGATCGAACCCGTGGCCCCGAGGAGCGCGATGCGCTTCTTCGCGGTCAACGCGGGCCTCCAGGCAGGAGGGTCAAGGCCAGGAGCAGCACCGGCGAAGCGTAGAGCAAGGAGTCCAGCCGGTCGAGGAGGCCGCCATGGCCGGGCAGAAGGCCGCCGGAGTCCTTCACCGCGACGCTGCGCTTGAACGTCGACTCGACGAGATCGCCGACGACGGCGGTGGCCGACACGACGAGGCCGAACGCCGCACCCGCGAGGGCGACGGAGGCGGTGCCCCGCGCGCCCGGGGCGATCAGGAACGCCGCGGCCGCCCCGAAGAACGTCCCGCCCGCGAGCTGGCCCCAGAGGCCCTCCCACGTCTTCTTCGGGCTCACGACGGGCGCGAGCTTCCGTTTCCCCCAGCGGCGGCCCACGTAGTACGCCGCCGAGTCGCCGGCCCAGACGACCGCGAACAGGAAGACCACGGGCTGCCAGCCGTGCGCCCTCAGCCCGATGATCGACGCTCCGCCGAGCGCGACGTAGAGCGTCGCGAAGACGGCCCCCGCCGAGGACGGGAGGTAGAGCGCTTCGGCCGGCGAGGCGAACATCACGAGCGTCGGGAGGAGAAGCAGCGTCGCCGCCGCGAGCGCGAGCAGGGCGACGGGCGCGGCAAGGTGCGCGGCCGCGAGGAGCCCCGCGAAGAGGACGAGCCCCGCGGCGCGCGGCACGTGCCACCCTCCGGCCGCGAGGAGCGCGTAGAACTCCAGGAGCGCGACGCACGCGGCCGCCGCGACGAGGAGCGAGAACGCCCACGTCGGTGCGAAGACCAGCACCGCGAGGACCGCCGGGATGAGAACGGCGGCCGTGACTTCCCTCTGGAACCTCACCGCGTGGCCGCCGCCGGGCGCGGGCCGTCCTCGCGCAGGGGCTCGGTCTCCGGCACGCCGCCGTAGCGCCGCTCGCGCTTCTGAAACTCCGCGACCGCCTCGAGGAAGTCGCGGGCCCGGAAGTCGGGCCAGAGGACCGGCGTCACGTAGATCTCGGAATACGCGATCTGCCAGAGCAGGTAGTTCGAGATCCGCATCTCGCCGCTCGTCCGGATCAGGAGGTCCGGGTCGGGCAGACCGGCCGTGTAGAGGCGCGCCTCGATCGCGGCCTCGTCGATCTCCTCGGGCTGCAGGCGTCCGGCCTTCACCTCGGCGGCGAGCGACCGCATCGCGTCGGCGAGCTCGGTGCGCCCGGAGTAGTTGAGGGCGATGTTGAAGACCATGCCCTTGCAGTGCGCCGTCGCGTCGAGCGCGCTCTGCAGCTCGCGCTGGACGGAGGAGTCGAGGCCGTCCATGCGGCCCACGACGCGGAACTTGATGTCGTTGTCGAGCAGCGTCCTCAGCTCGCGCCTCAGGTACTCCTTGAGGAGCGCCATGAGCGTCGCGACCTCGAGATGCGGCCGCTTCCAGTTCTCCGTGGAGAACGCATAGAGCGTCAGCGCGGTCAGCTCCAGGCGCGCAGCCGTCTCGACGGTGGCCCGCACGGAGGCGATCCCCGCGCGGTGGCCCTCCACGCGCGGCAGCCGGCGCTGGCGCGCCCAGCGCCCGTTGCCGTC
>Ga0315270_10000530_pt1 | contig 21311 bp, 16 predicted proteins | sample C1_bottom_MG_FD_204932 | JGI IMG/M metagenome (GOLD analysis project Ga0315270, IMG submission 204932) | Sediment microbial communities from Yellowstone Lake, YNP, Wyoming, USA - C1_bottom | ecosystem: Environmental > Aquatic > Freshwater > Lake > Sediment | place: USA: Wyoming | collected...
GTCAGCTTTAGCTTTCCAGCACTCGTATGACTGACGCAGGGAGATCGCACCAGCAGCCGGGCTGTCGATGTGGCCGTAAGCGCCGCCACCGGAGGTATTGATCACGTTACCGTGGCCGAGGTTCTCGAAGAAGCCTGGCAGACGCAACGCGTTCATGCCGCCGGAGATGATTGGGGTTGTTGGCTTCATGCCGTACCATTTCTGGAAGTAGACAGGACCTTGAGCCTCGTCACGCTCTATCATGTAAGCGATGTTCTTGTCTGAATTCTCGCCTTCCATTTTGCCGTAGCCCATTGTACCGACGTGGATGCCGGAAGCACCTTGCAGACGGGACATCTTCGCCAATACAAATGCTGTGTAACCACGCTTTGCTGAGGGTGAAGTGATCATGCCGTGGCCAGCACGGTGGTAGTGCAAGTACTGGTCTGGATATTGACGACGAGCTGTCGTAACCATGCCTGGGCCGCCTACAAAACCGTCAACCAGGAAAGCAACTTTGTCTGCGTCCGGGCCAAATGTCTCAAGCGCGTAGTCAGCACGTGCCAGCATTTCGTAGTGGTCGTCAGCAGTGATATTCATGGAGAACAGTTTAGCCTGACCTGTTTCATCTTGAGCGCGAACCAGTGCGTCACGCACCAGTGGCAATACTTTCTTTAATGGGCAGAAAGTTTGGTTACCTTGTGGCTCATCGTTCTTGATGAAGTCGCCACCCAACCAGAACTGGTATGCAGCAGCTGCAAATGGCTCAGGACGCAGACCCAGCTTAGGCTTGATAATTGTTCCAGCGATGTAGCCGCCATCCTTGATTGGACGCCCCAGGATGCGCCACATGTCGCTGATGTCCTTGGAAGGGCCGTCGAACAACTGGATTGCGCGCTTTGGCATGTAGAAGTCATGAATCTTGGCGTGCTCGATGTCGCCCATACCCTGGTTGTTACCGATGATCAGGGTCAATACTGACACCAGCATCATGCGGCCGTCAGTCAGGTTGCGATCGAACAGTTCCATAGGATATGCAATGCGCATATCTTCAGTGGCTTCATCGATGTAGTAAACCAGCGCATCTACGCCCTTGGTGAAATCGTCAGTTGTAGAAACTTCTACGTTGGTGCCGGTGGAAGACTCGGCTGCGAAGTGCGCCGCAGCTTCGAGGTAACCGTGTCCAGCCTTGGGCTTCATTTTGTATGCAACCAAAATATGTTTTTCGCCTTTGATAAGGTCGGCTTCTTTCAAATCCAAGTTTGAATAACGTGCTGACTGATCCATTGCTTTACTCTCCTGAGGTAATTAACAAATCGACTGAAATCGCGATGGCCGAGAATATATGCTCGCCCAATCATAAATAACAGTCAAACTTTTTTATTAAATCCATAAGCAAGTCTTATGGTAGAATTTTTTCCATGTTCCACCTTACCCTACGTCAGTTGCAAGTCTTCGAAACCGTGGCACGGCACCTGAGCCATACACTTGCGGCCAAGGAGCTCTTTCTCAGCCAGCCAGCCGTCTCCATGCAGATCAAGCAGCTGGAACAGAGCGTCGGCCTTCCCCTGCTCGAACAAATCGGCAAGCAGATCTACCTGACTGACGCAGGACGCGAGATGCTGCATTACAGCCGCACCATTTCACAACAGTTACAGGAAATGGAAGCTGTGCTCAACGAAATGAAGGGGATGGAACGCGGGCATCTGGACATTTCGGTAGTCAGCACGGCCAACTACTTCATGCCGCAATTGCTGGCAAAATTCTGCCAGCAGCATCCCAAAATTCAGGTCAGCCTGCATGTAGCCAACCGAGATGCAGTTCTTCTGCAGCTCGCTGAAAACAGTTCAGACCTTGCCATCATGGGGCAGCCGCCCGAAGGGGGCGAGATGCTGGCGCAATCTTTCATGAAAAACCCGCTTGTGGTCGTTGCGCCCCCAGGCCACCCGTTATGCAATCTCAAACAGGTCAAACTCAAACAACTCGAACAGGAAAATTTCCTGTTGCGCGAACAGGGCTCCGGTACGCGCAGTGCGATGGAGCGTTTCTTTACCGAACATGGCATAGCGTTTCACGCCGGAATGGAGATGGGTACCAACGAGGCCATCAAACAGGCTGTTCAGGCCGGCATGGGCCTGGGCATTCTTTCGTTGCATAGCGCGGAGCTGGAACTGGAAACCGGAAGGCTGGCAGTGCTAAACGTGGAACATTTTCCCATCGTGCGCCACTGGTATATCGTGTATCGCAAGAGCAAGCGTCTTACCAGCGCGACGCTGGCATTCAAACAACTGCTGCTCACCGAAGCGGAACACCTGACCATGCAGGTCGGCGGAAAGAAAAAAAAATAGCCAGAAAAAATTTGCTGGAAAAATAAAAAAGCGACCCGAAGGTCGCCTTTTTATTGCTGCATTTGTGGTGCCTATTACTTAACGATCGCTTTCAGTTCGCCCTTGGCGTACATGATTGCCATTGCTTCGAGCGAGATCGGCTTGATCTTGCCAGCCTGGCCTGCAGCACCAAATGCTTCGTAGCGAGCTTTGCAGATTTCCTTCATGGCCTTGGTAGAGGCAGCCAGGAATTTGCGCGGATCGAAGTCTTTGGGGTTTTGTGCCAAGTAACGGCGCACTGCACCGCTGGAAGCCATGCGCAGGTCGGTGTCGATGTTGATCTTGCGCACGCCGTGCTTGATGCCTTCAACGATTTCTTCAACTGGCACGCCATAGGTCTGGCCCATGTCGCCGCCGAATTCGTTGATGATCTTCAGCCATTCCTGCGGCACCGAAGAGGAGCCGTGCATCACCAGATGAGTGTTGGGGATGCGTGCATGAATTTCCTTGATGCGGCTGATCGCCAGCGTATCGCCTGTGGGCGGCTTGGTGAATTTGTATGCGCCGTGCGAAGTGCCGATGGCGATTGCCAACGCGTCGACGCCGGTCTGACGCACGAATTGAGCGGCTTCTTCCGGGTCTGTCAGCAGTTGGTCATGGGTCAGTACGCCTTCAGCGCCGTGACCATCTTCCTTTTCGCCCATGCCGGATTCAAGCGAACCCAGGCAACCCAGTTCGCCTTCTACAGACACGCCTACTGCATGTGACATTTCAACCACGCGGCGAGTCACGTCAACGTTGTATTCGAACGATGATGGAGTCTTTGCATCTTCCTTCAATGAACCGTCCATCATCACGCTGGAGAATCCGGATTTAATGGCGTTAATACATACCGAAGGAGATGCACCGTGATCCTGATGCATCACAACCGGAATGTGCGGATAGGCTTCTACAGCCGCTTCGATCAGGTGGCGCAGGAAGGCTTCACCGGCATATTTACGCGCACCGGCCGAACCTTGCATGATCACCGGGCTGTTGGTTTCATCAGCGGCTTCCATGATGGCTTTAACCTGCTCCAGATTGTTCACGTTGAACGCGGGCAGGCCGTAGCCATTTTCTGCTGCATGGTCCAGCAGTTGACGCAATGATACGAGAGCCATTTTCTTCTCCTCTAACTAAATAAAAAATTATCCAACAATCCTGAGCAGAACAGCGAGTGTATGAGCAGACTCAACTCGCGTTCAACCCCTTAGTTTTTATGGTCACCCACACGCACGATTTTCATCGTATTGGTATGACCGCTTTTGCCGATGGCCTCGCCTATCGTCATCACCATCAGATCGCCGTCCTGAACTAGGCCCAGGCGCACCAGTTCTTCTTCCGCTTCTTGCAACGTAACTGATGGAAGCTTGGAGCTCGGCTTGAATGCGATCGGATGCACGCCGCTGAACAACGTGACTTTGGTCAGCGTCGCTGCGGTCGGTGTCAGCGCAAAAATCGGCACGCCGGCATTCATGCGCGACATCCACAACGTGGTGGAGCCAGACTGGGTCAACGCTACAATCGCTTTCACCTTGAAATGGGAAGCCGCATACAGCGCAGACATCGCGATTGACTGATCAATACGGCTAAATTTGCTATGCGTCAGGCGATGATCCAGCGCGTTATCTTCCGCTTCCCTTTCCGCCTGGGAGCAGATGCGCGCCATCGCCTCTATGGTTTCGACAGGGTAATCACCGACAGCGGTTTCCGCCGACAGCATCACCGCATCGGTGCCGTCCAGCACCGCATTCGCCACGTCCGACACTTCCGCACGGGTAGGGATGGGGTTGGTAATCATTGATTCCATCATCTGCGTAGCGGTGATAACCAGCTTGTTTTGAGCGCGTGCCATTTTGATCATGCGTTTTTGCAAACCGGGTACTGCAGCATCGCCGACTTCCACAGACAAATCCCCGCGTGCCACCATGATTGCATCGGAAGCTTCAATAACTTCATCCAGCACCGGAATGGCTTCAGCACGTTCGATCTTGGCCATCAGCAGGCTCTTGCCGCCCGCTTCGTGCATCAAAGTGCGCGCCAGTTTCATGTCGTCGGCCGAACGCGGGAACGATACCGCCAGATAGTCGGCCTTGATCAGCGCGGCTGTCTTGATGTCTTCCTTGTCCTTGTCGGTCAGCGCCGGCGCAGTCAGTCCGCCGCCCTTGCGGTTGATGCCCTTGTTGTTGGACAACACGCCGCCGCGCACTACTTTGCAAATAACCTGCGTGCCTTTGACTTCGATCACGTCGAATTCGAGCATGCCGTCATTCAGCAACAGTACCGAACCCGGGCTGACATCATTGGGCAGTTCTTTGTAGTCCAGGCCAACACGCTCCTGGGTGCCAAGACCATCCCATGCCGCATCCAGAATGAAAGTATCGCCATTGTTCAGGATGATCTTGTCATTCTCGAATTTGCGCACGCGTATCTTCGGTCCCTGCAAGTCAGCCAGAATGCCTACTGTGCGGCCACAGGCGGCCGCAGCAGCGCGCACCATATCTGCACGCGCCATGTGGTCCTGTGCTGTGCCATGTGAAAAATTCATGCGCACAACATCTACTCCAGCCCGTATCATTTCTTCCAGAACCTTGGGGTCGTTGGAAGCGGGGCCGAGGGTTGCAACTATTTTTGTTCTACGCAGCATGATTTCCTAGTCTTGGGTTATTTTGCGGCACGCTGTTCCAAAATTTCTACTGCCGGTAATTTTTTGCCTTCCAGAAACTCGAGGAATGCACCGCCCGCTGTAGAAATGTAGGACACCTTGTCATAGATGTCATACTTCTGGATGGCTGCGATGGTGTCACCACCACCCGCCAAGGTAAAGGCCTTGGTGTTGGCGATGGCCATAGCGATAGTCTTGGTGCCCTCGCCGAACTGATCAAACTCGAACACCCCAACCGGGCCGTTCCAGACTACAGTGCCGGCCTTCATAATGATGTCAGCTATCTCTTGTGCAGAGTTCGGGCCGATGTCGAAAATCATTTCGTCTTCAGCCACATCCTTCGCATCTTTCAGAATGGCTGGGGTGTTTTCGTTGCCGGGCAGAAATGGGGCTGCCTTGCCGACTACAACATCAGTTGCGATCGGAATATTCGCTCCGCGCGCAGACATTTTTTTAATCAATGCCTGTGCGGTTGGAACCAGGTCGTTTTCGCACAGGGATTTTCCAACTGGATGGCCGGTTGCCTTGAGGAAGGTGTTGGCGATACCGCCGCCGACCACCATTTGATCCACTTTTTCCGACAGGCTTTCCAGCACGGTCAGTTTGGTCGAAACCTTGGAGCCGCCAACGATGGCGACCATCGGACGGGCCGGGCTGAGCAGGGCTTTGGTCAGCGCTTCCAGTTCCTGCGTCAGCAAGATGCCTGCTGCCGCGACGGGTGCATACTTGGCCACGCCGTGGGTTGAAGCTTCGGCGCGGTGTGCAGTGCCAAACGCATCCATAACGAACACGTCACACAGTGCAGCGTATTTCTTCGAAGTTTCATCCAGGCTCTTTTTCTCGCCCTTGTTGAAACGGCAGTTTTCCAGCAATACCAATTCGCCCTCAGCCACTTCAAATCCACCGTCTACCCAATCCTTGATCAGGCGCACGGATTTGCCCAGCTTGCTGGCGATAACATCCGCCACCGGCTTGAGCGAATTTTCTTCTGAGTAAACGCCTTCTTCGGGGCGGCCCAGATGGGAAGTCACCATTACGCGTGCACCTGCTTTCAGTGCAGCATTAATCGTGGCCATCGATGCGGTGATGCGCGCATCGGAAGTTACCTTGCCGTCTTTGACGGGGACATTGAGATCGGAGCGGATCAGGACGCGCTTGCCCTTGAGATCCAGATCGGTCATTTTAATAACAGACATGTTTTTTCCTTTGATACAGACTTTAAGGCAAAAGGGCTGGCACCTGGCCAGCCCTTAATCGAGCGAGTTATTTAGCGATGTGACGCACCATGCGCATCAGGTTGCAGGTGTAGCCGTACTCGTTGTCATACCAAGCGACAACCTTGACGAAGGTCGGGTCCAGTGCGATACCGGCTTCGGCATCGAACACCGAGGGACAGGTCATGCCGCGGAAATCGGTGGAAACCACTTTTTCCTCGGTATAGCCCAGCACACCTTTCAGTGGGCCGCTTTCTGAAGCTGCTTTCATCACGGCACAGATCTGAGCGTAGGTGGCTTCCTTGTTCAGCTCCACCGTCAGGTCAACCACGGATACGTCCGAAGTCGGCACGCGGAAAGCCATGCCGGTCAACTTCTTGTTCAGTTCCGGAATAACCACGCCGACAGCCTTGGCTGCGCCGGTCGAGGAAGGAATGATGTTTTCCAGAATGCCGCGACCACCGCGCCAGTCCTTATTGGACGGGCCATCGACTGTTTTTTGTGTCGCGGTCGCAGCATGCACGGTGGTCATCAGGCCGCGCTTGATGCCGAAGGTATCGTTCAACACCTTGGCCACTGGGGCCAGCGCGTTGGTGGTGCAGGATGCGGCAGAAACAATGCTCTCACCCTTGTAAGTGTCGTGGTTCACGCCGTATACAAACATCGGAGTGTCGTCTTTGCTCGGTGCAGACTGGATCACTTTCTTGGCACCCGCATTGATGTGCGCCTGGCAGGTGTCCTTGGTCAGGAAGAAACCGGTACATTCGATCACAATGTCCACACCGGCTTCGTTCCACTTCAGATTGGCTGGGTCACGCTCGGCAGTCAGACGAATAGTCTTGCCGTTAACCACCAGATTGTTGCCGTTCACTGCTACTTCGCCATTAAAACGACCATGAACCGAGTCATACTTGAGCATGTAAGCCAGATAGTCCGGCTCCAGCAAATCGTTGATAGCGACGACTTCAATTTCCGGAAAATCCTTGGTGGCGGCGCGGAATACCATGCGCCCGATACGACCAAAACCATTAATACCGACACGAATTGCCATTTTATTTCTCCCTGAGATAAGTAAAAAATCTACAGCACAGCATTCACCCCACCCTGAGGCAGGGTGGGGTGGCGATCAATTGGCTCTTATACGCCAATAACTTTTTTCGCTGCTGCGACTACATTTTCTGCGGTGATGCCGAAGTGTTTGAACAGTTCGCCAGCAGGCGCGGATTCGCCGAAGCAATCCATACCGATCACGGCGCCTTCCAGACCAACGTATTTGTACCAGAAGCCGGTGACGCCAGCTTCAACCGCCACGCGCTTACTGCCCTTGGGCAACACGCTGTCTTTGTAGGCTTGATCCTGACGATCAAACACATTGGTGCTAGGCATGGAGACGACGCGCACGTGCACGCCTTCAGCAGCCAGTGTTTTTTGCGCTTCCATGGCCAGCGTCACTTCGGAGCCGGTGGCAATGATGATGCCCTGTGGCTTGCCATTGGCGGCCTCCGACAGCACATAGCCACCCTTGCGGATGTTGGCGATCTGCGCCGCATCACGCTTCTGAAAGGCCAGGTTCTGGCGGCTGAAAATCAGCGACGACGGACCGGTCATGCGTTCTACCGCATTGATCCATGATGCGGCCGACTCCACCGTATCGCATGGACGCCATACGTCCATGTTCGGGATGTAGCGCAGGGTCGTGGTCTGTTCCACTGGCTGGTGGGTCGGGCCGTCTTCGCCCAGACCAATCGAGTCATGCGTGAACACATAGATCACACGCTGCTTCATCAGCGCGGACATGCGCAAGGCATTGCGCGCATATTCCGAGAACATCAAGAAAGTGCCGCCGAACGGCAGCAAGCCGCCGTGCAGCGCCATACCGTTCATGATGTGCGACATACCGAATTCGCGTACACCGTAGCTGATGTAGTTGCCAGGCTTGGTGCCGTGCACATGATGTGCGCCGGTCCAGTTAGTCAGATTGGAACCGGTCAGGTCGGCCGAGCCGCCGAGGAATTCCGGCAACGCCGGCACCAATGCATTGATCGCATTCTGCGAAGCCTTGCGCGTGGCGATGGTCTCGGCCTTTTCATTGATCTGCTTCATCACGTCGGCTGCATGCTGTGCCCAATTGGCGGGCAGCTCACTCTTCATGCGACGCTCGAACTCGGCTGCCTCTTTCGGGAAAGCAGCGCGGTATTCAGCAAACTTGTTGTTCCACAGCTTTTCCAGCCCAGCGCCCTTGGTGCGCGCATCCCAGGCCTCGTATACATGCGCTGGAATTTCGAACGGGGGATAGTTCCAGCCGATATGGGCGCGAGTCGCGGCGATTTCCGCATCGCCCAGTGCTGCGCCGTGCACGTCGTGCGTGCCTTCCTTGTTAGGGGAGCCGGCACCGATGATGGTTTTGCAGCAAATAAGCGAGGGCTTATCGGTTATGGATTTGGCTTCGTTTATCGCGGCATTCAATGCGACCGGGTCATGTCCTTCGACATCTGCAATCACGTGCCAGCCATAGGCTTCGAAGCGCTTGGGGGTGTTGTCGGTAAACCAGCCGCCCACATGGCCGTCGATGGAGATGTCGTTGTCATCCCAGAATGCAATCAGCTTGCCCAAACCCCAGGTACCAGCCAGTGCACAGGCTTCGTGCGAAATGCCTTCCATCAGGCAGCCGTCGCCCATGAACACATAGGTGTGATGATCGACAATGGTGTGGCCGGGCTTGTTGAATTCGTTGGCCAGCAGCTTTTCTGCCATGGCAAAACCGACGGCATTGGTGATGCCCTGGCCGAGCGGGCCGGTTGTGGTTTCCACGCCGACGGTATAGCCATACTCAGGGTGCCCAGGTGTCTTGGAGTGCATCTGGCGGAAGCGCTTTAGCTCTTCCATAGGCAGGTCATATCCGCTCAGATGCAGCAGCGCATAAACCAGCATCGAGCCATGGCCGTTGGATTGCACAAAGCGATCGCGGTCAGCCCATTTCGGGTTGGCCGGGTTGTGGCGCAGGTGATGATTCCACAGCACCTCGGCGATTTCCGCCATGCCCATCGGTGCGCCAGGATGCCCGGAGTTGGCTTTCTGTACGGCATCCATAGCCAAGGCGCGGATCGCACCGGTTGTGTCATTAAATTTTGGGGGTCTTACATTACGAACCGCAGCCATTTCTCACTAGCCTCCTGAGCATCCCTAGATGGGGGGTTATTGTAGCTTCAAAAAGAAGCAATTATGCCGCACCGTCCCGTTTAGGGCAACCGCAGTAGTCGAGTACCACCCCTCCCTTTGTGCAGCTGCGCAGGCAGGAGGCCGGTCAAAGCGGGATGTCGCCCTGATCTTTTTTGGCAAATTTAATGCCGAGCTGCTTCAGTTTGCGATACAGATGAGTGCGCTCCAGCCCAACATTGTGTGCCACGCGAGCCATGTTTCCATTTTCTTTTTTCATATGGTGATTAAAGTAGAGGCTGTCAAAATAGTCGCGCGCTTCGCGCAGGGGCAAATCAAGCGGCAATGGAAATCGGGGCGTGGTGCTCACCCCCGCTTTGTTTTCCCCTGTGCCTCGCGAGCTGATGCCTGATGCGCCCATGCGAATTGCGCGGGCCACGGCATCGAGCAGTTTTTGCAGTGAAACCGGCTTTTCCAGAAAGTCCACCGCGCCGATGCGCGTCGCCTCAACGGCGGTCTCGATGGTACCGTGGCCGGACATCATGATTACTGGCATGGTCAGCAAGCCTTCTGCCACCCATTCCTTCAGCAACGTGACGCCATCCGTCTCCGGCATCCAGATATCCAGCAAAACCAGGTCGGGTGTCAGACGGCCGCGCAATTCGCGCGCCTGCGCGGCATTTTCTGCCAGTGACACGTGATAGCCTTCATCGAACAGGATTTCCGCGAGCAACTCGCGTATTCCGATTTCGTCATCCACGACCAGAATTTCTTTAGCTGCCATTATGTGACCTCTGATAATAAGGGCAGGGTGATACTCACCCGTGTGCCGCCTGATGCCATGTTTTCCAAGGCAATGCCGCCGCCATGTTCTTCTACAATTTTCTTCACGATCGCCAGTCCCAAGCCGGTGCCTTTGGATTTCGTTGTCATGTATGGCTCAAATGCGCGTGCCAGCATGTGTTCGGGAAAGCCGCTGCCATTGTCCTGCACACACAGCTTCAGCATGTTTTCAGCGTTCGCGGTGCTCAGAATAATTTCTGGCTGATTTACATTGTGCAATTCATCTTGTGCATTCTGCAGCAGGTTGTGGATCACTTGACGCAAGCGCGTCGCATCACCTTTGACCCAGGACTGCATCGCAGTCAAACGCAACGTGATGGGTTGTTTTCCCGCCTCATACAAGCCCAGCACTTCATGCAGCAATTGATGCATGTCCAGCGCAATCAGCTTGGGCGCAGGCGCACGTGAATAGTCGGCGAATTCCATCACCATGTTTTTCATTGCCCCCACCTGGCTGACTATGGTCTGCGTCGCTCGCTGCAACAGCAACGCGTCGTTTTCATCCAGCTTTGCGCTCAGCTTGTGCTGCAAACGTTCCGCAGAAAGCTGGATCGGAGTCAGCGGGTTTTTTATTTCATGCGCCAGGCGGCGCGCCACTTCACCCCATGCAGCCTGGCGTTCGGCTTGCAGCAAATAGCTGATATCGTCGAATACGACCACATAACCATTTTCCGCCGCAGTGGATAGCCGGGTTCCACGCATCAGTAACATTTGATTGCCATTCTTGCTGAGCCGCTCGATCTGGCGCTGCCATTCATTGCCACCGCCCGTTGTTTCGTCGAATGCCTGCATGACCGCTTCGAAAAAAGGCCGCAACAAAGGATACCGAGCGGCAATTTCCGGCAGCGGCATGCCCTGCATATCCTGCAGCGACGCCCCCAATATCTGCGCTGCGCTGTCATTGACGGATCGCAACCGGAATTGCTCGTCCACCACCAGCACACCCGAGGACAAGTGCGCCAGCACGCTTTCCAGATATGCCTTGGCATTCTCCACCTGCAACTGCTGCCGCTCGCTCATGGATTTAGCATCGGCCAATTGTGAGGTCATCTGGTTGAACAGTCCGGTCAGCGCACCCAATTCATCGCTGCTCTTTACCGGATGTTGCTGCGAAAAGTCGCCCTGTGCCACTGCACGCGTACCCTCGGCCAGCGCAGCCAGCGGTGCGCTCAGCCGGTTGCTGATAAAAAATGCGGCCGAGACTGCACTCAACAACACGATCAGCAGCGACAGTGTGAGCGTGATGCCATACAAACGCTTCAATCCGAGGCGGGAAAGCGAGAGTTGCTGGTAATCGCGATAAACCTCTTGCACTGTTTCCGCATCGTTGGAAAGCTGCTTCGGCACCGGCTGCACGAATTGCAGGATGCGCACCTCCTGGAACGGGGTGGCTAAATTGACTGGCACCAGCACGCGCAATACCAAACTATTGTCAGGCAATGCATCAATAATGCTATACACACCCTGTTTGCGGGCTTCGCTCAGCATTGCGGCATCCGGCCTGTCGAGCGGCGGCTTGTTGCCGGTATAGGCTAACAACTGGCCGTTATTGTCGAACAGCGCAGCTTCCTGTGCCGCCCCCTCATCTACCATCCGACTTAATGTGCGCGTGTGCTGTTCGGGAGTTTGCTCTGCCAGCAACTGTGCGACGAAGCGTCCCTTCTTCCCTAATTCATGCAGCCCGTTTTCCAGCGAGCTGCGTCCCAGATTCAGGCCGCCCTCCAGCGCCTTTTCAACCCTTACGTCAAACCACGACTCGATGCTTTTGCTCAGAAACTGCACCGACACCGTGTAGACCAGCAAGCCGGGCAGAATTGCAATCAACGTGAAGAACAGGCCCAGGCGCAAAGAAAGCTTCGCACCGAATACCTGTGCCTTGATTTTGCCGCGCAGCTGCCATAGCTGATAACCCACCAGCACGGCCAGACACGATGCCAAGGCCCCGGCCAGAGCTAGCAGACCATAGTAATTGCTCGAGAACAGGCCGGTATTGGAGCTGGATAACAAATATAGCAGCAAGCTGCCGATCAACGCACTGGCGAATATCAAATACTTCATCGCCTATTCGCTTTTCTTGCGCGCCGCCGTGTCGGGGCGCACGATCCAGCGGTACCAGTCTGAATCAAGATTCCAGTCGTTGTCGGTCAATGCGCTGACCTGCAGTGGCTTGGGCAATTGCGTCACATCCAGGCGCATGCGTGCGCCCGCGATATAGTTGCCGTCTCCTTTGAGCAGCTTTGCCGCCATGTCAATATAACCACCATCCCCTTTAAGCCGTGACGCTTTTATCGGTGCGGCAGACTGGTGCCCGATGACGCGCAGCGCGGCGTCCAGATTGGCAAAGCTCTGGAACAACGAGCCCAGCGTGATGCGGTACTGGCGGGTCAAGGTGTTGTAGGATAATTTTGTAAGATTTACGCTTTGCGACACCTCTTCATCCAGCCAGTACCAGCGCGGACGGGTCAGAGTGAATTCGCTGACAAAGTACAGCGGCACTCCTTGGCTTAGCGCCTGTTCAACCGCAGAATTAAGGTTGATATTGAAATCGGCGGCAAGCTGGTAACTACCATCAGCAAAATGTGCTTCCGCTTTTTGCACCTCGATACCTTCGGCGCATACGACAGAAATACTCAGCCACAGCACAAGCAGCGCAGCCGGAAGCCGCAGCAAGTTACGCATGCTTGTACAGTAGGGCATAAAAGAAACCGTCGTGCTGGTCATCGGGCAACAGTTGTCCTTCATTCGAGTCAAAAGCAGCATTCAGGCCGGGCGCAGTCAGCGGCAACTGCGTGACGTCGTTATGCAGCTGCAGGAATTCACTGATGACTTGCTGGTTTTCGCGGGCAAAAACAGAACAAGTCGCATAGAGCAATTTACCATCTCTTGCCAGCAGCTGCCACAGCGCGCCGAGAATCTGCTGTTGCTGTTGTGCAAAGCCGTCGATGTCAGAGGGCCGACGCAGGCACTTGATATCGGGGTGGCGTCGCACCACCCCGGAAGCAGAGCAGGGCACGTCGGCCAGAATGCGCTGAAATGGCTGGCCATCCCACCAATCTTGCGGTTGCGCTGCATCGCCGCATTGCAGCTGTGCAGACAGCTGCAAGCGCTGCATATTCTCGCGCACCCGTTCCAGGCGCGGCTCATCCTTGTCCAGCGCAAGCAATTCGATTTGCGCCAACTCCAACAAGTGCGTGCTTTTGCCGCCGGGCGCGGCGCAGGCATCCAGCACGCGCATGCCGTCGTGCATATCGAGCAGGTGCGCGGCATATTGCGCCCCGGCATCCTGCACCGAAACCACGCCCTCAAAAAAGCCCGGCAATTTGTCCACTGGCAGCGGCTGCGCCAACAGCACCGCATCCGGCCCGATCAGGCTGGCCTGAATACCGTGCTGCGCCAGCAGCGCCAGATAATCGGCGGGCGTGGTGCAGCGGCAATTCACGCGCAACGTCATCGGCGGATGTTGATTGCCAGCCAGTAACATGCCTTCCGTGCGCGCGCCATATTGCACCCTGACCGCATCTATCCACCATTGGGGATACGAGTAACGTCCTTCATCGCTACTGGCTGCGACGGCCAGCAGCGCATCGCGCTGGCGCAGAAAATTGCGCAGCACCGCATTCGCCAGTCCGCCTGCCGCTGCATTGCGGCGGCGCACCGCGCGCACGGCATGGTCCACCACCGCATGCGGGGCCGCTTTGCTGTATTGCAACTGGTACAGCGCCACCAGCAACAGACAACGCAACTGCTCATCCTTCATCGGCTTGTGCAGCAACTGTTCCAGCACGCGCACCAGCTGACCGTAAAAACGCAGCGTGCCATAGCTCAGATCCTGCAGCGCGCCGCGCTGTTGTGCGGTCAGCTGCGGCATACTCTTCAGCAATGAACTCAAAACCTGGTTCAGATTGCGTCCGCCCAGCACCTGGCTGACTACTTGGCTTGCTCCTTGTTGGGCGATATCCATAGTCAGGCAGGTGCGGTGAAATGATCGCCCGGACGCAGCGCAAAACCCTGCACAAACTGCGCCGCAGGCAATGCCTTGGCATTCGGGCGTTGCAGTACTTTCAGGCATAGTGCGCCCTGGCCACAGGCCACGATGATGCCGTCTTTTTCCAGAGCCAGCACAGTTCCCGCTTCGCCGCCAAGATCAGTGCGCAAGCTGGCCTGCCATATCTTGACCGCTGTACCGTTGATGGTAGAGAAGGCGACCGGGACGGGGTTGTAGGCGCGCACCGCGCGGTCGAGATGCGCGGCGTCACGGGTCCAGTCTATCTGCGCTTCGGTCTTGGTCAGCTTGGCAGCATAAGTTGCCAGTGCGTTATCCTGCGGTGTGCGCGCCAGGCCGCCCTGTTCCAGTAAACGCAATGTCTCGACGATAGCCTCGGCACCCAGTGTTGCCAGCGTGTCATGCAGTGTTTGGCCGGTATCATGCGCGCTGATAGCACAGGATTTTTTCAGCAGCATGTCGCCCGTATCCAGACCCGCATCCATCTGCATGATGGTGATGCCGGTTTCGGTGTCGCCGGCCAGAATGGCGCGCTGAATGGGTGCCGCACCGCGCCAGCGCGGCAGCAGTGAAGCGTGGATATTCAGACAACCAAGGCGCGGCAGCTGCAGCACGGCTGGCGGCAGGATCAGGCCATATGCGGCCACCACCATCACGTCCGCCGCATAGGCGGCGAGTTCGCGCTGGATATCGGCATCTTTCAACGACAGCGGTTGCAGTACCGGCAAGCCATGTTGCACCGCCAGCTGCTTGACCGGGCTGGGAGTGAGCTGCATGCCGCGTCCGGCGGGGCGATCAGGCTGGGTCAGCACCGCAACCACATTATGATTCTGTGTCAGCAGTGCCTGTAATGCGGCGGCGGCAAAATGCGGTGTGCCGGCAAAAATAATTTTCAAGGGTGCATTCCGTTACAAGGTCTCGCGACGATGTTTCTTGATCTTGGCACGCAGACGCGACTGCTTGAGCAATGACAGATATTCGACGAACACACGGCCTTTGAGGTGATCCATTTCGTGTTGCACGCAGGTCCCCAACAGACCCTCCGCCTCCAATGTAAAGGAGGCTCCCTGCGCATTCAGTGCGCGCACGGTTACACGTTCCGCACGTTGTACATCATCATATACGCCGGGAACAGACAAACAACCTTCCTCGCGCACGATACTGCCGCTGCTGGAGATGATTTCCGGATTGATAAGCACCAGTAACTTATCCTGTGCCTCGGAGATGTCGATCACGATGAGCTGCTGATGCACGTCCACCTGGGTTGCGGCCAGCCCGATTCCCGGCGCGGCATACATGGTCTCTGCCATGTTGCGAATCAGAACACGGATGGCATCGTTTACTGCAGGCACCGGTTTGGCGACGGTGTGCAGACGTTCGTCCGGGTATTGGAGGATTTTGAGAATTGCCATAAATGCTTGCTAATTTAAATGACTAGATGCAGAATTTAAACGGTCGCGCGAACATCGCGCCGTATCTTCAAATTTACTCTGCTACAGAGTGCCCATCAAAACGGGGTTTCCATGCAAAAGTTTATTATATCGCTGATTTGCTGTTTATTGCCGACCTTCGCCCTTGCCGCTGCACCCGAAATCCGCGAAAACGCACCGGATCGCCACATCGTGGTCAAGGGAGATACGCTGTGGGATATCTCGGCCGAGTTTTTCCGGGATCCATGGAAATGGCCGCAGATCTGGGGCATGAATAAAGACACCATCGCGGATCCGCACTGGATTTATCCCGGCGACGTAATCATACTCGACCGCGCCACCGGCACGCTCCGCATTGGCGGAGCGGCTGCTCCGGTACCACCCAGCGCCCCCAGCTCGCCCAATGCCGGTGCCGTCAAACTTTCTCCCAGGGCGCATGCAAAGGGCAGCGAACACGATGCTATTTACAGCATCCCTGCCGCTGCCATCACACCTTTTCTGAGCCGGCCACTGGTGATCGACGAAAATGGCCTGTCTGGCGCGCCCACTCTGGTGGGCACCTATGAACAGCGCGTCCTGCTGGGCACCGACGATATCGCCTATGTAAAGGGCATGCCCGAGGACAAAGGATTACGCTGGCAGGTTTACCGTCCCGGCAAGGCATTGATCGATCCGGACAGCAAGACCGTGCTGGGATATGAGGCCAACTACCTCGGCGAAGCGTCGGTCGAAAAATTCGCCGACATCAGCACACTCAAAATCACCAAGTCGATCGAGGAAATCAAGAAAGGAGATCGCTTTGCCCAGCCAGCCAGCGAACTCGACAGCGGGATCGTCAATTATGTGCCGCACGCCCCCGAGGGGCAGATTGCAGCGCGCGTAATTTCAATTTACGGCGGCGTCTCGCAGGCCGGACAAAACACCATCATCACGCTCAACAAGGGTCGCCGCGATGGCTTGGAAAACGGCCATGTGCTGGCGCTGTACCGCAAGGGCGAAGTGTTGAAAGAGCCGGGTAAAACGTATTTCGACAAGGACGTGAGTTATTCCTTGCCGGATATGCGCTATGGCCTGCTGTTCGTGTTCCGCACGTTCGACAAGGTGGCCTACGCGCTGGTGATGCAAACCCGCTTGCCAGTAGAGTTGCTGGATAGCGCGCTGACGCCCTGACGGGCATGGCTATGGACGCGGAACTTGCGTCGTGGCTTGCGCTGAACCAGATCTCCGGTTTAGGCAATGAAGGGCTGCGCCGCCTGCTGCAGGCTTTCGGCTCCCCCGCCGATGTATTCTCTACTCCGACCCACGCACTAAAACAGGTAGTCAAAACTGCCGTGGCGGACTCCATTGCACAAGGCGTGGATGAAGCCGCGCTGGCACCCACTTTCAGCTGGCTGGAAGACCCGAACAATGCGATCGTCACGCTGGCTGATGCCGATTATCCGCAGGCGCTGCTCAATATAGCCGACCCGCCGCTGCTGTTGTATGTAAAGGGCAGGCGCGAATTGCTCAATCGTCCGGCGCTGGCTATTGTCGGCAGCCGCAATTCCAGCGCGCAGGGCCAGAGCAATGCCGAGGCGTTCGCTCAGGCCATCAGCGCTGCGGGGATGTGTATCGTCAGCGGTATGGCGCACGGTATAGATACTGCCGCACACCGCGGCGGGTTACGCGGAGCGGGCTCCACCATTGCCGTGGTCGGCACCGGACTGGACAAGGTTTACCCGGCCGCCAATCGCGACTTGGCGCACCAACTCGCGCAGCAGGGTGCGCTGATTTCCGAATTCCCGCTCGGCACGCCGCCGCTGGCGGCAAATTTCCCGCGCCGCAACCGCATCATCAGCGGCCTGAGCCTGGGGTGTCTGGTGGTTGAAGCCTCACTGCAGAGCGGCTCATTGATTACCGCGCGCATGGCGCTGGAACAGGGGCGCGAAGTGTTCGCCATTCCCGGCTCGATCCACGCACCACAGGCCAAGGGGTGCCATCATCTGATCAAGCAGGGCGCAAAACTGGTGGAGCGCGCACAAGACATTCTCGAAGAACTGGGGCATTTTGCCACCCGCCCGGCACAGCAAATGGCCGCAGCGGAAGCGCATCCGCTGTACGCGCATCTGGGTTTCGATCCGATCGACATGGACAGTCTGAGCCAGCGCAGCGGCTTGACGATCGAAGCGCTATCCGCCATCCTGTTGCAACTGGAACTGGCCGGCAACATTGCTTCTTTGCCGGGCGGATACTACCAACGCATCGTTTAAATCGGTTTTTATCGGAGCACCATGTTTGATATTTTGATGTATTTGTTTGAGAGTTATTTTTATGCTGGCAGCTATCCCGATTCCGATAAACTTTCCCTCAAACTGAGCGCCGCCGGGTTTGAGGATGATGATATTCACCGCGCGCTGGGCTGGTTGTCCGGCCTGAAACAGTTGACCGAGGCCGACTATCCGGCCGCCATCAACGACAGCGGGGTGCGCTACTATGCCGAGCTGGAAATCCAGCGCATCAGTGGGGAAGCGCGAAATTTCCTGGCATTCTGGCAGCACAACAAAATGATCACACCGGTTGAGCGGGAAATGATCATCGACCGTGCGCTCGCGCTGGGCCGCGACAACCTGCCACTGGACAAGGTCAAGCTGATCGCGCTGATGGTGTTGTGGAACCAGCACCAGGAACTGGATCCATTAATAGTCGAAGACCTGCTTACGCCGGCCGATTCCAGCCGCCTACATTAATTTACCTCGGGCAACTTTTACTCATGGCAAGCAATTTACTGATCGTTGAATCCCCGGCCAAGGCCATTACCCTGAAAAAATATCTGGGTAAAGATTTTGAGGTACTGGCCTCCTATGGCCATGTGCGCGACCTGATCCCGAAAACCGGGGCGATCGATACCGAAAATGGCTTTGCGATGCAGTATGAAATCATCGCGCGCAACAGCAAACATGTGGACGCAATCGCCAAGGCAGCAGCCCAGGCCGACAATATATATCTGGCACCCGACCCGGACCGCGAAGGGGAAGCAATTGCGTGGCATATCGCTGAGCTGCTGAAAAGCAAGCGCGGCATGAAGAACAAGACGATGCAGCGCGTGGTGTTCCATGAAATCACGCAGTCTGCGGTGCGCGAAGCCGTTGCGCATCCGCGTGAAATTTCGATACCGCTGGTGAATGCGCAACAGGCGCGGCGTGCGCTGGACTATCTGGTGGGCTTCAATCTGTCGCCGCTGCTGTGGCGCAAGATACGCCCCGGGCTTTCTGCCGGCCGTGTACAAAGCCCGGCGTTGCGCCTGATCGTGGAACGCGAACTGGAAATAGAGGCGTTCAAGAGCCAGGAATACTGGAGCGTGCATCTGAACAGCCAGAAAAACAGCGTGCCGTTCGGTGCCAAGCTGTTCCAGTACCAAGGCAAGAAGCTGGATCAGCTCACCATCGGCAGCGAGGCCGAATACCAGAAAATTTTCGACAACCTCAGCGCAGCCAAACTGCCGCCGCGCGTGGTGCGCGTGGAAAAGAAAGCCAAGCAGCGCTATGCCGCCGCACCGTTCACCACCTCAACGCTGCAGCAGGAAGCGGTGCGCAAGCTCGGCATGTCGGCCGACCGCACCATGCGCATTGCCCAGCAGCTGTATGAAGGTATGGACATCGGCGGCCAGACCGTCGGTCTGATCACCTACATGCGTACCGACTCGGTCACACTGGCACAGGAAGCGCTGCAGGAAATTCGCGGCTACATCACGCAGAATTTCTCCTCGGACTATTTGCCCAGCACGGTTCCGGTCTACAAGAGCAAGGCCAAAAATGCCCAGGAGGCACACGAGGCGGTGCGGCCCACATCCATAGTGCGCACTCCGGACAGCGTGCGCGCACACCTCACCATCGACCAGGCGCGGCTGTACGAAATGATCTGGAAGCGCACGCTGGCATGCCAGATGTCGCCCGCTCGCTTCGATACCGTCAGCCTCGACATCCGCCTCGGCGGCGATGACACGCTGTTCCGCGCCAGCGGACAAACGTTGGTGTTTCCAGGCTTTATCGCCGTCTATCAGGAAGATACGGACGACAGCGAAGAAGAGGAAAGCAAAAAATTGCCGCCCCTGGTTGAAGGCGAAATCATTCCGCTGGACAAACTGTTCGGCGAGCAACACTTCACCCAACCACCGCCACGATTCTCCGAAGCCAGCCTGGTGAAGACACTGGAAGAACACGGCATCGGCCGCCCCTCCACCTATGCCAGCATCATGACCACGTTGCAGGCGCGCGAGTATGTGGTGCTGGACAAGAAACGTTTCCAGCCCACCGACGTGGGCCGCGTCGTCAACAAATTCCTCACCGAACATTTCACGCGCTATGTGGACTACGGTTTCACCGCGCAGATGGAAGACGAGCTGGACGAAATTTCCGAGGGCAAGCGCGACTGGATACCCGTGCTGGATGAATTCTGGAAGGGCTTCAACCAGCTGATCATCGACAAGAAAGAGGTTGATCGCCCGGGTACGGAGCTGCTCGAAGAAGCCTGCCCCAAATGCGGCAAGCCGCTGAACAAGCGGCTGGGCAAGCGCGGCAGCTTCATCGGCTGCACCGGCTATCCTGAGTGCGACTACACGCGCAACCTCAGTGGCGAGGTCGATGCAGGCGAAGCGCGCAAGGAGCTGGGCACCGATCCGGCCACCGGCCTGCCGGTGCTGTTGCTGCGTGGCCCCTATGGCTATTACGTGCAACTGGGTGAAGTGGTGGAAGGCGAGAAGAAAAAACCCAAGCGCATTTCGTGGCCCAAGGAATTGCCTGTGGAAACGGCTGATCTGCCTCCGGCACTGAAGTTGCTGCAACTACCCAAGGAACTGGGCGACCATCCCGAAACCGGCAAGAAAGTCATCGTCAACATCGGGCGTTTCGGCCCCTACATCGGGCATGACGGAAAATTCAAATCCATACCCAAGGGCGACAGCGTGTTCACGATAGAACTGGAGCGTGCCGTGGCATTGCTGGCCGAGGCCAGAACGTCAACCGCCGTGCTGCGCGAACTGGGCGAACACCCGGACGACAAAAAACCGGTGGACATCTGCAGCGGCCGCTATGGCCCCTATGTGCGACATGGCAAAGTGAATGCCACGCTGCCCAAAGACATCACGCCCGAGGAAATCACGCTGGAAGAAGGTCTGGCGCTGCTGGCCGCGCGCGTAGCCAAAGGCCCGGCCAGCAAGAAAAAACCCGCAGCCAAAAAAGCTCCGGCAGCGAAGAAGGAAGCAGCTGAGAAGAAGCCTGCAGCCAAGAAAACTGCGGTCAAGAAGCCCGCAGCGAAAAAGGCGGCGGCTGCTAAAAAGGAGCCGGCGGTAAAGAAAGAAGCTGTGACGAAGAAAGAACCTGCAGTCAAAAAGAAAGCCGTCGCCAAGAAGCCGGTGGTCAAAAAGGTTACTACCAAAAATGTTTAAAAAATAAAATGAGTTGTTCGGTAGGCAGTTCTTCTTTTGCGATTTTCGCGCTTTGAAGTTAGCGGATCAATGCTACGACTATCTGCCCCCGTGCGTTTGCCTACGATGAGCAAAGGGGATAGGTGAAAACCGTGGTGTCAAGATGTGACCCCGCTTCTTCGTCATGTAGGTTGGGTTAGGCGCGCGTTTGCGCCGTAACCCAACAGCTTTGCAAAGGAGTTGTAAATAATGGA
>Ga0315270_10000533_pt1 | contig 21257 bp, 15 predicted proteins | sample C1_bottom_MG_FD_204932 | JGI IMG/M metagenome (GOLD analysis project Ga0315270, IMG submission 204932) | Sediment microbial communities from Yellowstone Lake, YNP, Wyoming, USA - C1_bottom | ecosystem: Environmental > Aquatic > Freshwater > Lake > Sediment | place: USA: Wyoming | collected...
GGAAATTCGTGGCGCTTGACCGCCGCATCCAGTTCCACCAGCGTTTCGAGCAATCCGCGCATCAGCGCCAGCGGCCACGCATTGGGGCCGTCGGACAGCGCTTTCTCGGGCTGCGGGTGCGTCTCCATGAACACGCCGGCCACGCCGGCAGCGACGGCCGCGCGCGCCAGCACCGGGACGAATTCGCGCTGGCCGCCGGAGGATGTGCCCTGCCCGCCCGGCAACTGCACCGAATGCGTTGCGTCGAACACGACCGGGCAGCCCGTGTCGCGCATGATCGCCAGCGAGCGCATGTCGGACACGAGGTTGTGATAGCCGAAGGACGCGCCGCGCTCGCAGACCATGATGTTGTCCGTACCGCTCGCGGCGCGCGCCTTGGCCACGACCTGGCGCATGTCCTCGGGCGCCAGGAACTGGCCTTTCTTTATGTTCACCGGCTTGCCGGCGCTGGCGACCGCCTGAATGAAATCCGTCTGCCGGCACAGGAACGCCGGCGTCTGCAGCACGTCGACCACGGACGCCACCGTCGCGATCTCGGCAACCGTGTGCACGTCGGTCAGCACCGGAACGTCGACCTGCCGGCGCACTTCTTCGAGGATGCGCAGGCCCTCCTCCATGCCGGGGCCGCGAAACGACGCGTGCGAGCTGCGGTTGGCCTTGTCGTACGAGGACTTGAAGATGAACGGGATGGACAGCGACGCGCAGATCGCCTTCAGCTCCCCCGCGACGTCGACCTGCAGCTGCCGCGATTCGACGACGCACGGACCGGCGATGAGGAACAGCGGCCGGTGAAGCCCGACATCGAAGCCGCACAGGTTCATGGCGTCAGATCGAGGCGACGAGCTCGGCAGCGGGCTGCGTCGCCTTTGCCTTGAAGCGCTGGTGTTCGAGCGCCGCCTGCACGAAGCTGATGAAGAGCGGATGGCCGCGCCGCGGGTTCGACGTGAATTCGGGGTGGAACTGGCAGCCGAAGAACCACGGATGATTGGGGAACTCGACCATTTCGACCAGGTCCCCGGCCGTCGCGCTGTGGGCACGTGCGCCGACGAAGAGGCCCGTGGCCTCGATGCGCGCCAGGTAATGGTTGTTCACCTCGTAGCGATGGCGGTGCCGCTCGATGACCGTCGTGGCGCCGTAGATGCGGTTCGCGAGCGACCCGGGCACCACTTCGCAGGGCTGCGCGCCCAGGCGCATCGTCCCGCCCATGTCCGAGGTCTCGGTGCGCTTTTCGATCGAGCCGTCCCGGTTCTGCCACTCGGTGATCAGCGCCACGACCGGGTGCGGCGTGGCCGGGTCGAATTCCGTGCTGTTGGCGTTGTGGAGGCCCGCCATGTTCCGCGCGCACTCGATGACCGCGAGCTGCATGCCCAGGCAGATGCCGAGGTACGGAATGCCGTTCTCGCGCGCCAGGCGTACGGCCATCAGCTTGCCCTCGACGCCGCGCTTGCCGAAGCCACCGGGAACGAGGATGGCGTCCATGTCGCGCAACGCGTCGATGCCCTCCTTTTCCAGAATCTCGGAGTCGACATAGTGGATGCGCACTTTGGAGCGCGTGTGCATGCCGGCGTGGATCAATGCCTCGGACAGCGACTTGTAGGACTCCGTCAGGTCGACGTACTTGCCGACCATCGCGATGTGCACCTCGTGCTGCGGATGCTCGAGCGCATCGACCAGCTTGTGCCAGATGCCGAGATCGGCCGGCGGCGGATTGATGTTGAGTTTCTTGCAGACGATGACGTCGAGGTGCTCGGCGTGCAGCAGCCCGGGAATCTTGTAGATCGAATCGGCGTCCAGCGCCGGGATGACCGCTTCCTCGGGGACGTTGGTAAAGAGAGAAATTTTCTTGCGGTCGCTGTCCGGGACCGGCCGGTCGGCCCGGCACAGCACCACGTCGGGCTGGATACCGATTTCCCGCAGTTCCTTGACCGAATGCTGCGTGGGCTTGGTCTTCATTTCGCCGGCCGTAGGGATGTACGGCAGCAGCGTCAGGTGGATGTAGCAGACGTTGTCGCGGCCGAGCGTGATGCCCAGCTGCCGGATGGCTTCGAGGAATGGCAGCGACTCGATGTCGCCGACGGTGCCGCCGACTTCGACGATGGCGACCTCGGCATCCCCTGCGCCGGCGACGATCCAGTTCTTGATCTCGTCGGTGATATGCGGGATGACCTGCACGGTGCCGCCCAGGTAATCGCCGCGGCGCTCCTTGCGGATGACCGATTCGTAGATCTGGCCGGTGGTGAAGTTGTTGCGCTTCCCCATCCGCACGTCGGTGAAGCGCTCGTAGTGGCCGAGATCCAGGTCCGTCTCGGCGCCGTCGTCGGTGACGAACACTTCCCCGTGCTGGAACGGGGACATCGTGCCGGGATCGACGTTGATGTACGGATCGAGCTTGAGATTGGTGACGCGGACGCCGCGGGAGGCGAGGATCGCGGCGAGAGACGCGGCGGCGATACCCTTCCCGAGTGAGGAAACGACGCCACCGGTCACGAAGACGAACTGGGTCATGTGCTTCTCGCCCCGGGAAATTCCCATTTTACTCCGAGTTTGCCGCGCCTCCAAGCACGCCGAAAAAAATGGCTAGCAGTGAAGGCCGGCCGCCATGCGCGCGCGCGTCGCGTCGCGCCCGAGCAGCGCCAGCACGGCGTCGATGGCAGGCGTCGACGTCGTGCCCGCGACCAGCATCCGCATGCCCATCATGACCGGCGGCGGCTTCAGGCCATGGCGCGTCGCCGCTGCCTTGAGCGCCGCCATCAGCGCTTCGCGCGTCCACTCGATCGCCGCGAATTCGGCGTGCAGCTCCAGCAGCGCCGGACGGTTGACGGCGGTGACTTGCTCAGCCAGTTTTTCCGGCGCTACGTGCGGCGCCGCGTAGAAATAGTGGGCCGCGTCGGCCATGGCGACCAGCGTGTCGGCGCGGTCGCGCAGCAGCGTCGCCACGGCACCTGCATCGGGACCGGTGGCAGGGTCGAGCCCCGCGCGAACGAGAAAGGGCGCCAGCCGGCGGCCCAGCTCGGCCTCGGGGAGGCGCTTCATATGTTCCTGGTTGACCCACCGCAGCTTGTCGGCGTTGAAGCGGGACGGCGCGGCGCTGATCCCGGGCAGGTCGAACCACTGCACCAGCTGCTCGCGCGTGAAGATCTCCTCGTCGCCGTGGCCCCAACCCAACCGCGCGAGGAAGTTGACCAGCGCTTCGGGCAGATAGCCCTGCGCTTCATATTCCATGACGTTCATGGCGCCATGGCGCTTGGACAGCTTGGCGCCGTCCTCGCCCAGGACCATCGGCAGGTGCGCGTAGACCGGCAGTTCGGCGCCGAGCGCGCGGAAGATGTTGATCTGGCGCGGCGTGTTGTTGACGTGGTCGTCGCCACGGATGACATGGGTGATCTGCATGTCCATGTCGTCGACCACCACGCAGAAGTTGTACGTGGGCGTGCCGTCCTGGCGGGCGATCACCAGGTCATCCAGTTCAGTGTTGGCGAACTCGATCCGGCCCTTGACGCCGTCGTCCCAGGACACGACGCCGGCATCCGGATTGCGGAAACGAAGCACGGGCTTCACGTCCGGTGGCGGTGTCTTGCCCGCGCTATTCTCCGGGCGCCAGCGGCCGTCGTAGCGCGGTTTGTCGCCCCGCGCCATCTGCCCGGCGCGCAGCGCGTCCAGTTCCGCAGCTGTCATGTAGCAGCGGTAGACCTGCCCGGCCGCCAGCATCTGCGCGATGACTTCGCGGTACCGGTCCATCCGCTGCATCTGAAAAAACGGGCCTTCGTCGTAATCGAGTTCGAGCCAGGCCATGGCGTCGAAGACCGCCTTGACGGCCTCCGGCGTCGAGCGCTCGACGTCGGTGTCCTCGATGCGCAGGATGAACTTGCCGCCGAAGTGCCGCGCGTAGGCCCATGCGAACAGCGCGGTGCGTCCGCTGCCCAGGTGCTGATTACCCGTGGGACTGGGGGCGTAGCGGCTTCTGACTTCTTTCACGCGTGGCGTCCTTGCGGGCAAAGGACGCATCTTACCGGGCGCGCGCTAGCGTGCCGGCTGCCACCGCAAATCAAGCGTGGCCGGCGCGGAAGGATTGGGCTGCTCCGGATGCACGGCCATCGGACCGGGCGTGTGGCCGTGCGCCCAGAAGCGCGCGACGCGGCGGGCCTCGGCCTCGTTGGCATTGACCGGGAACGTGTCGTAGTTGCGGCCGCCGGGATGGACGACGTGGTACATGCAGCCGCCAAGCGCGCGCTGCGACCAGGTGTCGATCAGGTCGAACGTCAGCGGCGCCTGCACGCCGATCGTCGGGTGCAATGCCGACGGCGGGTTCCACGCGCGGAACCGTACGCCGGCGACGAACTCGCCGGGAATGCCCGTCGGCGTCAGCGGCACGGCGCGGCCGTTGCACGTGACCGCGTGCCGGCCTCCGGTCATGCCGACGACCTTGATCTGCATCCGCTCGACCGACGAATCGACGTAGCGCGCGGTGGCGCCCAGGCTCACTTCCTCGCCCAGCACGTGCCAGGGTTCGATCGCCTGCCGCAATTCCAGCGTCACGCCGGCATAGGTCGCGGTGCCGAAGCGCGGGAAGCGAAATTCGACAAAGGGCTCGAACCACGCCGGGTCGAACGGATAGCCGGTACGCTGGAGGTCCTCCGCCACGTCGCGGATGTCCGCGGCGACGAAATGGGGCAGCAGCCAGCGGTCGTGCAGCGCGGTGCCCCACGGAATCAGGTCGCCGCGATACGGCTCTCGCCAGAAACGAGCCACCAATGCCCGCAGCAGCAGCACCTGCACGGCGCTCATGCGCGCGTGCGGCGGCATCTCGAACGCGCGGAACTCGAGCAGCCCCAGGCGCCCGGTGGCGCTGTCCGGCGAATAGAGCTTGTCGATGGAGAATTCGGCGCGGTGCGTGTTGCCGGTGAGGTCGGTCAGCATGTGCCGCAGCAGCCGGTCGACCAGCCAGGGCTTCGGCGTTTCGCGGCCGGATTCGGCGTTGTGCCCAAGCTGCTGGAACGCGATCGCCAGTTCGTACAGCCGGTCGTCGCGCGCCTCGTCGACGCGCGGCGCCTGGCTGGTCGGGCCGATGAACATGCCCGAGAACAGGTAGGACAGCGACGGATGGTTCTGCCAGTACGTGATCAGGCTTCGCAATAGGTCCGGCCGGCGCAGCAGCGGACTGTCCGCCGGCGTGGCGCCGCCTAACGTGACGTGATTGCCGCCGCCGGTTCCGGTGTGCCGGCCGTCGAGCATGAATTTTTCGGTGCCGAGCCGCGATTGCCGCGCTTCCTCGTACAGTGTCTCGGTCGTCGCGAAAAAATCGCGCCAGGACGAGGCCGGGTGAATGTTGACTTCGATGACGCCCGGGTCCGGCGTCACGCTAAGGACCTTCACACGCGGATCCCGCGGCGGCGTGTAGCCCTCGATGGCCACCGGCGTGTCGAGCGCCCGCGCCGTGTCCTCGACTGCCGCCAGCAACGCCACGTAGGCCTCCAGCTTTTCGCACGGCGGCATGAACACGTAGAGATGCCCGTCGCGCACCTGCAGCGTCAGTGCGGTCTTCACGACCTCGCGCGGCTTCCTGCCGCGCACCTTGGCAGCCTTGGCAGCAAGCGCCTCGCGCGCCGGCAGCGCCTTGCGCGGCGCGAAAGGATCGACGGGAAAATCCGGTTCCATCTCCTCGGGCAGCAGTTCCGGAAGCAGGCCGAGCGGCGAGTCTCCGGGCAGCGCATAGAGGTGCTCGCGTTTCAACGGCCACGGACTCGATTCCCATGAGATGGCGAGATCGTCGGCGACGTTGGCCTTCAGCGGCAGGACGAAGCCGGCCGGCGCCCCCAGCCCCGCCGTCAGGAGCCGCGCCAGCCGCGCGCGCTCGTCGGGCTTGGTCAGGTCGGCCTCGAGCGGGTCGGCATTCTCCGGAAGTGCGGCTTCCTGCTGCAGCAGCTTGGGCACGTCCTCATGGGCAGTGATCAGCAACGCTGCGGGCAGGCCGAGCGTTGCCGCAAGGCGTTCGCCGAAGGCCTGCGCCATCGCGACCGTGGCCTTGCCCGGCCTGGTCGTATCGGCGATCAGCGTGTCGCCCTGCCACAGCGGCACGCCATCGGCGCGCCAGAACACGCCGAGCGCCCAGCGCGGCAGCGGCTCGCCCGGATACCACTTGCCCTGGCCGTAGTGCAGGAAGCCCGCTGGCGCAAATTTCGCCTTGAGGCGCTTGATCAGGATCTCGCCCAGCTGGCGCTTTTTCGGCGAGAGCGCCGCGTAGTTCCACTCCGGTCCGTCCATGTCGTCGATCGACACGAACGTCGGCTCGCCGCCCTGCGTCAGCCGGACGTCGCTGGCGACGAGATCGGCATCGACCTGCTCGCCCAGCGCGTCGATCGCGTGCCATTGCGCATCGGTGTACGGCAGCGTGACGCGCGGGTCCTCGTGGATGCGCGTGACCGTCATCGCAACGCCGAAATCCACGTCGGCAACGTCGGTGTAGCCGATGACGGGCGCCGCGTTTCCGGGGTCCGCCGTGCATGCGAGCGGAATGTGGCCCTCGCCCGCCAGCAGCCCCGACGTCGGGTCGAAGCCAATCCAGCCCGCACCGGGGATGAAGACTTCCGCCCAGGCATGCAGATCGGTGAAATCCTTCGTCGTACCCGATGGGCCGTCGAGCGCCTTGATGTCCGCGACCAGCTGCACGAGATAGCCCGAGGCGAAGCGCGCCGCCAGCCCCAGGTGCCGCATGATCTGGACCAGCAGCCAGCCGGTGTCGCGGCACGAACCGCTGGCATTTCCGAGCGTTTCCTCCGGCGTCTGGATGCCGGGCTGCATTCGGACCAGGTAGCGGATCTGGCCCTGCAGCAGCTGGTTGAGACGCACCAGCAGCAGCACCGGGTTTTCATCCTTCAGGATCGTCTTGCGGAAGTCATCCAGCCAGGCGGTCAGGCGTGGTCCGAGCGGCGCGGTTTCCAGGAACGGGATCAGTTCCTTGGCCAGCGCGGGCGCGTAGGTGAACGGAAACGTCTCGGCGTACGGCTCAACGAAGAAATCGAAGGGATTGATGACGGTGAGGTCGGCGATCAGGTCGACCTCGATCTCGATCGCATCGGCGCGTTCCGGGAAGACCAGCCGCGCCACCCAGTTGCCGTAGGGGTCCTGCTGCCAGTTGAGGAAGTGCGGCGACGGCGCGACGTTCAGCGAATAACTGAGGATCGGCGTGCGGCAATGCGGCGCGGGCCGCAGCCGGATTTCGTGCGGCGCAATGGCGACGTGGCGGTCGAAGCGATAGGTCGTGCGGTGGGATAGCGCTACGCGGATGGCCATTCGGGCTTTCGTCAGGTCCAGTCGGGGTCCGGCAATTGCGCGAACACGCGGCGCAGCCCCTCCCCCCATTCGCGGTGCATCATCTGGAAGTAGGCGTCCGTCTCCTCGATGCGCTTCTGGATCTTGATCGTCAGGCTGTCTGCCTCGTAGACCAGCAGGTCGATCGGCAACCCGACCGAGATGTTCGAGCGCATTGTCGAGTCGAACGAGACGACCGTGCACTTGGTGGCGTCGAGCAGGCTCGAGTTGCGCTTGATCACCCGGTCGATCACCGGCTTGCCGTACTTGGATTCGCCGATCTGGAAATAGCAGGTGTCGGACGACGCCTCGATGAAGTTGCCTTCGCCATACACGTTGAACAGCCGGTGGGGCTCGCCGCGGATCTGGCCGCCGACAAGGAAATTGCCCGAGGCGTCGATGTTGTTCTGCGACAGGTACGGGCCGTCGCGCGCCTTGATCTCGCGCAACGAGTCGCCCAGAAGCCGGGCGACGTCGAACATCGACTCCGCGTTCCAGATGGAAAGCTCGCCGCCTCCCGCGCGGGCGCGGTGGTCGAGGTTGTTGAGCGCGCTCTGCGTGACCGCCAGGTTGCCCGACGACAGCGTGACGATCACGCGGTCGCCGTCCTTGGCGAACACCTTCATCTTCGAGAAGCGGGCGATCTGGTCGACGCCCGCGTTGGTCCGGGAATCCGAGGCGAAGATCATCCCGGCATCGAGCGACATGGCAACGCAATAGGTCATGGGAAGAAGCGTGTCGAGGCGTTCATGAAAATTCAGTATGCGGGGACGAGGAAGCGCCGGCTGATCTCGCCGCCGAGCGCGGACACGCGATCCAGGAAGTCCATCAGGTATTCGTGGAGTCCATACCGGATGATCTCCTCGGTCTTGCCATAATGCAGGCGCGCATGCAGTTCGCCGGCCTGCCGCCGCAACTCGCGGCTGTGGTCGTCGCACAGGAGCTCCAGCGTGTCGTCGATGAAGTTGAGGCAGCTGTGCAGCGACCGCGGCATGTCGTCGCGCAGCACCAGCAACTCGGCAACCCGCCGCGGCGAGATGAGGTCGCTGTAGATCTTGCGGTAGGACTCGAACCCCGACAGCGACTGCAGCAGCGACGCCCACTGGTAATAGTCCACTGCCCCGCCGATGTCGGCCGCCGACGGCAGCAGGATGTGGTACTTGGTGTCGAGGATGCGCGCCGTGTTGTCCGCGCGCTCGATGTGGGTGCCCAGCCGGATGAAGTGATAGGCCTCGTCGCGCAGCATGGTCCCGAACGTCACGCCGCGAAACAGGTGCGAGCGCATCTTCACCCAGTCCAGGAACTCCGACACGCCCTGTGTGCGCAGCCGATCCATGCCGTGGTCGCGGATCGCGATCCACGCGCTGTTCAGGTCCTCGTACATTTCCGAGGTGATCGCGCCGCGCACGCTCCGTGCGGATTCGCGGGCAGCGCGCAGGCAGCCATAGATCGACGACGGGTTCTCCTCGTCCATGATCATGAACTTGAGGACGTTCTCGGCCGTGAGCTCCGGGTAGTGCTTGTAGTACGGCGTCGCCACGCCGGTGGAAATCAGCGGCACGGACCACGGCTCGGCCCATGCGAGGCCGGGCTCCTGGATGTGGTAGGGCAAGAGCGACGTGCGGTACGTGACGTCGAGCAGGCGCGCGGTGTTCTCGGCGCGCTCGATGTGCCGGGCCAGCCAGAAGAGTTCGTTCGCGGTGCGGCAGAGCAAGGCGGCCATGTTCAGTCCCTTCAGTCCGCGAGGACCCAGGTGTCCTTGGTCCCGCCGCCCTGCGACGAGTTGACGACCAGCGACCCTTCGCGCAGCGCCACCCGCGTGAGGCCCCCGGGAACCAGATCGACATCGGTGCCGGACAGCACATACGGGCGCAGGTCGATGTGCCGTGGTGCCAATCCCGCGTCGACGAACGTCGGGCAGGTGGACAGCGCCAGCGTCGGCTGGGCGATGTACTTTCCCGGCTCGGCTTGGATGCGCCGGCGAAACTCCTCGCGCTCGGTGGCGGTCGATGCCGGCCCGACCAGCATGCCGTAGCCGCCCGACCCATGCACCTCCTTGACGACGAGCTTGTCGAGGTTGGCGAGCGTGTATTCGCAATCCTTCGGCTTGTAGAGCATGAACGTCGGCACGTTGTGGAGAATGGGGTCCTCGGCCAGGTAGTACTTGATCATGTCCGGCACGAATGGGTAGATCGACTTGTCGTCGGCGACACCGGTGCCGATCGCGTTGGCAAGCGTCACCCGTCCGGCGCGATAGGCCGCGAACAGGCCAGGGACGCCCAGCATCGAGTCCGGGCGGAACGCCAGCGGATCCAGGAAATCATCGTCGACGCGGCGATAGATGACGTGCACCCGCCGTGGTCCGCGCGTCGTGCGCATGAACACGGTGTCGTTCTGGACGACGAGGTCCTGGCCTTCGACCAGCTCGACGCCCATCTGCTGCGCCAGGAACGCGTGCTCGTAGTAGGCGGAGTTGTACGCGCCGGGCGTGAGCACCGCGACCGTCGGCGTTTCCTCGCCTTTCGGCCCGACGCCGCGCAGGTTCTCCAGCAGCATGTCCGGGTAGTGCTGTACCGGCCGGATGGAGCGCGTCGCAAAGAGCTCGGGGAAAAGCCGCATCATCATCCGCCGGTTCTCGAGCATGTATGACACGCCCGACGGCACGCGCAGGTTGTCCTCCAGCACGTAGTACTCGCCGGCACCGGCCCGCACCAGGTCGACGCCCGCGATATGAGCATAGATGCCGCCCGGGACGTCCATGCCGGCCATCTCCCTGCGGTATTGCGTGTTGCCCAGTACGCGTTCCGCGGGAATGGCGCCGTCCTTCAGGATTTTCTGGTCGTGATAGACGTCGGCTAAGAACAGGTTGAGCGCGCGCACGCGCTGCTTCAGTCCGGCTTCGAGGATGCGCCACTCGTCCGCCGGAATGATCCGCGGGACGATGTCGAATGGAATCAGCCGCTCGGTGCCGCCGTCTTCGCCGTAGACCGCGAACGTGATGCCGACGCGATGGAACGCACGCTCGGCTTCGTCCCTTTTTTGTGCAATGCGGGCACTGTCGGTGCGATTGAGCCAATCGGCAAAGGCCCGGTAGTGCGGCCGGACCGTGCCGTCCGGCAGGGACATTTCGTCAAAAGGGAGGGAGGACATGCAATAGTTTCCGGAGTATCCAAGCGACTTAGCAAGCACCGAGCCAATACAACAAAAGCCAAGAATGCCAAAGAGTTAAGGAAAAACCGTTACTTGGAATCTGTCTCCGCCTTCCTTCGAGGCGATGAATTTGCACCACGGAGGTGCGTCAATGTCCATGACAACCATGGACAGGTGCAGAAGCACGGTTTGACCCTGGTTTCGGCCCTATGGTTAAATCGCCGTTCCTGTCTGGGTTCGCGGGGCGTTTAGCTCAGCGGTAGAGCACTCCCCTCACACGGGAGGGGTCGCTGGTTCGAACCCAGCAATGCCCACCACACTGAACCAAGGGGTTACGCGCAAGTGTAACCCCTCTTTTTTTGTCCGCGCCGAATGAAAGAATGAAATGGGGTCAGGTTAACTATTCAGTCACCGAATAGTTAACCTGACCCCATTTCCACGTCGGTGATGCTACGGCATGTACTGGCCACCATTGACCTCGATCACCTGCCCGGTCACGTAGCCGCTCATTTCGTCCGAGGCCAGGTAGACGAAAGTCCCCGCGCATTCGTCCGCGCTGCCGAGCCGGTTCATCGGCACCATCGCCTGCATCGCCTTAAGCTGCTCGGCATTGGAATACCGGTCGTGGAACGGCGTGGTGATGACGCCGGGTGAAACGGCGTTCACGCGGATGCCGTCGCCGACGACTTCCTTCGCCCATCCGCGGGTGACCGTCGAGACGAAGCCCTTGGCGCCCGCGTAGAGCACCGCGCCGCCGCCCCCGCCGTTGCGCGCGGCGATCGACGTCACGTTGATCACGTTGCCCGACTTTTGCCGGCGCATCACCGGGATCACCTCGCGCATGAACAGCGCGACCTGCGTCACGTTGAGCGCCACCACGCGGTTGATCTGCTCGGCCGTGTAGTCCTCGATCTTGACCCGTCCGAGCATCCCGCCGGCGTTGTTGACCAGGACATCGATCCGGCCGTATGCCGCCAGCGTCTCCGCGACGATGCGCTTGACGTTGGCCTCCTGCATCACGTCGCCGCCCGCCAGCGTCACCGCGGCACCGAGCCCCTTGATCTGCGCCGCCACCGCCTCCGCGGCGGCCTTGCTTTCGTTGTAATGCACCACGAGCTTGCTGCCTAGCCTGGCGAAGGCAATGGCCGCGGCCGCGCCGATGCCGGTGGATGCGCCGGTGATGAGGACAACCTTGCCTTTGAGGTCCGAGATCATGTCGAGCTCCAGAACGTTGCGGAAGGACCGCGGGACCGAAGGTCCGCCGTCCGCGGCCGGCGTCGCGCGCGGCCTCGCCGCAAGTATACTTGTTTGTGTCCGACTTTAATGGCATTGTGTCCGACACAACGAGCCGACCGCATGCCGACCAAGAGAACCCGCGCGACGAAACCTGCCCCGGCCATAAGGCGGCGATCGCCGCCGCCGGCCGCCGCCGCGCGACCTCTCAAATCCGCGCATGTCGTGGACACGCTCGGACTGCGAATCATCTCCGGCCAGCTCCATTCCGGGGATTTGTTGCCCACGGAAGCCGAGCTCTCTGCGCAACTTGGCATCAGTCGCCCTTCGTTGCGCGAGGGATTGCGCGCGCTGGCGCAGAAGGGCCTGGTCAACGGACGCACGCGGCGCGGCACCAGCGTCAACGACCGGCGCGAATGGAACGTGCTCGACCCCGACGTGCTGCGGTGGCTGTCCGTCGCACCACCGGACCCGGCGTTCTTCATGGACCTCCTCGACGTGCGCATGATCGTCGAGCCGGCCGCGGCGCGCCTGGCGGCAATGCGCGCCACTCCGGAACAGGTCGCGGCGATCGAAGCCGCCTACCGCGGCATGGTCGCGTCGACCCCCCACGACATGGAAGCATGCTGCCGCCACGACCTGGCGCTGCACGAACTCATCATCCACTCGACCGGCAACCAGATGCTGATCCGCTTCGCGGCGGCCATCCGCACGGCGCTGCTGACGTGCGTGCGCATCGCGAGCAACGCCCGCGAAAGCTATGAGAACTCGCTGGCAGAACATCATGCGGTTGCTGCTGCCATCAGGCGCCGTGCTCCCGACGAGGCCGAGCAGGCGATGCGCAACCTGCTGGCCGGCACCGCGCGCGATTTAGCGCCCGCCTACGACAAGTATCCGCACGGCTTTCCTCCGCCACCGCCTCCACGGGCGGCGGCCAGGGCGCCGCGACGGACTTGAATACGGGGACCACCCCGAGTCCACCCCAAGGAGGAAAACCGATGAAAACGCAGTCGATTCTAGGCAAGCTGGCGCTGGGTATCGCGCTGATGGCGGCGGTCGCCATGAGCGGCGGTGCCGCAGCGCAGACCAAGAAGCAGGTCAAGATCTCCCACGCCACCGCGGCGGACGTGGCCAACGACAATCACATGGTCGCGTTCATCATCGCGAGCTACATCAACGCCAACTCGGACACGCTGGAAGCACGCATCTATCCGGCCAACCAGTTGGGCGAGGAGCGCGCGGTGATCGAGGGCATGCAGCTCGGCGCCGGCGCGACGATCCACATCGGCGGCACCGCCATCCACAACAACTTCAACAAGCGCATGGGCGTGCTCGACCTGCCGTTCACGTGGCACGACTACGACCACTACCATCACGTGATCGATGGCAAGGTCGGCCAGACACTCGCCGCGGAGCACGAAAAACTCGGCCTCAAGGTGCTGGGATGGCAGGACAGCTGGGGCTACCGCAACGTCGTCACGACCAAGAAGGAAGTGAAGAAGCCCGAGGACCTGAAGGGCCTCAAGATCCGCACGATCCAGACGCCGACCTATGTGGCGGCGCTGAACGCGATGGGCGCATCGGCGACGCCAATGGCCTTCGGCGAGGTCTACACGTCGCTGCAGACCGGGGTGATCGACGGCTTCGAACACGCATCCGCCGTGATCTACACCGGGAAGTATTACGAGGTCGCCAAATACATCACGCTGACCGAGCACCTCTTCGGCCCGACGGTCACCGTGATTTCCAAGAAGGAATGGGACGGCTACACCGACAAGGAGCGGGAGGTCGTCGCGGCCGCGGCGAAGCTCGGACAGGACGTGAACCGCAGCCTCTCCGTACAGCGCGCCGCTGAGTCGATGGACAAGCTGAAGGCCAAGGGCATGATCGTCAATCCGATCGACAAGACACCCTTCCTCAAGGCTGCCGGGCCACTGCAGGACCAGCTCGCCAAGGGTCTCGGCGCCGAGGACCTGCTGAAGACCATTCGCGACACCAAGTAAGCACACTCGCCACTGGGGTGGAGACATCCGCCTCAGGGCGATTCGGAGGAAGCGCATGACGGCAAACGCATTCCGTGCGGTCGACCGCACGGTGGAGTACGCGCTGTTCCTGATGTTTCTCGCGTTTACGCTGGTGGGCGGGCTGCAGGTGTTCAACCGGTTCGTCCTCGGCCTGCCGCTGTCCTGGAGCGAGGAGTTCCAGAAATTCGGGCACATCTGGATGGTGATGCTGGCCATTCCGGTCGCGTATCGCCGCGGTGCGCATCTCGGCATGGACATGGTGCTGCGGCTGCTGCCCAAAGGCATGCAACGCGGCGTGGGACTGCTCACCGAGGTGCTGTGGTTCGTGCTCGCCGTCGCCATCGTCCGCTATACGCTGGTGATCATGCAGGTTGCGAAGAACCAGGAGAGTCCCGGGCTGGGCATACCAATGGACCGTGTCTACGTCGGCCTCGTCATCGGCGGCGTCTACCTGGCCTTCGTCGCGCTGCGCCGTTTCGCGACGTATTTCGGGTGGAAGGATCCTGCGCCCGAAAGCCTGGGCGGGGGCCACTGATGCTGATCGGACTTGCCGTCATGCTGCTGGCGCTGATCACGCTCGGCGTCCCGATCCTGCTGGTGATGGGCATCGTTGGACTCGCGGGAATTCTCGAGACGCCGGGGCTGGTACCTGCGCTTTTTCCGCAGAAGATGTTCGCGATGCTGGACAACTTCAGCCTGCTGGCGCTGCCCTACTTCATCCTGGCCGGGGAATTGATATCCGCCGGCGGGATCTCCAAGCGCCTGGTCGAATTCGCGGAAACCGTGGTCGGGCACTGGCGCGGTGGACTCGGCCATGCGTCAGTCGTGTCGAGCATGGTGTTCGCCGGCGTATCGGGGTCATCGGTCGCCGACACGTCCGCGATCGGTTCGATCCTGGTCCCGGCGATGAAGGACCACGGCTACAAGCCCGGTTTCGCAGCCGCGCTCGTCGCGTGCGCGGGCACCATCGGCGCGATCATTCCGCCGAGCATGACGATGATCGTCTACGGGTCGATGGCCAACGTCTCGATCGGGGGGCTGTTCCTGGGCGGCATCGTGCCCGGCATCCTGATCGGCATCGGCCTCATGATCGTGATCAAGATCTATTCGCTCTCGCCGGCGTTTCCGGAACTGCGCCGCACCAGCGGAAAATTCAACGTGCGCCGCGTGGCCGCCGCGACGGTCAAGGTGTGGCCTGCGCTGATGGCGCCGATCCTGGTCGTCGGCGGCATCCTGACCGGTGCCTTCACCGCGACCGAAGCCGGCGTCGTGGCGTGCTTCTACGGCTTCTTCGTCGGATTCTTCATCTACCGCATCCTGAAGCTGCGCGATCTTCCGAAGATCTTCATCCGCGCTGCGGTCACCACGGCGATGGTATCGGGCATCATCGGCGTCGCCGGCGCGCTCGGGTGGCTGCTGTCGTACCTCAACTTCAACGACATCGTGCTCTCGGGCATCACGCACGTTACCGGGACCAAGCTGGGCGTCATGCTGCTGCTGATGGCGATCATGCTGGTGCTGACGATGTTCGTCGACTCGATGGCAATCCTCATCATCCTGATACCGGTCGCCGTCGTCATCGGCCGCAACTTCGGCATCGACGAGTTCCAGCTGGGACTGATGATGGTGATGGCCACGCAGATCGGCTCGACAACGCCACCGGTTGCCGTGCTGCTGTTCGTCGCCACGAGCATCGCCGGCTGCACCTACAGCGAAACGATCCGCTATTGCTGGGCGTTCATCATCGCCGAAGTCGTCGTGCTGTTGGCCGTCGTCTTCTGGCCGGATCTCGCGGCCTTCATACCTCACTACTTCCTGGGCTGACGCCTGAAGAACCGCCGCTACTTGCGGGACGCGCCGACGGCCGCGCGAATGGCGGCAATCGCCGCCGGCCGCGGAAAGCTCTTGCGATAGGCGATGGCGATCCGGCGCGACGGCGCCGGCTTGGTGAACGGGATCGGCACCACCAACTGGCTGTGGTACTTGGGCGTCAGCGCATCTCGCGGCAACACCGAGATACCGAGGCCGGAGGCCACCATGTTGCGCACGGTTTCCAGCGAATTGGTGCGGGTGACGTGCGTGTCGCCGCGGTTCAGCTCCGGACAGGCGTCCAAGACTTGCGCGCGGAAGCAGTTGCCGACGTTGAGCAGGATCGTGTGCTCGCCGTTGAGCTCGCCCGGCGCGATCGACCGCCGCTTGGCCCACTTGTGCCCCGCCGGCACGACCACCTGGAACGGCTCCTCGTACATGTATTCAGTGGCAACGCCCGGCGCGTCGAACGGCAGCGCGATGATCGCCGTGTCGATCCGCCCCGACTTGAGTTCGGTTTCGAGGTTCTCGGTCAGGTTTTCCTCGATGTCCAGCGGCATCTGCGGCGCCAGCGCGTGCAGCGCCGGGATGAGGTCGGGAAGCAGGTACGGCGCCACCGTGTAGATGATGCCGAGCTTCAGCGTGCCCGCCAGCTGGTTGCGTCCCGCCTGCGCGATTTCCTTGATCCGCGCCGTCTCCTCCAGCACCCGCTGCGCCTGCTCGACGACGCGTGCTCCGACGGGCGTCACCGTCACCTCGCTCTTGCTGCGCTCGAACAGCGAGGTACCCAGTTCCTCCTCGAGCTTCTGGATCGCCACCGACAGCGCGGGCTGGCTGACGAAGCACTTCTGCGCGGCGCGGCCGAAGTTCCGCTCCTGGGCGACGGCAACGATGTAACGCAGTTCGGTCAACGTCACGGCGCGGGACGTCCTAGCGGTTGCGCTGGGCGAGAAAGCGCGCGAAGCCGGCGCCGGTTTCCGGGTGCTTGAGCCCGAAATCCACCGTCGCCTCCAGATACCCCAGCTTGTTGCCGCAATCGTAGCGGCGCCCGTCGAATGCATACGCGTACACGGCTTCCTCGGCGGCCAGCCGCGCAATGCCGTCAGTCAACTGGATCTCGCCGCCGGCGCCCGGCGGCATTGTGCGCAGGTGGCCGAAGATGCGCGGCGACAGCACGTAGCGACCGATCACCGCGAGCGTGGACGCGGTTGTTCCTGCCTTGGGCTTTTCGACGATGCGCGTGATCCGCCCCAGCCGGTCGCCGGCAGCGGTTGTCTCGACGATCCCGTACTTGCCGGTCGCGTCCGCGGGAACGTCCATTACGCCGATCGTCGACGCGTTCATCCGGCCCGCGACCTCGACCATCTGCTGCATCACCGGCACCTGCGCGTCGATCAGGTCGTCGGCAAGGATGACGGCGAACGGCGCATCGCCTATGACCGGCTCGGCGCACAGCACCGCGTGACCCAGCCCCAGCGCCTCCGACTGGCGAATGTAGATGCAATTGATCCCTGGTGGCGATGCCGCCTGCACGGCCTCCAGCAGCTCGGCCTTGTTGCGCAGCGCCAGCTCGGTTTCGAGCTCGTACGCCTTGTCGAAGTGATCCTCGATCGCGCGCTTGTTGCGGCCCGTGATGAAGATCATGTCGGTGATGCCCGCGGCGGCCGCCTCCTCCACCGCGTACTGGATCAGCGGCTTGTCGACGACCGGCAGCATCTCCTTCGGACTCGCCTTGGTGACCGGCAGGAAGCGGCTGCCCAGGCCCGCCACGGGGAATATCGCTTTTGTGATCTTCTGCATGCGTGGTGTCGTTCGCGTATTGTCGTTAGATTTGGGCGGTCACTCGGCCAGCATCGCCCGCAACTGGGTCTCGTCCAGGATCGCCACGCCGAGCTCCTCGGCACGGGCCAGTTTGCTGCCGGCCTCAGCACCTGCCACGACGTAGTCCGTCTTCTTCGACACGCTGCCCGAAACCTTGCCGCCGCGCGCCTCGATCATGGCCTTGGCGTCCTCGCGCGACAGCGTCGGCAGCGTGCCGGTGAGCACGAACGTGCGACCCGCCAGCGCGCCAGCACTCTTCACTTCGGGCGGGCCTTCGGTCCAGTGTACCCCCGCCGCGCGCAATTGCCCGATGCCTTCGCGGTTGTGCGGCTCGCCGATGAAGCCGGCGATGGACTCCGCGAGCACCGGACCCACATCGTTGACCTGCAGCAGGTCCTGTTCCTTCGCCGCGAGCAGCGCATCGAGGCTACCGAAATGCCGGGCGAGGTCCTTCGCCGTGGCCTCGCCGACATGCCGGATGCCGAGTCCGAAGATGAATCGGGCCAGCGTCGTGCGCTTGCTCTTTTCGATGGCGGCCAGCACGTTGGCGGCGCTCTTCTCGGCCATCCGCTCCAGCGCTGCAAGCTCCGGTGCGCCCAGCCGATAGATGTCGGCGGGCGTGCGCACCAGGCCGGCATCCACCAGCTGCTCGACCAGCTTGTCGCCGAGGCCCTCGATGTCGAGCGCCCGCCGGCTGGCAAAATGCAGCAGCGCCTGCTTCCGTTGGGCCGGACACACGAGGCCGCCGGTGCAGCGCGCGATGACCTCGTCGGGCAGGCGCGCGACGGCGGAACCGCACTCCGGACACACGGTGGGCATGACGAACTCACGCGCATCGCGCGGGCGCAGGTCGAGGACCGCGCGCACGACTTGCGGGATGACGTCGCCCGCGCGGCGCACGATCACGGTATCGCCGATGCGCAGGTCGCGGCGGCGAATTTCATCCTCGTTGTGCAGCGTCACATTGGTGACTGTGGTGCCGCCGACGAACACCGGCTGCAGGCGCGCAACCGGCGTGATCGCACCGGTGCGCCCGACCTGGACATCGATGGCCAGCAGCCGCGTTGGCATCTCCTCCGGCGGAAACTTGTGCGCGACCGCCCAGCGTGGTTCGCGTGTGCGGAACCCGAGCGTGCGCTGCAATTCCAGGCTGTCGACCTTGTAGACGACGCCGTCGATCTCGAAGGGAAGCTCGCCCCGCCGGGCGCGAACCTCCTCGTAGAATGCGGCCAGTTCCACCGCACCGTGCGCGATGCGGCGATCGCCATTGACCGGCAGGCCGTACTCGGCAAGTGCATCGAACAGCGCGCTCTGCGACACCGGCAGCGTCCAGCCCTCGGTTTCGCCGATGCCGTAGGCAAAGAATGCCAGCGGTCGTTGCGCGGTCATTGCGGGATCGAGCTGGCGCACCGCTCCCGCGGCCGTGTTGCGCGGATTCACATAGAGCTTCGCTCCTGCCGCTTCCTGCCGCTCGTTGAGGCGCGCGAAGTCCGCGCGGGTCATGTAGATCTCGCCGCGCACCTCGAGCACCGGCGGCGGCTTGCCGCGCAGCCGGGCCGGAATGGCGGCAATGGTGCGCACGTTGGCGGTGACGTCCTCGCCCGTCTCGCCGTCGCCGCGCGTTGCCGCTACGGTGAGCGCGCCGCGCTCATAGCGCAGACTCACGGCCAGGCCGTCAAACTTGAGCTCGGCCATGTAGGCCACCGGCGGCGCAGCGTTGGCAAGCTTCAATTCGCGGCGAATGCGCGCATCGAATTCGGTGGCGCCCGACTCCGTGGTGTCGGTTTCCGTCCGTATCGACAGCATGGGGACACGATGCGCGACGGGCGCGAATTCCGCCGCCCGGGCCCCGCTGACGCGCTGCGTCGGCGAGTCGGCGGTGACCAGCGCCGGATACTCCGACTCGAGCGCCTGCAGCTCGCGGAACAGCGCGTCGTATTCGGCGTCGCTGACCGTCGGGGCGTCTTCCTGGTAATAGCGCCGGTCGTGCGCGGCGATTTCATTGCGCAGCGCCTTTGCGCGCGCGGCCGCCGCTTTCGGCACGTCAGCTCCGGCCGTCCCGGCAGCTCCCACGTTCAGGCGCCGAACAGTGCCTGCGCGCGCGGGCTTCCCGGATCGATGCGGCAGGCCTTGAGCGCGTCGGCGGCGATCTGCACTTGCTGGCGAATGGCGGCCAGCGCCGCGTCGTCGAGCGGGCGCCGGTTGTCGTCGACGAGATCGCCGTCCAGCGTGTGCGCGATGCGCTTGGCGGTCAGTTTCATCTGGTCGAACGCCCGCAGCGGGTCCGCCACGCGTGGAACGTCGAGCACCAGCACTACGCCATTCGTGGCCGATGCGCGCAGCGTGTCGACGGTGAAGGGCTCGTTGCGCACGTTCTGCAGCGTATAGAGAATGGCGCCGGTGTCCTCCTGCGGTAATTCGAAGCGGCCACCCGGTGCCAGCCGGAATCCGGCGGCTTCGGCCACGCCCCGCAGGCGCGTCCCCGCGATGCTCGCCGGCTCAGGTTTCAGCACCGTCAAGCCGATCTGGACATCCACGTCGGCGCACAGCCGGTCCAGCGCCTCAGCGCGGTCCGTTTCCGCAGCAACATCAGGCACCGAGAGCGCTGCGGGCAGCATGGGCGCCAGTTCGCTCATCACGCGCACGAAGGTGTCGAGCTGCGCGTGACTGGCGGCGCCGTTGCGGTCCGCCAGCAGCAGGCAGGCGGCGAGTTCGACGAACTCTCCCGGCGTGGCGGAGTGCAGCAGCACCCACGGCGAACCCGGCGACGTCCGGCCGAACCAGCGCAGGCGCTTGCCCATGCGCGCATGCAGTCCGGCGGCGAGCGCGCCCGCGCCCAGCGGCTTGGCTGGCTGCAGTATTGCCATGCATTCGATGTCGCGATCCGGCTGCGGTCCCATTGCGTCGGTGGCCGCCGCCGCATAGGTCGTCACGACCGGCGGGGCCGGCACGTCGTCGGCGTCCGGGGCGTGCTCGACAACGTCCATCGGCGGTGTCCATGCCGAATCGTCCTCCATCGGCGCAGTCGCGGAACCGCGTCGTGCGCCATCGGCATTCGGTCCGGTGTCGGCAGCGGGCGCGGCGGCGAAGTCTTCGGGAACGCCCGGCATCGTGCGCATCGTCGGCTCGACCCGCAGGCCCGCGTCCGTCGGCGACGCCGCGTCATCCGGCTTGCGGAAGGCCGAAGCGATCCGCCGGCGAATCCGCCGTTCCTGCCAGGCGTTGTAGACGATGACCCCGGCGACGAGCAGGACGCCGGCGACGATGAGGCCTAGCTGGAGCGAACTCAGGCGCATGGGCGGCGGATATTCAAACCGTGATTGAAACCGGAGCCGCGACTAGGGCGGAAAAGGTGCGTGCGCCATAGCGAACAAGTATAGCGCGAAGGCCGGCGATAAGCCGAAGGAAAGCAAGAAGCCGGCCGGGACCCTAGGCGGCACTCTCGGCCAGCGACAGCGCTTCAGCTATGTCGACGGCGACGACGCGCGACATGCCCGGCTCAGGCATCGTGATGCCCACCAGCTGGTTCGCCATTTCCATGGTGATCTTGTTGTGCGAGATGAACAGGAACTGCGTATCCGCGGCCATTTCCCGGACCATCGCGCAGAAGCGGTCGGTGTTGGGGTCGTCGAGCGGCGCATCAACTTCGTCCAGCAGGCAGAACGGCGCGGGATTCAATTGGAACAGCGCGAACACGAGCGAGATCGCCGTCAGCGCCTTTTCCCCGCCCGACAGCAGGTGGATGGACGTATTGCGCTTGCCCGGCGGCTGCGCGATCACCTGCACGCCGGAATCGAGGATCTCCTCGCCGGTCAGCACCAGCTTGGCCTGGCCGCCCCCGAACAGCGTCGGGAAGAGTTTCGCAAAATTGGCATTGACGGCATCGAACGTCTGCTGCAGCAGGTCGCGTGA
>Ga0315270_10000538_pt1 | contig 21116 bp, 23 predicted proteins | sample C1_bottom_MG_FD_204932 | JGI IMG/M metagenome (GOLD analysis project Ga0315270, IMG submission 204932) | Sediment microbial communities from Yellowstone Lake, YNP, Wyoming, USA - C1_bottom | ecosystem: Environmental > Aquatic > Freshwater > Lake > Sediment | place: USA: Wyoming | collected...
GGCGACAACTAGCTTGACAGCCGCCGCTTCTTGCGAGGATGGCGCGGCTCAAACGCCTTCCGTCGTGGACAAGGGGGGCCAGACCCTGCATAGGACGACCAGATCGCGACCCGTGACAGTCACCTGTGCGTCTCGGCCTGGCAGCTCACGCACCACGCATAGAGCGCGTCGTAGATGACCATGCCGTGCTTGAGCATTTCGTGGTCGTCGGAGCAGGTCTGTGACAGCCCCAGCGATATCGCGTAGAGGCCCGCGGACTGCGGGGTCAGGTCGAGACGCGAGGTATCCGCACCGCGAACGATGGCGGCGAGCTGCTGCAGCGCCGGGTCCGGCGGGGGTCAACTTGTGTTTCGCGACAAACGCGTCAAAGCTGCAGAGTTCGCCGACGTGCGACATCTCGACGCCACGGATGTCGTAGGGCACAGCTCCGCACGCTTCAGCGGTCGACAGCACCTCGGCCGCCGGCACGTAGAGGAACTCCGGCTCCTTGTCGATGAATCTGGCGATGAGCCAGGGACAAGCGATGCGGTCGATCTTCGGCCGTTCACGGGCGACCCACTTCATGACGCGCCTCCTTTCGATTCGAGCGGTTTGCCCGCAGCCGTCCATGCGTCGATTCCGCCTCGAAGGTAACGGGCGCGAATTCCGGCGGCGCGCAGCCGCATGGCCGTCGCTCGGCCGACCTCGTGGCCATAGACGCAGTACACGACGACATCGCGGTCGCTGGGGAGCTGCGCTGTCCATGCGTCCACGTCGCCGGGGTCACGCCATTGGGCGCCGGGGAGGATAGCGTCAGATTGCGCGTAGACGCCGGACCGCCTGACATCGACCAGAACCGCACCCGCGAGTTCGTCGTGTCCGGCACCGAACGCGTCGCTCGCATGCTCGACAGCTTGCTGGTAGCGCGCGTAGACGTGTTCCCAGTGGATGTTCTCCATGAAGGCGTCGACGTACTGACCCGCCGCGGCGCCGAAGTCCATGTGATACGAGTGCTCGTACATGTCAAGCGCGAGGATTGGCACGCCACCCGCGATGGCGTGCGTGTGGTCGGCCGACCATTGGTTCACCAGCGTTCCCTCGCGCGGCTGGAAGACGGTCAGCACCCATCCCGAGCCGCCGCCCAGCGCCTTGCCCATTGCGATGAACTCTTCGCGCCAACGCGCCAGACTGCCGAAGTTGGCGCGCATTGCCAGCTCCATTGCGGGAACCATAGTCACTCCGGCTCCGCCCAGGCAGTCGAAGTACAACTCGTGCAGCAGCATCGAGTTGGTGGCGATGAGTTCTTCGCGCTTCAGTCCGTTGAGCGCGAAGCCCGGAGCCGACGCAAAGTCCACCTCGTGCAGTTGCCATCGGATGGCATTCAAGCGCTTCACGGCACCACCGTAGTTGTTCTGGTGGTGGCTGCGCAGGAGTTTCTCCGACAAGCCTTTCAGCCTTGTGGGATCGAGCCGCAAGTCAAGGATTCGAGCCTCCATGGAGTCTCCTCAAGTGTTTGCGAAGAGCGCAGCGTGCGCGAACTGGTACGCCAGCCCGGCGACGCCGGAACCCAGCACGACGCGTATCACCCCGAGCTTGAAACGGAACAACGCGACGGCAGCGCCGAGTCCGATGACAGCCGATGCCGCTTCGAAGTGCCCGTTCAGGCCGTGCGGCCACAGCACGTGGTACGCGAAGAACACTGCCAGGTTCGCGACGACGCCGACCACGGCGGCGGTGATGGCGGTGAGCGGTGCAGTGAGCTTCAGATTGCCGTGCGTCGACTCGATGAACGGCGCACCCAGCAGGATGAAGAGGAACGATGGCAGGAAGGTGAAGAAGGTCACCACCGTCGCCGCCACAGCGCCGGACAGGAATAGCGAGTCGCTTCCGAAGATGGCCTTGGTCCAGCCGCCGACGAAGCCGACGAACGCGACCACCATGATGAGTGGGCCGGGTGTCGTCTCGCCCAGGGCGAGCCCGTCGATCATCTGCGGTCCGCTGAGCCACTGGTAGTGATCGACAGCGCCTTGGTACACATAGGGCAGCACCGCGTAGGCACCTCCGAATGTGAGCAGCGCCGCCTTGGTGAAGAACCATGCCATCTGCGTGAGCACCGCATCCCAACCGTAGAGGGCGGCGAGAGCACCGATGGCGACACCCCACAGGCCCAGAAACACCAGCAACACTTTGCGGAACCTGCTCCAGGTGAACAGCGCGTGGTCTGGCGTCGGCGTGTCGTCGTCGATGAGCGCGGGACCGAACGCTTTCGCCGCCTTGCCGTGGCCGCCGCCGGCCTTGAATTGGTCGGGAGCGTAGCGACCACCGAAGTGGCCGATCAGACCCGCAGTCAAGACGATGAGCGGGAACGGCGCATCGAGCGCGAAGATGGCCGCGAACGCCGCCGCGGCGATACCCCACAGCCACGCATTCTTCAGCGCCCGCGAGCCGATGCGATAGGCGGCGTGAACGACCAGCGCCGTCACCGCGGGTTTGATGCCATAGAAGATGCCGGCGATGACGGGGATGTTGCCGAAGGCCATGTAGACCCAAGACAGCGCGATGAGGATGAAGAGCGACGGCAGCACGAACAGGCCGCCGGCGACGATGCCGCCGCGTGTCCTGTGCATGAGCCAGCCGATGTAGGTGGCCAACTGCTGGGCCTCGGGCCCCGGCAGCACCATGCAGTAGTTGAGCGCGTGAAGGAATCGGTTCTCCGATATCCAGCGTCGTCGCTCGACGAGCTCCTCGTGCATGATGGCAATCTGCCCGGCCGGGCCACCGAAGCTGATGAAGCCGAGCTTCAGCCAATAGAAGAAGGCTTGGCCGAAGCTCAGGTCCTGCGGCGAGTTGGGGGCCATGTTCATGATGAGCGGGCCTGCATGGCGGCGTAAAGCGTGTCGAACAGCGGCAGTGCAGCCGCCAGCAGGGCGTCATCGCTCCGGTGTTGCGCCTGAAGGCCGCGGACAAGCAGTTCGAAGCCGGGCGCCTCGTCCACCGGCAGGCCACCGATGTCGATGTAGTGCACCAACTGGCCGACGCTGCGGATACCGGGGTCGCCGTCCAGCGAAAACGTTGCTGCGACCACCTCGAACGTTACTTTGTCGCCCACGTGCGTGAAGCGTGCGCCGTCGAAGTCGTAGCCGAGGGCCTTGGCCGGGCACTTCTTCGGGTTATCGATCCAGATGAACTTCGGGGCCTTGTCCACGAAGCGCTGTACCAACCACGCAGTGGCAAGACGGTCCACCCAAGGGCGCTTGCGGGTGGCCCAGCGTTGGCCTTGAAATTCCTTGGTCGCTAGGCGTTCGATAGCCCTCGCACTTGCGGTCGGTTCGCCAGGCGACAGCTGCAACTCCACTTCGCGCCGGAGCGCGACGAGGGCGTTGGTGGCCTTCTCGTTGACCTTGCCAGGGAAGAAGTCGCTGGCCTGGATGGCTTGAAGCTGTTGCTCGAGAGTTCGCAGGCTCTTGTGCAGCGCCGCCTCGGTCGCCTTCTTGACGGTGCCGCGAACCTCTTTGACGGACTGCAGCAGCTCGGCATAGAGCTCAGAGCGGTCGAACAGGGCGCGAAACGCCTGCTCCTGGGCTTCGTCTCGGGCCGTGACCACCAGCATATGTGCGTCGGCACCCGCCTCGGTGATGGTCCGCTCAATGTCCCAGAGGGCTTGCGCTGTCGAAGCACCCGTGGGGAGCAGGTAGACGCCTTCGCGCAAGGTGCCAGCCCCGGTTGCTTTAAGCGTCCGCCAGACCCGGACACGCAGTGCGCTTGGCTTGGTCGGAAGCGTCGCCGTGAGGATGAGCCACTCATTCATGTAACTATCATCACACAAAGTAATGAATGCTACAAGAGTAGCTTGATCACGGCATCCGCTGGCCGGTAAGCCGCTCAGCCCAACATCGCCTCCACCACCATCTGCACGCGCTGCTGGCCCTTGTATTCGTCCAGACTCAGGCGATAGGCGAGCAGGCCGCGATTGGGCACCGGTTCGCTGCGGCCGAACCAGATCGCGTCGCGCAACACACCGGCTTGGCGCAGGCGCAGCTTCAAATGCTTTTCACCCACCAGGCGCTGCGAAATAATTTCCACTTCGTCGCAGAAGATCGGTGCCTCGAAGGCTTGGCCCCAGACCTGCGCGTCCAGCAGTTGCACGGTGGCCGCTGTGAACTGCTCGGGCGCCAGCGACCCGTCGGTGCGCAGCATGCGCTGCAAGCTGGCTGCGTCCAGCCATTCGGTGGCGACCTTCTGCAAGGCCTGGTCGAAGGTGTCGAAGTCCGGCTCGGCCACGGTGCACCCGGCAGCCATCGAATGGCCGCCAAATTTCTTCAATACCTCGGGGTGGCGCTTGCTGACCAGGTCGAGTGCGTCGCGCAAATGAAAGCCGGCAATCGAGCGGCCCGAGCCCTTGAGCATGCCGTCGGCGCCCTTGGCGAACACAAACGTGGGCCGGTGCAATCTGTCTTTCAAGCGACCGGCCACGATGCCGACCACGCCCTCGTGAAAACCGGGGTCGAAAATGCTCAAGGCGGCGGGCGGATCGCCCTCGGGCATCAAGGCATCCAGCAAGATCTCGGCTTGCTCGCGCATGCCGGCTTCGATGTCGCGCCGCGCGCGGTTGATGGTGTCGAGCTGGCTGGCCAGCTCTTGCGCGCGCAGCGAATCGTCGCTGAGCAGGCATTCGATGCCGACCGTCATGTCGCTCAAGCGCCCGGCGGCATTGATGCGCGGCCCCAGCGAAAAACCCATATCGAAAGCGCTGGCGCGACTCGCATCACGCCCTGCCGCCGTAAACAAGGCCGCCACACCTGGCTGCATACGGCCCGCGCGCATGCGCTTCAGTCCTTGGGCAACGAGGCGGCGGTTGTTGGCGTCGAGTCGCACCACGTCGGCGACGGTGCCCAGCGCGACCAGATCGAGCAGGCTGTCGAGTCTAGGTTGGTCGGCCAAGCTAAAACGACCCCGGCTGCGCAACTCGGAGCGCAGCGCCAGCAGCACATAGAACGCCACGCCGACGCCAGCCAGGTTCTTGCTCTCGAAGTTGCAGCCGGGCTGATTCGGATTCACGATCACCGCGTCCGGGAGAACGATCTGATCATTCAGCAGGGCCGGCAAATGATGATCGGTCACCAACACTTGCAGGCCGAGCGCGCGCGCATGCGCGACACCGTCCAGACTGGCAATGCCGTTGTCCACCGTCATCAACACTTTGGGACGCTGCGCCATCGCCAAATCGACGATGGCCGGGGTCAGGCCGTAACCATGCACGGCGCGGTCAGGCACTACATAGCTCAGCGACTCTGGCTTGGCACCGAGCAGGCGCAAGCCGCGCAATGCCACGGCGCAGGCGGTGGCGCCATCGCAGTCGTAATCGGCGACGACGCAGATGGGTTCAGCTGCGTCGATCGCATCGGCCAGCAGTCGGGCCGCCTCGGGCGCGCCTTTCAGCGCTTCGGGCGACAGCAAGCGGCCCAGGCCGTCGTCGAGTTCGTCTGCCGAGCGGATGCCGCGCGCGGCGAACAGCCTGGCCAGCAGCGGCGGCGTGCCGGCCTGCTCAAGTGCCCACACGGCGCGCGGCGGGGCATCGCGAGGCAGGAGCTGAGGATCGCTCACAAGGCCTCCAGTGCGGGCGCGATGTGCTGCGGCGGGTTCCACAAACGTCGCCACCAGGGGCGCGGCTGCAAGCTATAGCTTTGTGCGAAGCGTTCACCGCAAAGCGTGAGGCGCACGACCTGACCCTTGGCGGCCAGCTGAACGAGCTCGCGCACCGGCCCGGCATCGAGTGCACGCCAGGCATCCAGCCAGGCGGCCCAATCGCCTGCCAGCAGCGGCGCGCGCAAGCGCCAGTCGATCTGCGGGTCGACCGTGGGCCGCATGGCTTGGGCAGTGCCGCAGCCACTGATCCAGACCGAGTTGATGGCAAGCTCGCCGCGTGCTTCGCGGGCATCGTTCACCGCATGGTTGTGCAGCAGCATCTGCACTTCGTTCTGCAGCGTGCGCAGGCGGCGCGCTTCGGGCATCCAGGGATCGACGCCACGGCCCAGCACGCGGTCGAGGCTGGCGCTGGGCAGGCCTTGCAGCGAGGCATGCGCCACATACCAGCGCAGCGGCGCGGCCCAGACGCTGACCCAGCCTTCATCGGCGGGAAACAGCTCGGCCAGCGCTTCAAACAATGCCCGAGATGTGTCTGCGTTGAGATGCAATGCCGCGGTGTCGATGGCGCTGACCTGCTCGGCTCCGACGCGCAGGTGCAGCGGCGTCAGCTCGGCCCAGCACAAGTCCTTCACCGCCACGCCATCAAGCTGCGCATGCCGCGCGGCAAATGGCAGCGCGCCGTCCGCACCCTGCCAGCCCCAGAGCTCGGCCAGCGCGCGCTCATGCGGTGGCGTCAGGCTGTATTCGTCGCTGCCAGTCAAGGGCGCGTAGGGCCGCAGCAGGCTCAATGCCTTGGCAAGCTCAGGCAAGGCCAAGTCCTTGACGATGTGGGCGGCGTTGTCGCCCAAGGCTGTGGCAAACGGAATCAACAAGTGCATGGCGTCGATTATCGGTCGCGGCAGAGTTCTCACCGGCGCGACACGACAGGGTCGAATTCGACTGAAAATGGCGGGCCGTAAAATTCAGAGACGCTTGATGCGTCTGTGCCAAATCAGGAAATGAGTGATGCTGAAGCAAGACCTGGATAGCTTGACCCCCTCGCGCGACTTCAGTCGCCGCGATTTTGTGCGGACTGCCATAGGCAGCGGCTTTGCCGCAGCCGTGCTGCCAGTGAGCGCGCAAACCATCAACACCGACAGCGCCGGGCTCGTCGCCGGTGAAGTGACTATTCCCGTGGGCGACTTCAAGATGCCCGCGTATCGGGCAGCCCCAGAGGGCAAGAAGAACGCGCCGGTGATCCTGATCGTGAGCGAGATCTTCGGTGTGCATGAGCATATCGCCGACGTGGCGCGGCGCTTTGCCAAGCTCGGCTATATGGCGATCGCGCCCGAGCTGTTCGTGCGCCAGGGCGACGCCGGGTCTTATGGCGAGATCGCCAAGCTGATGAACGAGGTGATCTCCAAAGTGCCCGACGCGCAAGTGATGCAGGATCTCGATGCTTGCGTCGCCTGGGCCAAGTCGCAGGGCGGAGACACGACCCGCCTGGGCATTACCGGATTTTGCTGGGGCGCGCGTCTGGTCTGGTTATACGTCGCGCACCAGCCCGCGATCAAGGCGGCGGTAGTCTGGTACGGACGACTGGTGGGCCAGCACAGCGCGCTCACGCCCAGGCAACCAATAGACATCGTCGATCAGCTCCATGCCCCGGTGCTGGGGCTTTATGGTGAGCAAGACAAGGGCATCCCGCTTGACACGGTTGATAAGATGAAAGCTGCCTTGAAAGAAGGCAATGCGGCGGCCAAGGCGTCGACCATTCATGTCTACCCTGATGCAGGCCATGCCTTTCTGGCCGATTACCGGCCCAGTTACCGCCAAGGACCGTCCGAAGATGGCTGGAAGCGGTGCCTGGCCTGGTTCAAGGCGCAGGGTGTCGTCTGAGCGGGTTTGAAGCCGGAGTGTTCGTGCCCGAGTGGTGCGGTGTGCATTAATTGGGCATGTCAGTGAATCGAATGAGATCGATAGGAATCGAATGACGCTGCTCTATATCGTGATCGCAACCTTTGTCGGCGGACTGCTGTCTGTGCTGATCGCCGCCAGCCTGACGGTGACGCTTCTGGGCAAGCTGGTGCGCCATCTGGTGAGCCTGTCGGCCGGCGTCTTGCTGGCGACGGCGCTGCTGGAGGTGCTGCCTGAAGCGTTCGAATCGAAGGCCGATCCGCATCAGCTGTTCTTGACGCTGCTGGGCGGATTGATGTTCTTCTTCCTGCTCGAAAAAGCCGAGCTGTATCGGCACAGCCACCACCATGAAGGCGACGATCCGCATCACCACCATGAGCATGGCTTCGATATCGACCAGGCTGGCCGCGGCGGCTGGAGCGTGCTGGTGGGCGACAGCATCCACAACTTCTGCGACGGCATCATCATCGCCGCCGCGTTCCTGGCCGACACGCACCTGGGCGTGATGACGGCGTTGGCCATCATCGCGCACGAAATACCGCAAGAGGTGGGCGATTACATCGTGCTGCTCAATGCCGGATTCAGCCGCGCCAAGGCGCTGCTTTACAACGCGATTTCAGGCCTGGCCGCAGTGGCGGGTGGCGTGCTGGGCTATTACGTGGTGGGTCCGTGGGAATCGCTGTTTCCGTTCCTGTTGGTGGCGGCCAGCAGCAGCTTCGTCTATGTGGCGGTGGCCGATCTGATTCCGCAGTTGCAACGTCGCCTGCCCTTGCGCGAAACGCTATCGCAGCTGGCTTGGCTGGGGGCCGGAATTGCCCTGGTGGTGTTCGTCGTCGGCGCCGCACACGGGCATTAGTCCAAGAACAAGAACCGGACGCGCAGAACGTCCGGCTCATGCCGCAAGACTTCAGCCCGCCATTTCAGCGCACCACCAGCACCGGAACCGTGGTGTGCGTGAGTACCTTCTGCGTTTCACTGCCCAGCAGCAAAGCTTCGACACCGCGCCGGCCATGCGAGGCCATCACGATCAGATCGGCCTTCACCAAAGTGGCGTGGTCGATGATGGCCTCCCAGGCGTGCAGCGATTCGACGGTGTGGCCTTCGCAGGAGATCCCAACGGCTTCGCAGGCTTTGCGCACATCTGCCACCCGGCCGCTGGCGATACGTTCCTGGGCGTCGAAAAATTCCTGCGGCGGCGTGGGCTGCATTTCCGAGATGGCGCTGTAGGGGAAGGGCTCTTTGATGCTGATGGCAAAGACCTGTGCGCCATGGACTTTGGCCATGGCGATCGCGGTTTGCGCCGCCTTGGCGGTGATTTCAGAGCCATCGGTCGGGACAAGAATGCGGTGGAACATGATGCTTTCCTCCTTTGAATTACTGGCCACAATGGCCGCTCGATCGAGATCAGTATGAGGCGCGATGGTCGGCCTTGCCTTGCCATGTGTCAAGCACTGACCCTATGGTCGGTCTCAACCGCGCGCCATGGGGCGCGCGGGGTCGGCGCACCACTCGCTCCATGAACCCGGATACAGCAGTGAGCCCTTCAGCCCCACATGCTCCATGACAAGCAGGTTGTGGCAAGCGGTGATGCCGGAGCCGCATTGATGCACCACTTGGTCGGGCGCCGTCGCGGCCAGCAGCGCGCCAAATTCCCGGGCCAGCAGCTCGGCCGGTTTGAAGCGGCCATCGGCTTGCAGATTGTCCTTGAAGAATCGGTTCACCGCGCCCGGAATATGCCCGGCTTGCGGGTCCAGGTGCTCGACTTCTCCGCGATATCGTTCGGGAGCTCGCGCATCGATCATCAGCTTGCGGTCCATGCCTGACAGCAAGCCCGCCGTATCGATGCTTGGCGCGAGGCTCTTCTGCGCAGGGTAGCTGGGGCCGGAATCGCTGTCAGGGCCAGGTCTTGCCTTCGGCGCGGTGTCTGGTGTGGATGTCAATGCGCCGCGCGCCTGGCCCCAGGCACTCAGCCCGCCGTCCAGCAAAGCCACTCGAGCGTGACCCATCCAGCGCAACATCCACCACAGGCGTGAGGCATAGATGCCGCCTTGAGCGTCGTAGGCCACCACCTGGGTCTCGGGCGTGATGCCCAGGCGTGTCAACGTGTGTGCAAAGGTCTCGCGCGAGGGCAGCGGGTGGCGACCATTGCGGCCGGTCTTGGCGCCGCTCAGGTCCCGGTCCAGATGCGCGTAGACGGCACCGGGCAGATGGCGGGCCGCAAAAGCGTGTTCGCCGACATCGGTGTCGGTCAGGTCGAAGCTGACATCGACGATGCTCAGCTTCGCGCCGCTGGCCATGAACGCTTGCAGGCTGTCGACGTCAATCAGGGTCTGGTAGGAATCGGGTGCGGCATTGATCATGATTCGATGATGGAGTGTGGGTTGTCGGCCGGCGCTTTGCGACTGCTCAGCAAGGTGGCTGCGAGTCCTGCAACGACGATGAGACAGATGCCTATCAAGGCTGAGCTTGTCGGCACATTGCCAAACAGCAGCGCACCATACACGAATGAAAACACAATTCCAAGGTATTGCAAGCTGGCATTCACCAGGGTTTTACCGATGCCGTAGGCACGCGTCATCATCAATTGCGCCGCCGTGGCCAGCAAGCCGATGGCGAGCAGCAAGGCCACGCCTTTGATGCTGTGCGCGTGCCAGCTGCCCATGGTCAGGACGATGAGTGCACCTATCGTCACACCACCCAGTGAAAAATAGAAGACGATGCGGTATTCGGGCTCGCCGGCCCGGCCCAGCGTCGTGACTTGCAAATAGGCTAGCGCCGACAGCATGCCCGAGGCCAAACCCGCCAGACCGTACCAAAGCTGGTTGTGCTCGATGGTGGGCCGCAGCACCAGCGCCACGCCGACAAAGCCCAGCAGCACGACGGCTACCAGGCGCGGATCGACGCGAGCGCTGCCAAGCAGCACACCGCCGCCGATCAGGAACAAGGCCATCCAGACCGAGGACATGTAGTTGAGCGTCATGGCGGTGGCGATCGGCAAGCTGCTCATCGAGTAGAACCACAGTGCCATGGCCAGCACGCCCGAGATGCTGCGCCAAAAATGCATGGCCGGCACGGGAGTGCGCAGACTTTGCCCGCGCCAGCGTGATATGCCCATGAGTATCACCACGCCTACCAGGCTGCGGTACAGCACGATCTCGCCGGCATCGTAGTGTGCCGAGGCCAGCTTGACGCAGACGCCCATGGTGGCGAACAGCAGGGTGGCGAGAACCATCAGCAGGGAAGCAGGCATGGGAATTTTGGGCCTCAATAGAAAAAAGCCCACTCCGGTTGGAGCGGGCCTTGGTTTGCGATGTGGTCTGGCTGCGGCTGATCAAATGCGACCCGGACCGATGCCCGACGGTGTACGCAGTCGCTCAATCAGTCGCGCAGCAATCTTGTCCAAGGGCAGCACCTCGTCGGCGGCGCCCGCATTGATGGCTTCCTTGGGCATGCCGAACACCACGCAGCTGTTCTCGTCCTGCACCAGGTTGTACGAACCGGCGTCCCTCATTTGCTTCATCGCCTTGGCGCCGTCGCCACCCATGCCGGTGAGCATGATGCCCAGGGCATTGGGTCCGACCACGCGTGCGGCCGACTCGAACAGCACCTCGACCGACGGTTTGTGGCGGTTCACTGGCTCGCCGTCGCGCACGCGGGCGATGTAGTTGGCGCCCGACCGTTCCACGCTGAGGTGAAAACCTCCGGGCGCAAGATAGCCGTGACCTGGCAGTATGCGTTCGCCGTCTTGCGCTTCCTTGACGCTGATGCGGCACAGACTGTCCAGGCGCGCCGCGTAGCTGCGCGTGAATCCCGGCGGCATATGCTGGGTGATGACCACCGCCGGGCAGTCGGCGGGCAGCTTGATGAGCACGTCTTTGGTCGCCTCGGTGCCGCCGGTTGAAGCGCCGATGAAGATGACCTTCTCGGTCGACAAGCGGCCGATATTGATGACCGATTCGGGCTTGACTGCAGCCGCAGCGCTTGCCGCCGAGGCCGACGGAGCACGGCGAATGTGGGCTTTGGCGGCGATGCGAATCTTGTCGGTGATGTCATCGGCCAATTGGCGGATGCCGTCGGCCACGCCAATCTTGGGTTTGGCCACGAAGTCGACCGCACCCAACTCCAACGCCTTCATGGTGACTTCGGCACCGCGCTCGGTCAGCGTCGATACCATCACGACCGGCATCGGTCGCAGCCGCATCAACCGCGACAAGAAGTCGATGCCGTCCATGCGTGGCATCTCCACGTCCAAGGTGATCACGTCGGGATTGAGGTCGCGGATCATTTCGCGCGCAACCAAAGGGTCGGCCGCCGCGCCTATGCACACCATGTCACGCTGGCGGTTGATGATTTCGGCGAGGATGCTGCGTACCAGTGCAGAGTCATCCACGACGACGACCGTGGTTTTTGCCATGCGAGTTCCAACTCCAATTCGGTGGTGACGACGCTCGCCGGTGACCGGCAAAGTCTGTCACGCAAGTGTCTAAAAGAGGTCTACTGACCCACCTGAGGCCGCCGGTGCGACCTTTTGCGCAGCAAGTCTGTCTTGCTGCACCAAGGCATCCACATTGGCCGGTGCCAGACGTTTCACCATCGCCTTGCCGCTGTTCGGCAGGAAGCAGACTTTGCGGGGGTATATGTCGAGCACATCCTTGGAAACAATTGGTATGCGCTCGGTCTTCAGATAGTCGATCACAAACGCGGTGTTGCGCTCACCCACGTTGATCGTGTTCATGCCGGCAATCACCGCGCCGCCGCCAAAAATCTTGGCCTCCATATTCGTGCGCGTGGCGCCGCGCTTCATCATCTCGTTGATCAGGAGTTCCATGGCGAACGAGCCATAGCGGCCCGAATCGCCCGCCCCCTCGGGCAGCATGAAGTGATTCATGCCGCCGACCTTGGCAACGCGGTCCCACAGGCAGGCGGCAATGCACGAGCCCAGCGTCGTCATCACCAGCAAGTCTTCGCTTTCCACAAAGTACTCGCCGGGAAGAATTTTCACCGCTTCGTTCTTGAAGTGCGCGTCCCAAAAGAAGAACGATGCTTCGCCGGGCTTGCGGGTCTGAGCCTTCAGCTTGGTCAAACGCGCCGTCTTCCCGAGTGACGAACTCGGCAGTTCAGCCTTGGGCGAGCCACGAGTTGGGGACGAGGGGAGTGCGGATTCCATAGCTATCACTATTATCAATGTCAGCTTGGCCGGCTTGGCACTCGATCACAGCCGTTCATAGATTGTTTTACCGCGCAACCGGAACAAATCCCTGGATTCGTTGAAATTTTCAGAGTGACCCACATACAGCAGGCCGCCGGGCTTCATGACGTGGTGGATGCGCTCCAGCACCTTGCGTTGGGTGGGGCCGTCGAAATAAATCATCACATTGCGGCAAAACACAAACTGGAACGGATCGCCCAGCGACCATTGCGCGTCCATCAGGTTGAGCGAGCGGAACGCGATCTGCTTCGCCAATTCGGGTTTGATACGGATTTGCCCGGCATTGGCACCGGTGCCGCGCATGAAGTGCCGCCGCAGTCGCTCGGGCGACAGGCCACGCGCTTCGGCGCTATAGACGCCGCGCCGCGCCGTGTTCAGCACATTCGTGTCGATGTCGCTGCACACGATGTGCACCTGGGCATTATTGCCCAGCGACTCGGCCACCGTCATGGCAATGGAGTAGGGCTCCTCGCCGGTGGACGCGGCGCAACACCAGATACGAAAAGGCTTGCCAGCGAAGGGCTTGACGTCATCGAGCAGGCTCAGGAAGTGATGATCCTCGCGGAAGAATGACGTCAGATTGGTGGTCAGGCAGTTCACGAATTCCTGCCATTCAGCCGCGCCATTGGCACCGCTGGCCTTTTCCAGCCAATGAAGATAGTCGCCAAAGCTCGTATATCCGGTTTCGCGCAGGCGGCGCGACAAGCGGCTGTAGACCATCGCCTGCTTGCCGTCGTGCAAGCTGATGCCGGCATGCGCATAAATCAGTTTGCGCACAAGGTCAAAGTCAGCGCGCGTGAACGAGAACTCTTTGTCGAGGTCATCTCGTGTCTTGGGGGTCTTCGGCTGAGCGGGCATATTCATCTTTTCTTACCTTAGGCGAACGTGCTCGCCGCAAGCATTGCGGTGATAAACAGAATGTGTACCTTTGACACCGGAAACAATCGAAGAACAGGTAGGTAAAGCTTCGACTATTTTGCACCGAGTCCGAGCAGTCGCCTGCTAGACTTCTCCGCATTGTGCCCAATATTGCCGTGCAGCCGACTTCCCGCAACTCGCAGATCGATGCCTCTGAACTGCGGCTGGACGCGGCCGTGCAACTTTTGCAGCAGGCCGGAGCCAGTTTGCCCGACGCTGCGCCGCTCAGCGTCGAGTGGCTGCAAGGGATGGTGGATGCCTTGTGCGATCTCTCCAGCCGCGACGCGCTCACCGGCCTGGTGAACCGGCGCTCGTTCGAGATGGCGCTGGCGCGCGAGGTGGACCGGGTGGCGCGTTCGGGCGACTCGGCCCTGTTGTTAACGGCAGACATCGATCACTTCAAGGCGGTCAACGACACCTATGGCCACGCGGCGGGCGACCTTGTGATACAGGCCGTGGCTCAAGCCATGAATCACGCCGTGCGTCCGATGGATACGGTGGCACGAGTGGGTGGAGAAGAGTTTGCGGTTGTCTTGCCGAACTGCCCGATTGGTTTTGGCAAGACGGTGGCCGAACGAGTGCGCCATATGGTGTCGGAACTGAGCGTCAACGTCGCGCCGGGGAAACACTTAAAGGTGACTGTCAGTCTGGGTGGGGCGTTTGCGCCGCAGTGGGTGCGCTCCTCGGCCCTGCTGTGGATGGAGCGGGCCGATCGCCAGCTCTATCGTGCGAAGGCCGAAGGCCGCGATCGCTTCTGCCTGGAGCACCAAGCCGAATGTCTCGTGAGCGCCGAAGAAAAGGGCTTGTTGTTTGCCGCCTCGCAGTTTCAGGAAATTGAATGAACAAGATGACTGCACCTGCCACCAAGACTGAATCCGTTGATCGACGTAGCCTCGCGCGCACCCTGGCCGTGACCAGTGGCAAGGGCGGCGTCGGCAAGACTTTCGTCACCGCCAATCTGGCGGCCGCATTGGCAGCGCGCGGCGAACGCGTGCTGGTGCTGGACGCCGATCTTGGCTTGGCCAATCTGGACGTGGTACTCAACATCCACCCCAAGATAACGCTGCACGACGTATTCACCGACAAGGCCACGCTGGAAGACGCCATCCTGCCCGCGCCGGGGGGCTTTTTTGTGCTGCTGGCCGGATCAGGCCTGGTCGAGTATTCGCGTCTCACGCCGGAAGTGCGCGACAAACTGCTGCAAATCATCGACCAGGTGAAGCCGCGCTTTGACTGGGTGCTGCTCGACACGGGCGCCGGAATTTCCGACGTGGTCTTGTTCGCCATTTCGCTGGCCGAACAAGTGCTGGTGGTGGTCACGCCTGAGCCTACCTCGATGACCGATGCCTATGCCACGATCAAGGTGCTGGCCACGCAGCAGGAGCGTCGTACCATAGGTATGGTGGTGAATCAGATTCATGGTCTGGGCGAGGGCAAGACGGTGCGCAACCAGTTGCAGCAAGTGGTTCAGCGTTTCGTTGACATCAGCCTGCCCAAACCCCTGAAACTCGAGCTCCTGGGTGAGGTGCGGTCCGACAACTCGGTGCGCGAGTCGGTGCGCCGGCGCCTTTTGCTGATGGAAGCCTATCCCGGTTCCGAGGCCGCGCAGGCGATACGTCTGCTGGCGGCAAAACTCTGCGAGTGACTCAAGCGCAGCCCACGGCCTACGAGCTGCTGGGCGGCGAGTCCGCCGTGCGTGCCCTGGTCGATCGCTTCTACGATTTGATGGACCTCGAACCCGGCTGTGCAGGCTTGCGCGCCATGCATCCGGACACGCTGGACGGCTCGCGCGACAAACTGCATTGGTTTTTGTGCGGCTGGCTGGGCGGGCCCGATCACTACGTGCAACGCTTCGGCCATCCGCGCCTGCGCGCGCGCCATCTGCCGTTTGCCATCGGTATCGCCGAGCGCGACCAATGGGTGTCGTGCATGCGCCAAGCGATGCAAGAGCTTGGGCTGGAGGCGGACCTGGAGCAGCGCCTCGCGCAGGCTTTCATGGACACCGCAGACTGGATGAGAAACCAATGACTTGCGTGCCAGACCTTGCCGTACTCGGCAAGCTCTGGCACCAACTAACCAGAAGACTTGAGTGCCAGACCTTGCCGTACCCGGCAAGCTCTGGCACCAACTGGCTAGGGACTTGCGTGCCAGACCTTGCCGTACTCGGCAAGCTCTGGTACCAACTAACAAGAAGACTTGAGTGCCAGACCTTGCCGGCCCGGCAAGCTCTGGCACCAACTGACGGCCGGAGCTCAGGAACTGGTCTCGCGCAGCAGCACGATCAGCGCACCGTTGCCTCCCTCGCTGGCGCGTGCCTGCGTGAAAGCAAGCACCTCGTCTTTTTGCACCAGCCAGCGCCGCACGCGATGTTTCAAGACCGGCTCGCGGCCGGGCGAACCATTGCCCTTGCCATGCACCACGCGCACACAGCGCAGCCCGGTGCGGGCGGCCAAGCGGATGAACTCGCCCAGTTGCTCGCGCGCCTCGTCGCGCCGCAAGCCGTGCAAATCGAGTTGCGCCTGCAGTGTCCAGTGGCCGCGCCGCAGCTTGCGCACCACCTCCTGGCCGATGTGCTCGCGTCGGTACGACAAGGCCTCGTCGGTTTCGAGCAGCGAGTCCACATCGAATTCATCGGACAAGGATTGGTGCAAGGCACGCGCTTCGTCTTCTTGGCGCTGACGCGGCTCAGGCGTGGGTTTGGCGCCGCGCAGCTCGGCGTGCATCGCAGCCGCCAGCGGCGTCACTTGTCCGACGGTGCGTTCAAACAGCGCCAGTTCATGCAGCTGGCGTTGATGCTCGGCTTCGCGCAGCGCGACCAGCGCTGCAGCCTGTTCGCGCGCCGTCGCCAAGCTGCGCTTCAAGTCCTGCAGGTCTTGCACAAGCTTGATGGACGCCCGGGCCTTCACAGCGTGCCTCGTTCAGCCAGCGACACCACCTCGGCAGCGCCGACCACCAGATGGTCGAGTACGCGCACGTCGACCAGCGCCAAGGCGTTGCGCAAGGCTTCGGTCAACAATTCATCGGCGCGTGAAGGTTCAGCCACGCCGGAAGGATGGTTGTGGGCCAGGATCACGGCAGCCGCGTTCAAGACCAGCGCGCGTTTCACCACTTCGCGTGGATAGACGCTGGTCTGGGTCAGCGTGCCGCGAAACAAGGTTTCGAGCGCGATGAGCTGATGCTGGGCGTCCAGGAACAGCACGGCAAACACCTCGTGCGCGAGGCCGCCCAAGTGCAATTGCACATACTGCTTCACGGTCGATGGGGCGTTGAACACCGGACGCTGCGCCAGCTCCTGATGCAGCGAACGCCGGGCGATTTCGAGCACGGCCGCGATCTCAGCGCGTTTGGCGGGGCCCAGCCCCTTGATCTTTCCAAGATCTGCCAGGCTGGTCTGCAGCAGACCATGCAAGCCGCCCAGTTGGTCCAGCATCTGCTGCGCCAGTTGCAGTACCGAAACGCCCTTGATGCCGGTACGCAGCAGCAAGGCCAGCAACTCGGCGTCGGCCAGCGCAGCCGGGCCACGCGCGAGCAGTTTCTCGCGCGGCCTGGCAGCGGGGGGTAGATGATCGAGCGGCATGGTGGTGAGGCGTCAATTCTGATCCCTTGTCGAGGGACTTCTCCAGGTCGCACCGCAGGGCGAAGCGCCTGCAGGCCTAAAATCTGCGCAGTTTAGCGAACAAGGCCATACCGTGAACTTCATTCAACCAGGGTCGATGCTGACCCTGCACTACCGGCTGGCAGGTCCCGATGGCAGCGACCTGATCAATACCTTTGCCGACAAGCCCGCCACCTTGTCCCTGGGCGCAGGCCAGTTGGCGCCTGCCATCGAGGCACGCTTGCTCGGCTTGGCCGAGGGCGCGCGGGTGACGCTGGAGATGGCGCCGGGCGAGGCCTTTGGCGATCGCAACGCCGATCTCGTGCAGCGCGTCAAGACGAGCTTGCTGCGCGAACTGGGCGACCCGGACGCGCAATACGCTGCGGGCGACGTGGTGCAATTCCCGACCCCTGATGGACAGGGCAGCTACTCCGGCCTGGTGCGTGAAGTCGGCGCTGACTGGTTGTTGTTCGACTTCAATCATCCGCTGGCTGGTCGGGCACTGAGTTTTGAAGCGCACGTGATTGGAGTTCTGTGATGAGCGTAGCTGGCGTGCAGTTGCAAGAAGTGGTGTTGGCCGAACCGCGCGGCTTTTGCGCTGGCGTGGACCGTGCGATCGAGATCGTCGAGCGCGCGTTGACCAAGTTTGGCGCGCCGATTTATGTGCGCCACGAGATCGTGCACAACACCTATGTGGTGAATGACCTGAAGGCCAAAGGAGCCATCTTCATTGAAGACCTCGGCGATGTGCCGCCGGGCGCTACGCTGGTGTTCAGCGCGCACGGCGTGAGCCAGGCCGTGCGCCAAGAGGCTGCGCAGCGTGGTTTTCACGTGTTTGATGCGACCTGTCCGCTGGTGACCAAGGTGCATGTGGAAGTGGCCAAACTGAGCAAGGAGGGCTATCAATTCGTCATGATCGGTCACAAGGGCCATCCCGAGGTGGAAGGCACCATGGGCCAACTCAACGACGGCATCCACCTGGTCGAGACGGTGGCCGACGTGGCGGGTTTGCAGCTTGCATCCGACCTCAAACTGGCCGTCGTGACACAGACCACGCTCAGTGTCGATGATGCGTCCGAAATATTGGCCGCCGTGAAAGCACGCTTTCCGCAGGTGCGCGAACCCAAGCAGCAAGACATCTGCTATGCCACGCAAAATCGGCAGGATGCCGTCAAGGTGATGGCGCCGCAGGTCGAGGTGGTGGTGGTGGTGGGCAGCCCCAGCAGCTCCAACAGCAACCGCTTGCGTGAACTCGCCGAGCGCTTGGGCACGCCAGCCTATATGGTCGACAGCCCGGACGATTTGCGGCCCGAATGGCTGCTCGGTCGCAGCCGGGTCGGCCTGACCGCCGGTGCTTCGGCGCCCGACATTCTGGTGACCGAAGTCATCGCGCGCCTGCGTGCGATGGGGGCTACCTCGGTGCGGCGCCTCAACGGCGTCGAAGAGGATGTGCATTTCCCGCTGCCCAAGGGCTTGGGCGACAAGTCGATGTCCGAAGTCACGTCGTCCCGATCGTGAGCCTGGCGCGTGGCTCATCGCGGCGCCACGGTGGCGCCGCTGCGCTTTCGTAGAGCTTTCATAGAATCACGACCAGACGAGGAAACCCCATGCTAGACATCACATTGCTGCGCAAAGACCTTTCCGCCGCCATCGCGCGACTGAACACGCGCAAAAATCCCCAGCCGTTTCTGGATGAGGCGAGGTTCCAGGCCCTGGAAGGCCAGCGCCGCGGCGTGCAGATACGCACCGAAGAACTGCAGGCGCAGCGCAACAGCCTGTCCAAGCAGATTGGCCAGCTCAAGGGCAAGGGTGAAGACACCGCCGCCTTGATGATCGACGTGGCCGGCATTGCCGACGAGTTGAAGTCCGGCGCCGATGTGCTCGACGCGATACAACTTGAGCTCTCGGCCATGCTGATGAGCGTGCCCAATCTGCCGCATGAGTCGGTGCCTGTCGGCGCTGACGAGGCCGGCAATGTCGAAGTGCGGCGCTGGGGCACGCCAAGAGAGTTCGACTTCGCTGTGAAGGACCATGTCGACCTGGGCGCGCCGTTGGGGCTCGATTTCGACACCGGCGCCAAGCTCTCGGGCTCGCGCTTCAGCTTCTTGCGCGGCCCCATCGCGCGCCTGCACCGTGCGCTTGCACAGTTCATGCTGGACGTGCAGACCACACAGCATGGCTACACCGAGTGCTACACGCCCTATATCGTGAACCGGGAAGTGCTCGAAGGCACGGGGCAGTTGCCCAAGTTCAAGGAGGACATGTTCTGGGTGCTCAGGGGCGGCGACGAGCAGGCGCAGGAGCAATACCTGATCTCGACCTCGGAGATTTCGCTCACCAACAGCGTGCGCGAGCAGGTGCTCGACGTCGCCAGCCTGCCCATCAAGCTCACCGCGCACAGCCCGTGTTTTCGCTCGGAAGCGGGCAGCGCCGGGCGCGACACGCGCGGCATGATCCGCCAGCACCAGTTCGACAAGGTCGAGATGGTGCAGATCGCGCATCCGGACAAGAGTTATGAAGCGCTGGAAGAGATGGTCGGCCACGCCGAGGACGTGCTGCAAAGACTCGGCTTGCCCTATCGCGTGATCACGTTGTGCACCGGCGACATGGGTTTTGGTTCGACCAAGACCTATGACCTCGAAGTGTGGCTGCCGGCGCAGAACACCTACCGCGAAATCAGCTCATGCTCGAACTGCGAGGCCTTCCAGGCGCGGCGCATGCAGACGCGCTTCAAGAATGCGCAAGGCAAGAATGAATTCGTGCACACGCTCAATGGCTCGGGACTGGCGGTCGGGCGCGCGCTGGTGGCCGTGCTGGAGAACTTCCAGAATGCGGACGGCAGCATCACCGTGCCCGAGGCCTTGCGCAGCTATATGGGCGGGGTGGAATTGCTGCGCGCCTGATCCTTGTTCGGGCGCTCGTCGCAGCATCGAGGCGACGCTGCGCTTAGGCTACAATTGCCGGCTTCTCTGAACAGAGACCATAGACACCTGGAGAGGTGGCAGAGTGGTCGAATGTACCTGACTCGAAATCAGGCGAACCGTAAGGTTCCGAGGGTTCGAATCCCTCCCTCTCCTCCAAGTAGCAAGCTAAAACGGGCCCTCGCGGCCCGTTTTCTATTCCATTGAGCGGTGACGCTGCCGAGCAAGGTCTTGCTGCGTGCAAATCGGGCCTCCGAATTTCCGGCAAATGAAAGCCCATTGCGGTGGCCGATCCGGTCCGTGCGACGCGTAGCCACCTGCGGTCCATCACGCGCCATTGCAGTTCAATCCTGTCAGCCAACGCTCGGTCGCAAGTCGCTGGTACGCCAGGGATCAGGCTCCTACAGTTCACTCCAAGGCGAAACCAAACGCCACTGTGAAAATCTCTCAAGGAGCCTCAAATGTTAGACAACCTCTTCAACAGCATTCTGGTCGTGAGCTTCCTCGTTCTCAGCGCAGTCGGAGCCGTCAACAGCCCGGCAGATCGCGTCGTTCCTGCCTCTCAAACCGTTGTTCAATTGGAGCGCGTGGTTGTCGTAGGCAATAGCGTCAAAGCCGAGGGCGAGGCTTGAGTTCAGGCCGGTAGCACGCGGTTCGACTGAATGAATCGCGAGCAAGCCAACCTGGCACCAGCGCTGCCGACGCAACGCATAGGGATCCAGAAAGGCGGCACCAACGGGCGCCGCCTTTTTTCGTTTCTGCTGCACGCATCAGCCGACGCCGCCGTGGTGATGGCAAGATGCATGTGCTCACCGAGTGCTGGCCTGAGCGATTCGCTCTTCTACTCAGGACTCCTCAGGACAGCTCAGTAGCACCGAAGCCACGCCAATCTTGCGGCCTTGCCAACTACCCTGGGCACACAGCACCGGCCAATTCAGAACCTCGACAACAA
>Ga0315270_10000539_pt1 | contig 21111 bp, 22 predicted proteins | sample C1_bottom_MG_FD_204932 | JGI IMG/M metagenome (GOLD analysis project Ga0315270, IMG submission 204932) | Sediment microbial communities from Yellowstone Lake, YNP, Wyoming, USA - C1_bottom | ecosystem: Environmental > Aquatic > Freshwater > Lake > Sediment | place: USA: Wyoming | collected...
ATGTAAACGTTTTGTTTCACGTAGAATGTTGCCGTTTTGAATTGAATTCCCAACAATCTCACTACCGAAAACAGTAAAAGCACCGCCAGTATTTTTTTATACAAACCAACATCAACAGTAATCATTCCACCAATAAAAGCCGCAGGAAAAGAAGCCAACGCAAAAGGCCAAAACAAATTCCACCTAAAAAAACCACCACGATAATATTGAATAAATGCAATTAAAGAAACAAAAATATTCAGCAATAAGGCTGTAGGTCGCATTGTTTCTGGGGCAAACGAAAAGAAAGCCATTAGTGCCAAATAGCCGCTTGCTCCGCCGTGACCCACTGAAGAATATAGAAAAGCAACCAGCACAAGCAACAAATAAAATATAATTTCTAGGTACATACGATTAAATAGTTTTACAGATTTGCTCTTTAAAATCTTCAAAAGCGGCATTCAATTTGATATAACAAGCAATCAACACCTCGCCTTCTTTAGTAACTACAGAACCCCCACCACTGGAACCCCCAGTATTTTTTATTACAAGAGGAGCTTCCGAAATGGAATTCATTTTTTTGATCATTTCCCAAGCGTGCCGATAGGAAATTTTCATTTCAGTTGCAGCTGCTTTGATAGAACCCGTTTCTTTGATTTTTTCGAGTAATTCTTTTTTGCCTGAACCCATCAAATGTCCTTTACTATTTTCTATCGAAAGATGTCCTTTGATTATTAAATTTTTCATATCATTATGAATTATATTGACTAGCCCTCTTTAAAAATTTTCAAATCTTGTTGATTTTAAAAAATTAAGAATATTTTTCTTTTGAAACCATTAAGATAATAAGGTTCATTAAGACTTAATTTACTAAATGGTCTTAATGGTTAAAAAAAATCACAAAATCATTCTCACATTGACTAAATCCCCTTTTTTGAAATTTTCTCCTTCTTCGTCGAATTCAACGAGGCAATCCGCCACAGCAAAAGAATTGAGCTTATAACTTTCTTGATTGTTCAAGACCGTCACAGTATTTTCGCCCATTTTACCCTTCATAAAAAAAGTAAGTCCTGCTTTTTTATTAAAATCTTCTGCCAATGGAAATATTATTTCCTTGAAATATTCTTTCTGTGTAAAACTGCTAATCGCCTGAACCACATATTCATAAAAACAACTCATTACCGCCGCAGGATTTCCAGGCAATGCAAATACCAAGGTTTGATTGTGACGCCCAAAATAAAAGGGTTTCCCTGGTTTTTGTTTGATTTTGTGAAATATTTTTTCTACTCCACATTTTTCTAATGAAGCGGGAACCAAATCATAATCGCCCACCGAAACACCTCCGGTAAGAATCAGAATATCGGAACTCAATTGATTGGAAATGGCTTTTTCGATTTCTTCTTCGACATCATCAACTACTTGTACTGAAACTGGATTTATTCCCAATTGATGCAAGGCTGCAATCAGACCGATCGAATTCGATTCAAAAATTTTTCCTTCTGTAATTTCGTTGTTTGCAGCGGTAAGTTCTTTTCCTGTGACAATAATACTGATGGTTGGTTTTGAAAACACTTTCACTTTGTTGATGCCAATTCCTGCTAAAAAAGAAATCGCAACTGGCGTCAATAATTGTTTTTCTTGCAGCGCCAACTCTCCTTTTTTAGTTTGTGAACCTTGAGGACGAACATTTGCACCATTAACTAATAAAGCATCCAGAATTTGAATCGTATTCCCGTCGCGACTGATTTTTTCCTGCATCACCACAGTATCTGTTCCCGGAGGAATCGGAGCTCCTGTATAAATCCGCACCGCTTCATTCGATTGTACTATTTTATCCGAAAAATTCCCTGTTTGGATTTCTCCTATGACCGTTAAATCACTTTTTTTGTCCCAATTTTCAAAGGAAAAAGCATAGCCATCCATCGCAGATTGATGGAACGGTGGCGTGTCTATTACCGCATAAATAGGCTCGGCCAAAATGCTTCCGTTGGCTTCGAGCAAGGATAAGGTTTCAACTTTCGATGTACAGCAATTTTCTTGGATTAGCTGTTTTGCTTCTTTTACATTTATCATTTTATTATATATTTTTCCGATATGCCAAAAAAGGAATAACGGTGTTTAAAAAAAAGGGTTATCCTCCTATGTTTATCATACTTCTGTTGTCGATTTTTGTGGCGTCAATTTTTTTATAATCGCCTTGAAATTGTCCGCCCAATGCTTCGGCTTTGCTTGCCACACATTGTTTTATTATTGGAACAATATCTTCTGATTTTCTTAAGGCAGTCAAAATATCGGCTTCGCCTTTAGAAAATAAGCAATTTTTCATTTTACCGTCGGCAGTGAGTCGCATTCGATTGCAATTGCTACAAAACGGGGCGCTCATCGTACTTATTACGGCAAAAGTTCCTTCGTGACCAAAGGGTTTGAATTTTTTGGCGGTTTCATTCAGACCGTCTTTCATTCGAATGAAACTGTATTTGGTAGCCGCAACATCCAAAATTTCCTGATAACTGAATACTTTTTGAGTGTTCCATTGGTTTTTATCGAAAGGCATAAACTCGATAAATCGTACGTGAACAGGTTGTTTTTTCGTCCATTCGATAAAATCAAGGATTTCCGAATCATTAAAATCACGCATTACAACGGTATTGATTTTTACGTGAAAACCTTCGTCGATGAGTTGCTGGATGTTGTTCCAAACTTTTTCGAAAACATTGCGCTTGGTAATGGTAAAAAACTGGTCTTTATCGAGCGTGTCAAGGCTTACATTTATTGATTTTATTCCTGCTTTTTTAAAAACGTCAATAAATTCGTGAGTTCGAAGTCCGTTCGTGGTCAAAGTAAGTTCTATTGGATATTTCGAAAGTGCCAAAACAATTTCAACAAAATCCTTTCTCACCAAAGGTTCTCCACCAGTAAGGCGAATTTTTTTGACTCCCAATTTAACAAATTCACGAGCAATTTCATCAATTTCAGCTACCGACATCAAGCGAGAAGAAGGCATAAAAGTGGTGTTCTCATCTGGAATGCAATATTGGCACCTGAAATTGCAAACATCGGTAAGCGAAATCCGCAGGTAATCGTGTACTCTTCCAAAATTATCTTTCAACATAATTAATTATTTTACTTTTTTTGTCAACTAAAATTATTTACAACAATTAGTTAATTCAATTTTAGTTCAAAATTAAGCTATTATATTTAAATTCAATAAGACTATTTATAGTATTTCAGGCATCCCTATTGATTGGCAAGCTAATTGTTTAAAATAAATTTCTTCAAAATTTCTTCTTAAATGACATCTTTTAAAAAAAAGATCAATATCGAAAATTTAGTGAAATACTCTTTTTTTGGTTAATTCAACTATCTATTAACAAGTTGTTCGTGATTCAATATATTTTTTTAACCACATAGGAACATCATATAAAAAATAATAGGCATTTACTTTTTAGCAAAATCTTCCGTCGTCTTTTATTGTTACTTTTTCAATATCTACCTTTTCAAACCATCCTATTTTATTGGCTTTGCGAACATCAAAAGCAGGAACAAAAGGCTTTATATCAAGCAAAGGTGTGCCATCAATAATGTCGATTCCTGATATATAGAGAACATTTCCTTTGATTTTTTCGAGTTGTACAACCGAAAACCCTATTGGATTTGGTCGTCCAGGGGATCGAGTGGCAAAAACTCCACGTTCGTCTGTGTCTAAAAAAGGAATTACTTTTAATGGTGATTTCTTTATCAAGTGCATGTGAAAAATCAAAATGAGGTGTGAAAATCCTTCAATATCATTCAATCCTTCAGCATATTCGTCAAAAATTTCAACCGTAGCTCTGCTGTTTGGCGAAGCTACAGGTTGAATGGGTGTTCCTATTGAATCCTTGAAAGGGGAATGTATAATCCCAACAGGTTGATATGAAATTGTATTTCTGTTGTTATCCACTTCAATTAATGGTTATTATTGCAGATATGTCCGTGTTCTTCATGATTATCGTGACTCTTACAACCTTCTCCAGAATCATCAATTTTGCCTTGTAAAAAATCTTCTGCAAGTTGTCTAACATCACCATTGCAACCTCGAAAAACATCAATACCATGATGTTGAAGAACCCTTAACGCTCCATCACCCATGTTTCCTGCTAGCATTACATTTACTCCAACTTCTTTTAATATACTTCCGATATTACTTTTGCACCCACAACCTTGTGGCGAAGGCAATATTTCAGTTTTTACTATTTTATTCTCTGCGTTAACTGTAAAAATGGTGTACGCGTCACAGTGACCAAAATGGTCATCTACTTCATTTCCTCTAGTAGGAATTGCTAATTTTATCATAGTGTTATTTATTTTAGTGTATGATTTAACTCCCCCTTGAATCATACTGATTTTTATTTTTAAGAATTATTTGTGGGAGTTTCTTTTTTATAATCTCTTTTTTTTGTGTGAATTAAACATTTAATTTTTGCTAAACCTCTAAGGAATAATACACTCCTTTTTCTTGGCTTTCAACATCTTGACATAATTTCCGTCCGTTAATTGTTTCAAAAATATATCGTCTTTTGCGTGGCAATGAATACAAGCTCCTACTTGCAGCATTTTCTTTTGATCCTTCAAATCCAAAGGGTAAAAATAATCGTGTGAGGAATACGTGGTTTTAATATTCACATCTTTCATAAAACCAATCCAAGCATCCTGTGGCAAGCCGTCTTGTGGGGAATTGGCATAATAGGAAGTAAATTCCCAACGAGCAGAATTTGCTTTAACAGCATAATTTAAAGTTCCTTTTCCAAAACCTAATGCTTGGGAATTGATATGACAGGAAGCACAATTCCGAACCGTTTTCGTAGTCGTGTGGGCTGCATTTGGCGCGTACCATCTTAAAAACTTTTGGTCTTTCCCGCTTTTATTTCCTTTAAATTTAGATTTATCCAAAGTCATAATCATACCGGGAATGGCAGGCACAAACTCTATATTATTTCCTGTTTTTTTTACTCCAATTGTTGGTGGTAGAAAACCAAATTCGGCGACGTGTTCTATCCAACGACCGTCTGTTTTATCGGCATTTACAATTCGCGGATCATAATCGGTGTGGCATCCTATGCAAGTGGGAGCCCAAGCTGTATGACACATACTGCAAGACACTTTTTGATGCACGGCATCCCGTTTGCAAGAAGGCTTTATCGCAAGTTCTTTTTTACTGATTTTAGAAACCAAAAAAGCATTTCCTTTAACATCAATATGAGTATTTACTAATGGAATAGAACCTTTTTTTGTTACTAAATACTGGTCTGGTGAATGTTTATAACCTCTTAACGCATAATCCAAAGCTGAAATATAATCCATTTGCGTCTGTTTCGATTGGATAGGTTTTCCTTGAGTATGACAATCTTCACAACTTATTTTTATGGCATCGGCTTCGTGTTTATAGGTCTTGCCATCGCCCATAATTTCTTGTGAAACGTGACAATCTATACAAAGCATTCCAGATTTGTGATGCACATCGGCAGTAGTTTTTTCGAATACTCTTCCGTCCATTAAAAGCCGATGATTTTTACTGTTTTTTACCTCTTTTGGACTGAGTAAAGTTTCGCTCCAGCCTTCATAATTGGTGGCAATTCGTCCCGAACGGCTGTGGCAACCAAAACATTTGGTATTATCGACATTGAGATTGATTTGCGGATGAATTTGGTCTTTGATATTGGGTTTTGTTCCTGCGTCATAATTCAAATGGCAAGCCAAACAACCTCCACCACGGGTGAGTTCATCAACACCTGCGTAATGTGTTTTTTCGTTACCCAAATGACAAGTAGCGCATTTGTTTTTGAGGTGCATATCGGCGGCAGTTTGTCCAAGATGTGTGATATGAAATACAGAATCACTGGGTTTTAATTCGTCGAAAAGAGTTTTATCCACGCTGATAATTCCAGAATTGGTGGTCATCAATGATTTTTGAACACGGTTTAATTCTTTAGAATGACAATTGGCCGTGGCACAAGTTTGTGAAGCATTTTGAAGATTTCCGGGAATCAGAACCATTCCTTTATGGGCTTCGTTTTTAGTATTAGAATGAATATTCCCTAAATGACAGGAAGCACAACCAATAATTTTCGGGTCGTGATGTGTGCTAAAACCCGTCATTTCACTATGGCAAGAGATACAAGATTCTTTTTTATCAGAAATCACTTTATACTCTTGGTCTGTGTTTTTACAACCGACGAAAAGTATAGCCATTAAAGATAGTAATCCTACAAAGAATGTTTTATTTGAAATCAAAATATAGTGGAATTGACCGTAAAATTAGTCAATAAATAGGTGTATTTATTATTAACAACCTTGATCTTTACTAGCAGCCGATTTTACAGGTTTTACAATTACTTTTGCATTAGACATAGTTGGTTTAGCCATAGTTGTATTTACTTTACTGCTAGATTTATTGGCATCCGAAATAAATTGTGCAAAATCGACCACGGCAGTTTCATCGTTGAATTGGGTTGGATTTGCGGCAATTTCTTTCCAATTTCCTGCTTTCAAATCATCGTAACCAACGGCTAAATAACTAACATTTTCGATACCCATTTGTTTCAAAATCATAAAAGGCACATTTGCTTCAGAAGCGGAAGAACCATATAATATAGCTTTTTTATTTCCTTCTTTTAATGTTGCAAAAAAGTCCATATTTGAATCGTCCATTAGATTGACTTTATAAATATTTTTGGCATCGGGCAAATGACCTTTGGCAAAATCAAATTGGCTTCTAACATCAACCAAAACAATAGATTTATCTTTATCTAAAATTGCCTTCGCTACCGTTTGAGGAGACACTTGAAAACTGGCGACTTTGATTTCGGATAGTTCCTTATCTAATGGAGTTTTAAAAATATATTTATCGGTTTTTAAAAATATAAAACCTAAAACCAATACAATAAGTGTGGCAATAACTCCAAAGGTAATCCAATTGGTTTTGGTAAATTCTGAAGTATCATTTATAGGGTTTGTGTCCATTTTGATTCAATTAATTTTTATAGATTTGTTTCAATTTATTGTGGTTTTACAGCTAACAACCTTCATCTTTACCTGCTTTCTTTTTAGGAACAACAACTTTTGGAGTTGCTTTTATTGCAGTATTGGCTCCTGTAATTGTAGAAGTGTTTTGCACTGCAGCAGCTCCTCCGGGAATAAATTCGTCAGGATTTGGCAATCCTAAATGTGCCCCAACCGCTTTACGGAAACTGTAATTCTCAAAGGCTTCTTTTGGATCTGTTTCCAAAGGTTTTGGAGGATTCAAATACAATTGGTAGAATTGATTTAATCCGCCATTGAGGACTTTTAGGTTTTTGATTCCTGCTCTTCGCAAAATCATCCACACTTGGTCGGGAACAATCGTGCCATTGGAAAACAAAACCACATTATAAGCTTCTGAATCAAAAACAGCTTGATTTTCTTCGGTTAATATTTTTTCATACGGAATATTAATAGCTCCAGGAAGCGTAAATTTTGCATACTGAACAGCATCTCTTAAGTCAACCAAAAGATAAGATGGATCTTGACCAATAATGACTTTGGCCAACTCATCAGGTTGAATAAACCGATTACTATTAACCGATTCTAACAACAAATTATTGGGTGTAACACCAGTATATTTTGCCGATTTCAAGCTTTTTTGAATTCTTTTGGCATCAATTGAATTGCTTTTGTCGGGCAAAAAAGCCAATATAAGTGATAATACAATTGGAACTAGGGCTAAAAATATATATCGTTTTTTCATTTTAAATTAGATATGAGATAGGAAACCGTACTTTGAAATTAATATTCTACACTTTTAACTCGTTTGCGGATAAGCATCGTTACATAAAAGGCAATTATGGCAATTATTGAAATACCAACCATAAACCAATACGGACTAATATTGAAATATTCCGGTACGGTTACATCGCCCAAATTGCTTGAATTATAAAAATTTTCGAATAAAGGAAACATTTCAGAGAACACAAATACACCAAGAATTATCCCTCCAAAAAAAACATAACCATCTAATTTTCCAATTCCAATGGCGGTAACGCAAGTTCCTGGACAAAATCCTCCAGTTACAAAACCCAATCCCATAAAGAGACCGCCTACAATAATTGGCCAAACTCTAGCTGGTAAACCGTCTAAAGCCGCCATATCGATCCATCCAAAATAATCCATAAACAACAATCCGATGGATGCGGTAATTGCTGCTGTAACAAACATTCTCAATACGGCAAAATCATATCCGTAAAAAACGCCTACCAATTTTCGAGAAGAGGAGAATCCAGATGATTCTGATACGTATCCAAATGCTGTTCCCATAAGGATAGCAATGATATTATTCCATTGATCTGATAAAATTCCTGGTATTAATGGTCCCATAATAAAGTTATAAGTTTGAGGTTAGAAGTTAGAGATTAAATCCCCTGTTGCTATCCACGTTAATTTTTATTTTGTTTTATTTTATTTTAGAAGAAGTCGTTATATCCATAATTTTCTAAAGAAATAGGCAAATAAATAAGCCCCTCCAAAAATGGAAAGCATCGCAATATAACCACCTAGTGACAATACGGTCATTCCGCTCAAGGCCGCTCCGCTAGTACATCCTTTGGCAAATTGTGCTCCAAAACCAAATAAAGCGCCGCCCAATAAAGCTAACCATAAACGCTTTCTGGCAGTGATATTTGGAGAGTGTTGCACTCTAAAATAGACTCTGCCCGATAAGGACCCCGAAATAAAGGCGCCTGCAAGAACTCCAATTACCTCGAAAACCAACCAATTGCTAATAGGAACTTTACCTCCTAAAAATTGATCGGCATAATAGGAATTATTTTTGGCGTGAGTAGGTGCAACTGTTTCAATAGTTTGAGTTACAATCGCTTTGGCCGCTCCTGATGCTCCTAATCCCCTTCCCGTAAAAAAGAAAGTCATTATCAATATGAGTCCCAATAGAAATCCACCAAAATAAGGATTCCAATAAATGTGTTGTTTATCTGATTTTATATTCATCATTTTAAACTTTAAAAATTAATAAAGAATACGTGTTATTTGCCCCGCTTCGACCATCAAAACCCTGAAAATTAATCCGCTTACAATAATTAATATCGCTGGAACAACCACAGGAACTTTATAGCCCATCAGTTCGAAAACCTCTAAAACCAAAGGTAATAATAAGCCTAAAGCCACGAAGAATCCAAAAAACAGCGTGGTCAAATCTCCTCCTACTAATATTTTTACGGCTTCTACCTGCATTTCATTTCCAGCATAATAGCCCATAATCAAGTGAATGATTAAACCTACTTCGATAACGATTAATAAAATGTCAATTTTGCTGAATAAATGTCTTTCGTGAGTAGATTTGGCAAACAAAATTATTGTTGCAGCCGCTGTCGAAAGTCCAGAAACCAAGAATAATGGTCCTAAAATAGCGTTGTTCCAAAGCGGACGAGCATTAAATGCGGAAAGTAAAATGCCGGTATAAATTCCCAATACAATCGTCAAAGGAATCAAAGCCAAAGCAATATATTTTTTGTATTTCACACATAAATCTTCTAATTTAAATAGAATTGGAAGTTTGGTATAATTTAGTTTTGGAAACAACTTTCTCAAATCGGAAAAAACCCAAAGAATAGAAAGTGGCGTTACTATCAACAAAACCCAAGCTCCCCAAGACATTGGCGATTCCAAGCGAATTGTGGTGTAGAGTTTCCAAGAATAAAAAGGATTTCCCAAGTCAATAATTAGCGCCAACAATCCAATTGCCAAAGCAAAAGGGACAATTAGTGGCGCCCATTTCGAAGCACCTTTCAGTTCTTCGTCTTTATTCAAAAGATGGGTAATAGCAGAAAACAAAAGAATTCCTGCCGATAATCCTCCCAAAAACAAATAAAATGATATTGGGAATTCCCAGAGTGATAAATGGGGATCTATGTGCGGAATGTTTCTTCCGCTAATGAAAATTTCTTCTTTCATTTTGTATGAGTTATAGTTAAAGACGAATCTTTGGATTTAAATTAAATAATACACATTGGGCGATGTTCCAGCTTCTTTGGCCAAGACTTTGTATTTCCTTTCGGCTAATAATTGAGCGACTTTGCTATTAGAATCGTCTAAATCACCAAAATACATGCATTTTGTTGGACAAACCGAAACGCAGGCAGGATCTTGTCCTTTTCTCACTCTGTGAATACAGAATGTACATTTATCAACAACTCCCAAATCGGGATGTCTATATCTAGCATCGTAAGGACAGGATTCGATACAAGCGCCGCAACCGATGCATAAATCTCTATCAACCAAAACAATTCCGCCTTCTACAATATGGCTGGCTTCAGTTGGGCAAGTTCTTACGCAAGGTGCGTTGTCGCAATGATTGCAGCGTTCCGACCTCAATTCTATATCTACTTCAGGATAGGTTCCATTAACAGATTCGGTTACCCAGTCTCTGCAATATCCTGATGGAACATCATTTTCTGTTTGACAAGCCACTACACAGTCGCTACATCCTACGCATTTGAGCGTATCTATGACCATTACATATCTCATCTTAGGCTGTTTCTTTAGGGTTTTCCGTTAAAATTGTTACAAAATTTCCTCTCATTCCAGTTCCTCCCATCAAAGGATCGACCATCAACTTGGTAATCATCTCGGTATCGTTGGCGCCTTTTCCGTAAGAACGCTTCATATCGGGATTTTTTTGTCCAAATCCGTGTACCATATAAACCGAATCCCAACGAATTCGCTCGGTAAGACGCACTTTTATTGGAAATGAAGAAACCACATCATCTTGATTTTTTAACCAAACAGGTTGTCCTGATTTTAAGTTCCAAATCTTTCCAACTTTAGGATTGACCCATAAAGTATTTTCACTTCTCAAGTCATTTAAATTCGGACTGTTCACCGTTTTACTAAACGTGTGCATTGGTGCGCGACCATAATTCAATCGGAAATAATCTTTGGGAGGTTGTTCGTGGGCAGTGTAAACCGGCATTGGATCGAGACCTAAATCTTTTAGTTTTTGGGAAAACAATTCAATTTTACCAGAATCGGTTTTAAAAATATGCTCCGCTCCTTCTTCAATATATAATGGACCTCCTGTTCGAGGAAGATTTTTTACTCCAATTTTTTTCATTTCTTCCAATGAAGTTCCCATTTGTTTGAATTGCCAATCTAAAATATCGGTATAATCGTTGAAATTATAATAGTCACTTAAACCCAGTTTCAAACCAATTTGTTTACCAATCCACCAACCTGGTTTAGATTCCCAACGAGGTGCAGCAGCAGGCATTCTCAAAGCGACAGAAGGTGTTCTAGAATCTGAATTTCGAAGGTCGTCATAGCGTTCCAAATAAGAACACTCGGGTAAAACTACATCGGCATAACCCGTAATTTCTACTGGATAAATATCAATAACCACCAAAAACTCCAAAGCTTCGATAGCTTTCATCATCAAGTTTTTCTCTGTTGGAACAGATTGCGTCAAATTCGTTCCCGCCACCATCCAAGCTTTTACTTGATGTGTGGTATCTTCGCCAGGAATCGAAGCCCGAATTACTTCATTAGTAATCCCTTGATTGGCAAAAGGCAAATTGACATTCAAATCTTTGGCTTTCCAAGCTGGTTCTGGATATTCAGGATGTGGGAATTTTGGAACTACCGCCTTTGTATTAAAATAAAAACCACCTCGACGTCCCCAAGTGCCCAAAAGTGCATTTAGAATTCCAATAGCACGGGTACGTTGCGTATCATCGCCATACCAAACGGAATGTCTTCCAGGGTGAATCATTGTGGCTGGAGCAGCTTTTCCCATTTCACGTGCCGAGTCCCGAATCATTTTGGGTGTTAAATCGGTAATGCTATACGCCCATTCTGGAGTGAATTGACGAACGTGTTCTTTTAGCTCATCAAAACCTGTGGTGTATTTTGCCACATAGTCTTTGTCGTATAAATCTTCAAAAATAATGACATTCATCCAAGCCAATAGCAAAGCGATATCAGTAGCAGGACGAATAGGCAACCAATATTTCGATTTACTTGCCACAGTAGATAAACGTGGATCAACGGTGATAATGGTTACGCCTTTGTCGATAGCTTCTGAAACTTCTTGCACTTGCGTATTGTGCATATTTTCGCCAATATGAGAACCTATAAATACCAAACATTTGGAATCCCGCATATCGGTAGCTTCTGGTGAACCACAAGTTTCTCCAAAAGTGAGTTTCAAACCTTCGTCACGAGGGCCACGACATTGAGCAAAAGCGGGTTCGGCAACAGTATCGGAACCGTAAGCACTAAAAAGATGTTCTAAATGACTACCAATCGCTCCGTGTTTCAATAAAGCAAAACTTTCGGCTCCGTATTTGGTTTTGATGTCGTTCATTTTGCTGGCCACCAAAGAAATGGCTTCTTCCCAAGAGGCTTCGCGAAATACTGATTTTTCTCCTTTTTTAGAAACTCTAATCAATGGTGTTTTTAGTCGGTCGTCATCGAAATGCATTCCCAAACCACCAGTTCCTCTTGTACATAATCTCCCTTTGCTGTGCGTATCGATGTCGTTGCCAATAATTTTTTTTATCGTACCTTTTTCGTCCACATAAGTCCAGCCGGCGCATTTCCAAAAACAGACATCACAATAGGTAGGAAATCGTTTTAAATCGGGGCGGTCATAATTGAAATCTTCTTTATTTCCACCAAAAACATCAACTGAATAAAGCGAACCTGCAACAGCTGCTGCACCTGCTCCCCACATTGAAATTTTTATAAAATCCCTTCTTGATGAATTCATATTTAACTATTTAATTTGTTGTGAATATTTACAAATTCACATATATTATTTCTTAAAACTATTTAATTATAAAATTTTACTCTAGAATTCCTTTGTAAAATTAATTATTATAACATTGAGTTAATATGACATTTATCATATTCAATATAAATTTTGTTTTTTCTTTTTTTTGAGGATAAAATAGTATTCTACACATAAAAAAAGTAACAAATGTTAAATAACAAGGCATTTATAAAAATAAAACTTGCGGATTCGAACTAAGTTGGACAACTATTATTCTATCGATTATTATCTAAAAAAGCGATTTCTTTTAGCAAGAAACCGCTTTTTATATTCCAAATCAAAATTCTAAAGTTTTGCTTGTTTTTTATCAAATTTATACGATATCCCAATCATCACTAAATCTGTTGTCATTTCATAAGCTACTGTAGTTCCGGGAACCGCTCCATAAGGATTTGAGCTTGACACCATCATTGGATTGAGCATTTGTCCAGAAGTTTTTCCGTCGCTGGCTCCATGGTGATACACTGCGTCCAAAGAAATAGTGTTGCTTGCCGCATAGCTAAATCCAAATTGAAAAGCATTTTTAATAACAGCGGTTGCAGGAATATTAAAGAAAGTAACATCGCTACCAATAGGATTTGAGCTATAAGTATAACCCAACCTCAAAGGGAATTTATCGATTCCTTTATATTGAATTCCTGCTGATAAAATGGAAACATTATCCCATCCAAATCCTTTAACAGAAGCTGTTGGTGTCCATCCAGTTTCTGAAAAACCATTGGTGTTTTTATAGTCAACAATTCTATAATCAAGGGCAATGTCGAAATCGCTTTTTGAATATCCTAAACCAAATGAAAGTATTGCAGGATAGTCCATATCAAAATTATTAGTTCCTTTAGAATTATCTAAATAGGTGTTTTTAAATTCTAATTCGCTTAAATTTTGAGTTGTTTTGTACGAAACTCCTGCTTTGAATCCTTTTTTTGAATCAAAATACAAACCAAATTGAGCTCCAAAACCAGTAGTTGAGGCTTTATCGGTAGAAGGATATCCTGCTGCTGATGGATTGGCTGTTGGGTTTGGCATTAATTGCAAAGTTCCATAATTGAACGTTGGTTCAACACCCACAGAAATTTTATCTGTAACTTCATAAGCCCAAGTAAAGCCAATTTGCAACAACATATAATCGGATTTAATTCTACCAAAACCACCAGCTTGTTGCGGATAATTGATAGGATTTGAATTTAATGAAGGATTGAAATTGGGACTCATCGGTTGATTTAATTCTTCGGGAAAAGTAACCCCAAAACCACTTATACCAAAAGCAGAAACTCCAAAAGTGTGTTTGCTATTCTCTTTTCCCCATACCATTGCTAATGCAGGCATTATAGAGGGGTCTCTAGCATCTTTAGTAACGCCAGACACGGCAGGAGAACCAGCACCCATCATTCCTGCTGGTAAGCTAGAACTCAATTCTGGAGAAGAAAAAAACAAACCCATATCTAACTTGATGATTTTGTCATTAAACGCTGAAATTGAAGCTGGATTCCATTGCAACGCACCGGAAATATCCAAAGGTTGACCCGTAGATGCGCCACCCATAGACATATTAAAAGCTCCAACTCCTTGCATAATGTGACCTGCTTGTGAAAAAGCCACAGTCGAAAAGATTAATAAGCTAACTTGTAAAATAATTTTTTTCATGATTAAAAGTATTAATTATAAATTTAGTTTCTATAAAATTTGGCTCATTCCACATTTAGAACAAAACCTACAGATTTAATAGGTCAAATATAATTATCCTTCGCATCCTATAATATGATAAATATCATATAGTAATAATATTGCAAAAAATAACCCCAACAAATAGGAATCTGTCGGGGTTACTATCAATAAATTGATGAAATTTACATATAACTCAAAATCTCTTTTTTGTAAGCATCATATTCTCCTTGTAAAATCAATCCGTTATCGAGGAGTTTTTTGTAGTTTTGAAGCTTTGCAAAAAGTTCGTCTTGCGTTAATTCGTTTGACAATTTTTCTGTTGAAGTCGCTGGATTTTCAGCAATAGGTTCTGAATAATTAGAAATCGCTGGCATTATTTCGGCATAATTGGTTACCTCTTCCGTTTCCACTTCTTCTATAACTTCTTCTTGAATATATTCTGGGATTTGAGTTTTCACTTCTTCGATTGTAACGCGGTTTTTCAATAAATCCAATTGTTCTTTGGCAAAAGTAGCAATCTTTCTAGCTTGAATTTTTGGAATATAATCAATAGAAACTTGAATTTGTGTTTTGGTCGAAAACGAAAATTCGGAACCTAAAATATTTTCTTTCATAAAAGTTCCTTCGACTTCGTCCCAAGTAAAATCAGTAAAATTCATTGTAAGACCTAGATTTTTTGGCTGACAAATAATAATTCGTTTATTCGTAACTACAACACTATCAGGAAAAACAGTAATAGCGGGTTTTTTTTGAACAGCTATATATCCAATTTCTTCGTTTTTCATCAATAAATCATTCAATTTTGAAGTGATTTTTTCGATGGCTTTTGGGTCTTGTTCTTCGTTTAGAAATTTTTTAAGATTATCAATCATAATATACTATTTGAATTGTGTTCTGAAATTTTTAGCAAAAGTAATGCCTAATTTTATATTTGCTTTGTCTATTCCGTAAAATTTTTAACTGAGGCTACCTATCTCGTCTTTAATTTTTTTGGTCAAACTTTTGAAAATCAAATTATAAGAATCATCAATCAATTCTTTGATAAATTTGTCCGAAACTTCACTGTTTATGACAATAGTGTTCCAATGCACTTTGCTCATGTGAAATGCCGGTTTGATACCTTCATAATTAGCTCGCAATTCCTGAGCATATTCTGGATCGCATTTCAAATTCACTGATGGCTTGCCCTCTTCCCATTGATTTAAAGACGAAAGAGCAAACATTTTTCCGCCAACCTTGAACACCAAAGTGTCTTTGTCAAACGGAAAATGTTCTGTGACGCTTTTTTTCGAAAGACAATATTCGTAGAAGATTTCTAGGTTCATTTTATATTTATTTTGAATTTAACATAAACATATCACTCGCGATTCCATCAGTCAAAAACTTTCCTTTTCGGGTTGGTTTTAAAATACTATTTTCAACAAAAAGCAATCCATCATTTAAAAATTTCTGCGCTTGATTTTGCAAATAATCTAAATACTCTTTCCCAAATTCATTTTCAATTCTCTCCAAGGAAACACCCCAAATGGTTCTCAAACCCGTCATAATATATTCGTTGTAACGATCGGTTTTGGATAAAATTTCAATTTCGTTGGGCAGTTTATTTTCGGCTAATGATTTCAAATAAATTGCATTATTCGAAACATTCCAACTGCGCGAAATTCCGTCATAACTGTGTGCTGATGGACCAATTCCGATGTATTTTTTTCCTAACCAATAGGCCGAATTGTTTTTCGAAAAGTAATTCTCCTTTCCAAAATTCGATAATTCATAATGTATAAACCCATTGGCTTCAAGCGTTTCGACAAGAATATAAAAATGTTCTTCAGCAACCTCATCATTTAGTTTTGCAATTTTTCCCGTTTGAATGAGTTTGTTCAAAGCTGTTTTAGGTTCGACCGTCAAGGCATAACTCGAAATGTGCGGAATACCAAAACTCAAAGCCGTTTCAATATTTTGTTTCCACTTTTCGTTGCTCATGCCCGGAATTCCATAAATTAAATCAAGTGAAATATTATCGAAATATTTGGTTGCTTCTTTAAGGCATTCTAGGGCTTCCACCGAATTGTGGGCGCGATTCATCATCAATAAATCATCTTCAAAAAACGACTGAATTCCAATACTTAGTCGATTGATTCCGATTTTTGAAAGTTCGATTAAATAGTCTTTCGACAAATCATCTGGATTGGCTTCAAGAGTGATTTCTGGATTTTGAGCAACGGTATAATTTTTATAAATCGAATCAATCTGCAATCTCAAATCTGCAATCTGCAATCTGCTTGGAGTTCCTCCACCAAAATAAATCGTTTCTATCGTTTCATTTTTGAACTCACTTTTGCGCATTCGAATTTCTTTGGCCAAAGCCAAAACCATTTCGTCTTTCTTCTTCATCGAAGTCGAAAAATGAAAGTCGCAATAATGACAAGCTTGCTTGCAAAAAGGGATATGGATATATATAGCCCCACCCGTCCTCCCCAAAGGGGAGGTGACAAAGCTTGAAATATATTGAGATTTACTCATTATTATTTGTTCTTTTTAGGAACATTTATTGATAAACTATTTCCCCCTTTGGGGGCTAGGGGGCTATTCTGTTTCACAAAAGCATCCCAACCTGTATAACTTTTCTCGCCAATCACTTTCCCAGAATTGAAAAAATGACAAACTGCGGCAGCCAATCCATCGGTAGAATCCAGATTTTTGGGTAATTCTTTTAAGCCTAAAAGTTGTTGGAGCATTTTGGCCACTTGTTCCTTGCTGGCGTTTCCATTGCCGGTAATGGCCATTTTTATTTTCTTAGGTTCGTATTCGGTGATGGGAATGTCTCTCGAAAGACCTGCCGCCATTGCCACACCTTGTGCTCTTCCCAATTTCAACATTGATTGTACATTCTTGCCAAAAAATGGTGCCTCAATCGCAATTTCATCGGGATTGTGGGTGTCAATAAGTTCGATGGTGCGTTCGAAGATGATTTTCAGTTTTTGATAATGATTGTCGTATTTGGACAATTGCAATTCGTTGAGTTGAATAAACTGCATGTTTTTTCCAACTACTTTTATCAATCCAAAACCCATTATGGTAGTGCCAGGGTCGATTCCTAATATGATGCGTTCGTTTGCCATAATTATTTTGCCACAAAGACACTAAGTCACAAAGTTTATTTGTTATTTTACGAATTAAATTTAGTAACATTTTAATTCCCTCTTCGGGGGCTAGGGGGCTAATGATTTCAATTCCTCACAAAGCTAAACAATTCCTTGTACTTCTAATCAAACTTTTGATTGTTGGCGGTGCCTTTTATTTTATCTACAGCCAATTGGCCAACAACGACAAACTAGATTGGGAGAAATTCATCGTTCTGTTCCAAAAAAATCAATCGATTGCTGGAATCAGCTTCCTTTTATTATTGAGTTTTTTGAATCGCTTTTTCGAAATTTTGAAATGGCAGAACTTAGTTTCTTATCTTCATAAAATCTCCCTGCTAGAAGCCACCAAACAAGTTCTTGGCGCACTAACAGCTGGATTATTTACGCCAAATGGCTTGGGTGAATATGCTGGAAAAGCCCTATTCTTCAAAAAATCTGAAGCCAAAAAAATCATCTTTTTGAACTTGATTTGCAATGGAATTCAAATGATTTTGTCGATTGTATTTGGAATATTTGGATTGTTGTACTTCAACACAAATTTCAATGTTATCTCTTCAAAAACAGTTCTATTCCTATTTGGATTATTCTTTCTTGCCTTTTTGATTACTTTTCTTTTAAAAAAAATCACAATCAAAGGATATTCCATCGAAAAACTGATTCATAAAACCAATGAAATTCCAAAATCAATTCATCAAAAAAATATTTTACTTGCCGTTTGCCGCTATCTCATTTTTTCGCATCAATATTATTTTCTTTTCTTGGCTTTTGATGTTGATTTGCCATATTTAACAATGATGGCAACCATTGCGAGTGTTTATTTTCTGGCTTCTTCCTTACCAACTTTTCAGTTTTTGGACTTTGCTGTAAAAGGAAGTGTTGCTGTTTTTTTCTTTGGAATTCTGGGCGTCAACGAATGGATTGTAGTTTTCATTTCAACCTTGATGTGGTTTTTGAACGTAGTTTTACCTGTTATTATTGGTAGTTATTATGTGATGAATTATAAAATCCTCACCCCAGCCCTCTCCAAAGGAGAGGGAGACGAAACTTAATAAAATGATTATGATTGCAATTGTTTTGTTTTCGGTAGTTTTGGTTTATGCAACAACTATTGCTTCCTTAATTTATGGATTTACAAAAGTCAATTCCTTTCATTATCTTGGACTAAAGCCAAAAACCAAATTTTCGATTGTAGTTCCTTTTCGGAATGAAGCTGAAAATCTCCCAAAGCTTTTGGATAGTTTTTCGAAAATGAATTATCCAATGGATTTGTTTGAAGTTGTTTTGGTTGATGATTTTTCCAGTGAGGAGTTTCAAGTTTCAAGTTTCAAGTTTCAAGTTTATGTAATTGACACTATTCGGGTTTCGAATTCACCGAAGAAAGATGCGATTTCAACAGCGGTGCAAGTTGTGAAAAATGATTGGATTATCACCACGGATGCAGATTGTGTGGTTTCTAAAAACTGGTTATTGGCATTAGACAATTACATCCAACTGCATCACGAAGTTTCTATGATTGCTAGTGCTGTTAAATATGAATGTGAGAGTTCGTTTTTACATCATTTCCAGCAATTGGATTTGGCGAGTTTGCAAGGAGCCACTATTGGAAGTTTTGGTTTAGGAAAAGGTTTTATGTGCAATGGCGCTAATTTTGCTTACACCAAATCTTTTTTTCAAGACTTAAATGGTTTCGAAGGAAATGATGGAATTGCCAGTGGTGACGATGTTTTTTTGTTGCAAAAAGCGATGGCTCGGTTCCCTGAAAAAGTGCATTATTTAAAATCTGAAAATAATATTGTAATCACAAAACCTTTGAACGATTGGAAATCTTTGTTTTATCAAAGAGTGCGTTGGGCTTCGAAAACAGGTTCTTATCAAAGTGGTTTTGGAAAAGGTTTGGGTTTGATAGTTTTTGGAGGAAATTTGGCTTGGGTGTTGGGTGTTGGGTGTTGGTTGTCAGGTTTTATTCTGTTTCAAGATATCGTTTTGTTGACTCTTTTGAAGTTCATTGTTGATTCAATCCTAATTTATAAAGCAAATTATTTCTTGACAAAAAAGAGAATGCACTATTTGATTTTGGCGAGTTTGCTGTATCCTTTTTTTAGCACAAGCGTGGCTTTGTATTCCTTGTTTGGAAAATATGAATGGAAAGGAAGACGATTTTAACTACTCCACTTTGAGAATAACAGGAAGTATAAACTGGGTTTTCACCGGAATTCCGCGTTTGATAGCTGGGTTTACTTTTGGAAAATCGACCAAACGAGCTTTGAGAATGCTATCAATTTTTATTTTGTCATAAGCGACAGAATCTTTGGGAAATTGGGGTTCGAATTGCATCGTGGCATTAGGAAAAATGGTCACTTTTACCTCAATCGTGTCGAGTTCAGGATAGAGAATCGAGAGCGTGTCAACACTTAATTTTTGCTGAATTAGCTGTGTCATATATTCGAAAAAACATTGCTGGCGTTGGGTTTTATTTTCTATTTTCTCACAATCAGCTACCGATGGAAATTCGTCGACTTCTTTCCAGTTAATGGCTTTCAATTCCTTTTGTAGCAATTCCTTTTCTGAAGGTACTTGCTTATCAAAGTACTGACAGGAACTAAAAACTAATGGCAAAAAAAGTAATATTAGAATAATTTTCCTCATATTCGTTAACGAAAGAAATACTGTTTTAATTTTGTTTAAAAGTACTGCTTTAATTTTCAAAAATACTAAAAAATACTTTATGGATTCGTTGCTGCTGATTATTGGTTTTGTGTTTATGATTGTTGGCGTTTTTGGAAGTTTTATGCCTGTTTTGCCCGGTCCAAGTTTAAGTTGGATTGGATTAGTTTTGCTTTATTTTACGAACGCAGTTCCAGCAAATTATTGGATTCTAGGAATTACTTTACTGATTACCATGATTATTTCAGTTTTGGATTATGTGATTCCGGCCAAAGGCACGAAGAAATTTGGAGGAAGTTCTTATGGCATTTGGGGAACGAATATCGGTTTGATTGTGGGAATTTTTGCGCCAATTCCTTTCGGATTTATCATTGGACCTTTTGTTGGAGCCTTTATCGGGGAACTTCTTTATGATTACAAAGATCATCGTCGGGCTTTGAAAGCGGCGACTGGTTCGTTTATTGGATTTCTAGCAAGTAGTTTTATGAAGTTTGTAATTTGTATGATGTATTTGGGATTGTTTGTTTGGATTGTATGGACTAATAAATCAAGGTTGTTTTAATTTAAATCAAAAAAGCTATCCACAAAAGTGGAAAGCTTTTCATTGGTCTAACTACTAAACCGTGCTACGAGTTACAAAGTCGTAGCGAAAACAACACAACTATTTTAGATGCTTTTATTGGGCAAAAAAGGTTTTCATTTCTGAAAACCTTTCCCCCAATTTAGCGGTCTGGACGGGACTCGAACCCGCGACCCCATGCGTGACAGGCATGTATTCTAACCAACTGAACTACCAAACCTCTGCTT
>Ga0315270_10000540_pt1 | contig 21086 bp, 10 predicted proteins | sample C1_bottom_MG_FD_204932 | JGI IMG/M metagenome (GOLD analysis project Ga0315270, IMG submission 204932) | Sediment microbial communities from Yellowstone Lake, YNP, Wyoming, USA - C1_bottom | ecosystem: Environmental > Aquatic > Freshwater > Lake > Sediment | place: USA: Wyoming | collected...
CAAAAATTGTTCTTGACACCATCAAACAAGTAAAAGACGCTCCATTTGAAGGAACACAGTTTGTTCAAGAGAAAGCGTTGAAGTTTTGTAAACAACAAGAACTTCAGAAGGCTATGGACAAAGCCCAAAAAATCATTACTGAAGGTGACTTTGAATCTTATGACAAAGTTGAGAGTTTGGTTCGTGAAGCGCTACAAGTTGGAGAAAAAGACACGGGTACAACTGATGTTTTTTCTAACCTTGACACAGTACTTGATGAAGATTTTAGACACCCAATTCCATTAGGAATACCAGGTATTGACAGATTACTTAAAGGTGGTTTGGCAAAAGGAGAAATTGGTGTTATCTTAGCACCCACAGGTGTTGGTAAAACCACTATCTTAACAAAGATTGCGAACACTGCGTTTAATCTTGGGTATAATGTTCTTCAAATATTTTTTGAGGACAACCCAAAGATTGTACAACGTAAACACTTCACACTTTGGACAGGTATTGAACCAGACAACTTGGTAAATCACAAAGAAGAGGTTATGGCCAAACTTACAGACATCAAAGAAACAATGAAGAACGAGTTAATTATGAAAAAACTTCCTTCAGATTCAATGACTATGAACCAAATCAAAAACCAAATCAGAAAGATGATTGCTGATGGTACAAAGATTGACTTGGTTCTTTTGGACTACATTGATTGCGTTGTTCCTGAAAGTTCAAGTAAAGATGAATGGAAAGCTGAGGGTTCGGTAATGAGAGGTTTTGAGGCAATGTGTCACGAACTATCATTGGTTGGATGGACAGCAACACAGGGTAATAGAAGCTCTATATCTTCTGAGGTTGTTACTACCGACCAAATGGGTGGTTCTATTAAGAAAGCACAAGTTGGACACGTTATCATTACTGTGGCTAAAACTTTACAACAAAAAGAAATGAACTTGGCAACAATTGCTATTACCAAATCACGTATTGGTAAAGATGGGGTAGTGTTTGAGAACTGTAAGTTTAACAACGAACTACTTGAAATTGATACAGAGTCATCTGTAACCTTCTTAGGGTTTGGAGAACAACAAGAAGAAAGAAAACGTGACAGAGTTAAAGAACTCTTAGAAAAGAGAAAACAAAGAGAACAACAATCGTAAAAAAAATAATTATGGAAAAAATTTTAAAAGAAAACCCAAATAGGTTTGTTATCTTCCCTATTGAACATAATGACATTTGGGAATACTACAAACAACATCAAGCAGCGTTTTGGACTGCAGAGGAAATAGATTTAACAAACGACATTCGTGATTGGGAAAATTTATCAGATAACGAAAAGTATTTTGTTAAGAATATATTGTCATTTTTTGCGGCATCCGATGGTATTGTAAATGAGAATTTAGCGGAAAACTTCTTAAAAGAAGTTCAATACCCTGAGGCGAAATTCTTTTATGGGTTTCAACTAATGATGGAAAATATACATTCATTAATGTACTCGTTACTTATTGATACTTATGTTTCAAGTGCTGAGGAAAAAGATGAATGTTTCCACGCAATTGATAGATTACCTGCGGTACAGAAAAAAGCAAATTGGGCATTGAATTGGATTCAAAATGCTTCGTTTCAAGAAAGATTGGTTGCTTTTGCGGCAGTTGAGGGTATTTTCTTTTCAGGGTCATTCTGTTCAATTTTTTGGTTAAAATCAAGAGGAATTATGCAAGGATTATGTAACGCTAATTCATTAATATTTAAAGACGAGAACTTACATTGTGATTTTGCAATTCACTTGTTGAATAATCATATAGAAAACAAACCAAGTGAAAAAAGAATTAGAGAAATCTTATTATCTGCATTGGATATTGAAAAAGAATTCATCACAGAATCATTACCAGTTTCACTTATTGGTATGAATTCAAACTTAATGAGACAATATCTTGAGTTTGTTGTTGATGGATTATTAATTAAATTTGGCTGTAAAAAAGAATTTAATGTTGAACAACCATTTAAATTCATGGAACAAATCGCGGTTGAAACTAAAGGTAACTTCTTTGAATCAAGAACCGTTGAATACCAAAAAGCTAAATTAAACGAAACAATCACATTTGATGAAGATTTCTAAAATATAAAAACTACGATGTCATTAAAAATTAAAAAAAGAAGTGGTGAGGACGCGTCCTTTAATCCACAAAAAATTTACAATAGAATTAAAAGAGCGGCGAAAGGATTAAATGTTAATTCAGACGAGATTTTTATTAAAGTTATAACTTCGGTACCAACCGAGGGATTGATTACAACTAAAGAGTTAGATAAACTTGTATATGAAATCGCGGCAGCTTACACTGGTAGTCATCACGACTATTCAAGATTAGCATCGTCAGTTGCAATTTCTGCTTACCATAAAGAAACCAAAGATGGTTTTTCTGAAACTATTATGGAGTTATATGAGACAGGTGTTGTTAATGAAAAGTTAATTGAGATTATGAATAACTACGGTCATGAAAATATTGATTCGGTTATCAATCACGAAAACGATTATAATTTTGATTACTTTGCTTGGCGTTCATTACAAGAGATGTATCTGTTAAAGACACCTCAAGGTAGAGTAATTGAAAGACCACAACACATGTATATGAGAGTTGCTCTATGGGTTACAAATACATTTGAAGAGGCGGTAGATTATTATAAATCATTATCTAATCAACTTATTTCACCTGCAACACCAATCATGATTAACGCAGGCACCAAGGTACCGCAATTAGCTTCATGTGTGTTACATTACAACAATTCAGATTCACGTAACGGGTTGTTAGAAACTTTAAATGATATCTCAACATACTCCTCAGACGCTGCAGGTATTGGATTATCAATGTCTAACATTAGAAGTAAAGAAAGTAGAATTAACTCATCAGGTGGATTCGCTGGTGGTTTATTGAAGTACCTAAAGATTGTTAACGAATCATTAAGGTTCTTTAACCAACAAGGTAGAAGACCTGGTAGTGCGGCAATTTATCTTGAACCATGGCACAAAGATGTAATGGACTTGCTTGAAATTAAAAAGAACACAGGTGCTGAAGAATTAAGAGCAAGAGATTTATTCACAGCTCTATGGATACCTGATAACTTTATGAGAGCGGTTAAGGAAAGTGGTGATTGGTATCTATTCTGTCCTAACGACATCTTGAAAGCGGGTATTAAACCACTTCAAGAATGTTATGGAGATGAGTACGAATCAAACTACAACAAAGCGGTTGAAATGGGTCTTGGTAAGAAAATTAAAGCTCAAGATGTTTGGACTAAAATTGTTGAATCACAAATTGAATCAGGTGTCCCTTATTTATGTTCTAAAGACAATGCGAATAAGAAAACTAACCACCAAAACATTGGGGTGATTAAACAATCAAACTTATGTAACGAGATTTACCAATACACAGATGAGGAAACAACAGCAATCTGTACATTGTCTTCAATGGTATTAAAGAACTTTATTAAAGACGGTAAATTTGATTACAAATTGTTAATTGATGAAACAAGAAAAGTTGTTAGAGCATTGAATAATGTAGTTGACAAAAATAACTACTCAACCGAAAAAGGATTGAAGGGTGGTTTAGAGCAAAGAGCAATTGCAATTGGAACACAAGGTTTGGCTGATGTATTCTATTTAATGGATTACATCTTCACTTCTGAAGAGGCAAGAACATTGAATAAAAACATTTTTGAAGCAATTTATTTTGCAGCTATTACTGAAAGTATGGAGTTGTGTAAATCAGGAGGTAGAAAACCATACAAACACTTCAAAGGTTCACCAATGTCAAAAGGTATATTCCAATTTGACATGTGGGGATTAAATGAAACTGATTTATTATTGGATTGGTCATCTTTAAAAGAGGATGTTAAACAATATGGTGTTTGTAATTCATTGTTCACAGCTCAGATGCCAGTTGCATCTTCGGCTAAGATTACAGGTTCATTTGAAATGACAGAACCAGCTCACTCGGCATTATTTAATAGAAGAGTGGTTGGTGGTGAAATTATGATTGTTAACAAATATCTAATTAATGACTTTGAAAAACTCGGTATTTGGAGTGAAGACCTAAAGAATGAAATTATTATGAATGAAGGTTCAATTCAAAATATCAACTTTAACAATCATCTTGACCCTGAAGATAAAAACTACACTAAGAAAGTTAAAAGAACTGAACACTTGATTAGTAAGTACAAAACAATTTGGGAAATATCACAAAGAGAACTTATTGACATGGCGGCAGAAAGAGCTCCATTTATTGACCAATCACAATCAATGAATATCTATATGGCTAATCCAACATTGTCAAAGATTACTTCATCACATTTCCATTCATGGGAAAAAGGTTTGAAGACGTTATGTTATTATGTTAGAACTAAAGCAATTTCAACTGGAGCTAAACACTTAGCGGTTGATGTTTCTAAAATATCTCAACCTAAAGTTAAGGTTGAAATACCAAAAGTTGAAATAACAGAATTAATAAACAAACCTGAAGATAGTCCATTTGAGTGTTTTGGATGTTCAGCTTAAACATTAATAAAAATCCCAACTTATGTTGGGATTTTGTTTTTTAATCTATTTATAGAAAAAAACAACACATTATATTTATAGTTATGGCAAATGGTGTTACATATGGTATAAATTTTCCCTTCAGAGATTCACGAAGAGGTGACTATTTGGAGTTAACTGAATTTCAGTCTCAAGAAATTAAGGCTGATTTAATTCATTTATTGTTAACAAGAAAGGGTTCAAGATATTTTTTACCACAATTTGGTACAAGATTATATGAATTTCTTTTTGAACCATTTGACGGATTAACATTTAATGCTATTGAATCTGATATTAGGGATGCGATTGAAAACTTTATGCCAAACTTATTAGTTAATAGTTTGAGTATAACACCTGCTGACCCACAAGAAGAGGTAGATATTGCGACAGGTCAAAACTCGGTTGGAACTAGTGAATCATCAATATATAGATTCCCTGGTAAAGGAACTTCAGAATATACAGCAAAAATAAGAATTGATTACTCAACCAATGGTTCAACATTTGGTCAGAGTGATTTTGTAATTATCAATATTTAAATAAGATGGCAAATAACAGAATATCATACGCTAGTAGAGATTATCAGTCAATAAGAACTGAACTCCTAAATTACGCAAAAACTTACTATCCTGATTTAATTCAAGATTTTAATGATGCTTCAGTGTTTACTGTTTTCCTTGATTTAAATGCTGCGGTTGCCGACAACTTACATTATAATATTGATAGAAGTATTCAAGAAACTGTTTTACAGTATGCACAACAAAGGTCTTCAATTTATAACATTGCAAGAACATACGGGTTAAAATTGCCAGGTCAAAGACCATCAGTATCGTTAGTTGATTTTTCAATTACAGTTCCTGCCTTTGGTGACAAAGAAGATGAAAGATATCTTGGGACTCTATCAAGAGGTTCTCAAGTTGTTGGCGCTGGTATTGTATTTGAGAATGTTTATGATATTGATTTTGCGTCACCGTACAACGCTCAAGGTTTCCCAAACAGATTAAAAATTCCAAACTTTAACGCTAATAATATCTTAGTTAACTATACAATTACCAAAAGAGAAGTCGTAGTTAATGGTATTACTAAAGTGTTTAAAAAAGTTATTGGAGCAAATGACGTTAAACCTTTCTTTGAATTATTCTTACCTGAAAAAAATGTTTTAGGTATTACAAGTGTGTTATTAAAAAATGGTACAAACTACACAAATACTCCAACAACTGCAGAGTTTTTAGGTTTAGATAATAGATGGTATGAGGTAGATGCGTTGGCGGAAGATAGAGTGTTTATTGAAGACCCAACAAAAGTGTCTGACCAACCTGGAATTAAAGTTGGTAAGTATATTCAAACACAAGATAGATTTATAACTGAGTACACACCTGAAGGGTTTAAAAAGATGACATTCGGTGGTGGTACTAATACTGCTCAAGACCAATTGAATCAATTCACCACATTAGGTACAACATTGGAGTTACAAAGATATTCAAACAACCTTTCATTAGGTGCGACATTAACTCCAAATTCAACATTGTTTATTCAATACAGAGTCGGTGGTGGTTTGGCAACAAACTTAGGGACAAATGTTATTAACTCATTAGGTACCGTATCATTCTTTGTTAATGGACCTTCAGAGACCACAAACTCATCTGTTGTTAATTCATTAAGATGTGTTAACGTAACTGCGGCAGTTGGTGGAGCAGGTATTCCTTCACTAGAAGAAATTAGAAACTATGTGTCATTTAACTTTGCGGCACAAAAAAGAGCCGTAACAGTTCAGGATTATGAATCATTAATTAGAAATATGCCATCTCAGTTTGGAGCACCAGCAAAAGTATCTATTACAGAAAATGATAATAAAATTTTAATTCAAATATTATCATACGATACTTCAGGTAAATTGACTAATATTGTTTCAAACACATTAAGACAAAATATTGCGAATTATTTGTCAAACTATAGAATGATGAATGATTACATTTCTATTTTTACTGCGGAAGTAATTGATTTAAGTATGGATATATCAATTGTATTAGATTCTGCTCAGAATTCGGGACAAGTAATTTCAAGTGTTGTTGATAAAATATCCGCATATCTTAACCCGCAAACAAGACAATTGGGACAGAACATTTATTTATCTGAAGTTAGAAGCTTAATACAAAATACAAATGGAGTATTAACTGTTGCAAATATTGATGTATTCAATGAAGTTGGAGGACAATACTCTTCGGCAGAAACTTCAATGACATATGCCAACGAAGAAACAAAATTAATTGCACCTGTTGACGATACTATTTTTGCACAACCATCGCAAGTTTATCAGATTAGATATCCAAATAAGGATATTAGAATTTCGGTTAAAAACTTCCAATCAGTAACTTTTTCATAACAAGTTTATTTTATTTTTCTTTAGTTTATTATTTAGTAGTGTGAATGCCTTTAAAAATTCCACATAAACTATTTATAAATTAAAGTAACTTGATGGGTCAATCATATAGAATAAGGACTGAGTCGGGTATTAATAAATCTATTAATATTCAGTTAGACCAAGAGTTTGAATTTTTAGAAATTTTATCACTAAAAATTCAACAAGAGGATGTTTATGCAAAAAGCTGTGCGAATTACGGTGTTGTTGTTGGTAGAGTAACAGCAAATAATGGATTTGGGGTTCCTAATGCTAGAGTTGCGATTTTCATACCAATTGAATCTATTGACGAATCTAACCCAATAATTTCAAGTATATACCCATATAAATCACCAAATGATAGAAATGAAGATGGGTATAGGTATAACCTACTTCCTTACGAAAAATCATACTCAACACACGCATCTACAGGTACGTTACCAACAAGATTAGATAATTTAACAGGTAGTACCGCAGTTGAAATCTACGACAAGTATTATAAATTTACATCAAAAACAAATGAAAGTGGGGACTACATGATAATGGGAGTACCTCAAGGACAACAATCTGTTGTTATGGATGTTGATTTGTCTGATATTGGTGAATTTTCTTTAACACCTCAAGATTTAATTAGGATGGGTCTTGCAACAGACGCTCAAGTTGCGGGTAATAGATTTAGAACCTCAACTGATTTGAATTCATTACCGCAAATAATTAATGTAGTTAAATTTGTTGAGGTGTCACCGCTTTGGGGTGACCCTGAATTGTGTAGTATTGCAATTAACAGACTTGATTTTGATTTAAGAGATGACGCCAATGTTGATATTCAACCAACTTCAACATTTATGGGTTCTATATATAGTACTCCTGATAAAATGAGAATTAGACCCAATGCTAGACCTAAAGACAATTTTGGTAATATGTGTGGGTTAGTTGCTGGTCCAGGACAAATATTAGCAATAAGACAAACTATTGACCAAGACGAAGATGGAAATCCTGTATTGGAACAATATCAGTTAGAACAAGCTGGTAATATTATTGACGGTAGTGGTGTTTGGTTAACCGAATTACCAATGAATATGGATTATTTTATCACAAATGAATTTGGTGAAAAAGTAATTTCATATGACCCAACTGTTGGTATTCCAACTAAAGCCAAGTATAGATTTAAAATTAAATGGCAACAACCTCCAACATTAAGTGAGCAGACAAGAAGACCATATTTTTTGGTTCCAAATATTAAAGAGTATGGTTGGTCAAGTCCTAATACCGACCCATTAACTTTAACAGGGAATCCTAATAAAAAATTAGCTAGTTCATATTATTTTGGATTAGCTTGGAGTGGATACACAAATGGATTTAGTAAAACCTCTGGTAATGAATATTATGATAGACTTAATGAAATTATTGACTGCGAAGACACTTTTTATGAATTTAATTTTAATAAAGTTTATACAGTTTCACAATTAATTGATGAATTTAAAAAAGGTGGAAGGTCTAGATTTGTAGGAATCAAAGAAATTGATAGTGATGACTGTGAGTCAACTATCAATAAATTTCCTGTTAATGAAGGATTTAGAAATTTTGATTTATTATATTTCCTTTTTTCATTTTTACTTCAAATAATTCAATTAATAGGTATACCAATTATTTTTGTGGCTCGTATAATTATATTTATATACGCCATAATAATTAACTTTTTATGTTGGTTAGCAAGAAATATATACATTAGTATTTTTGTTCTTAGTTGGCATCCATTTAGAGATTTAACCAATGCTTTAGGTATTGATTGTGATAATGATATAAACACGGATATGGCATTAACCATGTTAACTTATCCTGATTGTGATTCCTGTGAGTGTAATGTAAAGGTAACACAACCAAAATTACAACCACTTAATCCACCAACTCAAATGGTGAATCCAACAGGTATGTTAACGTATTTTTCATATCCTGTAAATTACAATACTGAATTCCAATATTTTTATGAAAATGCTTCATTTGCTCAAAATGAAATTGATATGTATGTTCAAATTAGTTCTGAATCTCTTTCTGGTTTGAACAATTATGCTTTAATTAATGACCCAACAAGATATAAATTACCTATTTCTAATCTACTCAGATTACCAAGTGGTAGTGATGTTGCGGCATCATCAAAAGACCTACCTTTAGGTGAGAGGATAAATTTATTTAATCAACGAAGTAATTACTTTTCAGGTTTAAATAGGATTAAAGTTACGTTTGCGTCAAATTCAAACATAGGTAAATTTCACTACGATAATACAATAACAGTATTAGCAAATGCAAATAGTCAAACTTATAGTCCAGGCGATTTATTAGCATTTGTTAATCCAAACTCTAGTGATGATAAAAATTATTTATTTAGCGCGGCTACAGCTACTGAAGATATATTTGGTATTAGTGGTACATCTTATCACTCAGGAGCAGCAACAATAAGTGTTAATTATTGTGACCCATCATCACCAACGGCTAGTGCTCCTTCAGTACTTTATAGTTTACCATCTGGGTCAACAACTACTAATTATATATACCCATCAGACATTGAGTATTATCAAGTAGTTACCGCAATCACTGTTTCTCAAGCAATCTCATTATGGAATACGGGGTTAACACAAACATTTCCGAACATTTTAAATTCACCGACTAAGTATAATACTTGGCTTAAAACAGGAACAATAACTTCAATTGTAAGCCAAATTTCTGGTACAACAGTAAATCCATTGCAATTCTATGATAATTACACTGATGAGGTTATATTAATATTACAAAGAGGTGTTGACCCATATTCTCCAAAATACATGAACAAATATGGTATTGGTAAAATATTGGGGCTTCCTTCTGAAGATGATTTAACTATTGAAGTGGAAACAAGGATGAATATACCAATTCAACCGTTACCAATAAGTAGCTCAATTAGTGTTCAATCTTTTGCAAATCAAAATGAAATATATTATCCTTCATACTTCTTTAAACCAGGTATTGTTGGAAGTACAACACCTGGATTTGAATATTCATCATATACCACAAATAATCTTGGGTATTATGGTTCACTAGATGCTAGCAATTACTCTAGCACTTATATGGCTACTATTTCAAAAAAGGTAATAACTAAAACTTCAAATGGATTTTGGTCAACAAGTATTGGTAGCTCAACGTATGATTCAAGTGAGGATGTTTCAGGTATGGGTATGATGTCAATAACAAATTATACGTCAAACCCTTGTAGTATATGGAATTATTATAATTGGGGGTTGGGTTCTAACACAATATCATATAGAAATTGTACGAATACTCTAATTACTTTAAATGTTAATAATGGAGACTCAGGTAATATATGTGTTCTTAATGGGACATCTCCAAGTGCATCGGTATTTGCAACAATTTTTCTTACTAACACACCTACACCATGTTCAATTCCTGCTTTTTTTGCGGGTTCTTGGCCGACAGCGGTTATGCCATCAAGATATTATATTAGTAATGCGTTTGGAACTGCATTTACAATGTCAATTACCGATTCGGTTAAAAATGTTATGAGAACAGATAGACTACCAACATCTGACGCACTTGATGGAGGTTCTTGGTCGGTTAATCCTAGTATTTTACAACAAAATTTACAATTTCAAATTTACACAATAAGTGAAGCGGGACCAACATTAACCCAAGGATTTGGTAGTGGAGCATCTCAAGTAAGACCTGATATTGATGATTTACCTTATGCTGGTGAAGTATTAACAAGTTTTGATTGCCCTGGTATGGTACCATTGCCTTGTTATGAAGGTTTTGGTGGTACTTTTAAAGTTACCGCTCCTTGCAATAACCCAAAGGGGGCTGGATATAATTATGTAAAAAAGGGATGTTATATTTTACTTCACGACCCAACAGACCTATTCGGAGGTATTGAGAGGGATATTTTTACCATATGGCCAGAATGGGGTTATAGATTTAGGTTTATGTATGGTCTTTGTAGAGGAGTTTTATCACAAACATTCACTAATAATTGGATTAATGGTTCTTTATTTATGTTCCCAATCCAAAGTGACGTTTTTTATGACACACAAAATCAACCAATAGACCCTGAAATACCTCAAGAAATAGTTTATTTTGATAAACCAACAACGAATTTTTATTTCAGAAGTAGTCCATATAGTGATAACCAAAATAAATTTGTTGGTAGAAGAGCGGATGATACTGCGGTTAACGAGTTAAATTTAATGTTTCCGACAACAATTATTAATTTGGGATATAAAGATTCTTTTTATTCAGAAATAACTTTTGACCCATCAACAAAGGCGTATATTATACCTAGTTTAAATCCTACAAGTTATGGAGATACTTCTGATTTGGTAAATCTTTTTGTAGTATCAAGAATGGTTGACTCAAAGTTCTTAGAACAAATAACAAGTTTTGCAAATGATGCTATTGGTGTTTTGTTTTCAAGACCTGATGGAGGTACTGGTATTTTAGGATTTTTTACTCCACTGTCCAGAGTTGATGGTGACTTTGTTCAATTATGCTCAATTAATAGTGAAATAGGTAATATTAATTTTTCACCTGAATATTATGCAACAACAGCTACAAATTCACCAACAACTGTTTTAGGTAGTTTAGCTAACCCAGTAATGGCGGTTTGGTTTTCATCTACAACGGAAGATTTACAAACAAAGGATTATTTAACACCTGGTAGAATTAATTTTAGAACACCAAATAATAGTGCGAATTATCCATATCCTTATGGTATAAAATCACAAGTAGTCCCTAATTATCAATGGGAATTAAAAAGTAATATAAATAATATAATTTTTGGTAGTCAATTAAATAATTGGGCTACAGGCCCAAATGATATTGTTCAAGGTAGAAGATATCAATCACTTGACAGAACTTCATTGATTACACCAAATTATTTTATACCACCAACTGTGACAGCAAATGATTTAAATGCTAGAGGTTATATTTTTAGTAATGATATAAGTGGTAATTATGTGTCGGCTATTACAACTAGTCCTAATAAATTTATTGTTGGAGCACCTTTCCATTTTTATTTTGGAACAATAAAAGGTCAAACAGCTTTAGACCTATTTAAAAGAAAATACTCAGTAATTGAATAAGTACACAATCATACCAAGTAGTTTAGAATTTAAGTCAGCACCTTTTGTTGACCAAGAAATCTCATTGTCTTTAACACAACAGAGTCAAGAGATAACGGAATACGACAGGAGTCAAAGTATTAGTCTTGCCCAATTGTATGATGATGAAAGACAAGCTTGTACAATCTTTAGACCAACATTTAAAGTAAATTATTTATATTCAAACACATATACTGGAACTACAAGATACGTACCTTTTGTAAATAATTTATATTATACCGACCCAATAGTTTCAAAATCAAACAATATTTGGAAAGGGTTTCCTCAGTATTATGAGTTTGATTTTTTCAGACCCGATATTAGTGACCAACATATTAGATATCAGGCAAAAAGTGCTTACACTTATAATTGGACTTATTATATAAGTTATGCTCATACAAACAATTATGATAAAGATTTATATTATAATTTAAATGGGACAAGTTTAAATTGGAAAGCATCAGAAGGAATACCGTTTTATATTAATAACGGTCTTCAAAACGGTAGTAACGTTATTGCATTTCAATGTGTTGCACCTCATGGATTGACTGTTGGAGAGTACGTTGAATTATCGTTTAATTATAATGGAATTAAATTATTCCAAGTTTATTCGTTAGGTAATGGTCAATTTGGTAGTAATATTAATGTTTTTAACATTTACAATGTTGGATACACTGGAGCAACATTTGCTAATAAAGTTACAGGTACATTTAAACGAGTTATTGACCCTGAAATTATTTTAGAAACTAAGTCAAAATACTACGTCAGGGAACACAAAATTTTAACAAATGTTGGTGATTGTGTGATGACAAAAAACGCATTTGAAAAAAATGTTTTTAATGAAGAAAAGAAATTTGAATACAGTTCAATTACCCCAAATAATGTTTCAAGAGTATCTCAAAAGACCAGTAGTAATTCTTATAATATTACAGTTAATTATGATTTAAATATTAATAATCTTTTAGATAACCAAAAAAGACCTATTAGTGAATTGTTTTTAACTATAATAAATAAAGGATATACTGGTTATTTTAATAGACCAACTAATGGTGTTGGATTAAAACAAGGATGGGAGTTTAATTTAACTAAAACTTCTAATTTTTGGTGGGACGCAACTAATCTAAATTCAAATACAAATATACTAACGTCAAGTTATACTTTAACAAGTGGAGTTACTAAAACATTTTATTATAATCAGAATTTAATGTCTGGAGATACTATTGATGGTGATTTTTGTGAATGGAATGATTATGAACAATTAGAAAGAGTTGTTTCGCCATATTATCACAAGTTAAAATATAATCAAAATATATTTCAAACAACATCGGTAACAAGTACAAATGCGCCAGGGTTTTATTATGAGCCACACACTCCAATGACAATTAGAGTTTTCTCGGATTATGTTGAGACGGGAGATATTCAATTCGTTGATGGAGTACCTAGTTATGCGTATTTTTCAAACTCTGACCAACAATTTAGATGGAGAGATTTATATAGTTATGGATTTATTGATAATTTAGGTAGAGGTGTTGATTATCCATTTCTTAATCGTGCTCAGTATCCGTTTAAAGATACTCAATTTAGATTGATACCTGAAGGAATAAACTATAACTCCGCATTACTTGGAGTTCCTTTCCCTGTTAAACCTTTGATAGATGGATGTGAATAAAATACAAATACGAAAAAACGGATTTCTTAATCAAGAACTAGTTATACCAATAGAATTAACTTGGGACTACTTAGGTTTAGACCAAAGTATTGATGAATATGAGGCCGATATAATAAAAAAAGTTACTGGTGAATATGGTGATTTTGAAGTAACAAGATTTGCACATGCTCCGATTGCTGTTTCAGACCCTTATTCGGATAATGCATTTGAAGTTACTGATATTCAATATGAATTTAATTTTTATTCTGGAGGTACCTTAGACGATTCAGCAAATTGGAGAAACAATTATATGTCTGAAGGTTTTACCACTGATGAAATATATTATTATACAAATAATTTTTCAAATTCATTTTTTAAATTAGATTTCTACGACAATGTTGATGAAAAACGTCAAACAAATTATTTAACAATTATAATACCAACCCAACAAGGGTTGACCATGGACACAATAATGCAAAGAACTCCAGTTAAAATTAAAAGACCATATTTTGTTTTAGATTATGTTGGAGATAAGGAAGGGTTTTTTATTTATTGGTTAAAGAAAAGAAACTTTTTAAACATAAAAACTTTCTTTATGACGGCCAAATTTTATGATGCAAAAAATGGATATTTTACCAAAATGATGAACGTTCCACAATCTTCAATTTCTGGTGATAAGTTTGTTTTTGATAGTACACAGTATTTCTATTATAGGGTTGAATTGGATTATGAAAAACACAATTACCAAGTGTTTAATATGAATCCAACACAAACACTTTATAGTAATTTGGGTGGAAGAGCAGGGGCAACAATACCCATAAAATGGTATGAATATGTTAATCCAAAATAATGGAAGATTTTTATAAAATAATTGTATCGCCAGAGACAATACTTGGAGATTTATTTTTAGTAAATTTACAAGGACAAGATGTTAATAATACTTATTCAGCACAAACTGTTGGGGTTTATTCTGCAATGACTCAAGTAGTTAGTTCAGGTCCTAATGGTACTTCTTTATTAACGGGATTGACCGTACCAATTTTAATTAGACAAACAGCTGTTGACGTTGGTTATTATAGTCCGTTTGACGGAGCTGTATTACAAAAAGATGTTGTTGCTAATTTTATATTTTCTTCAACAACGTCAAACCCTTACGTATATAATATCTACAATACTTCAAGTGAGTTTCAAAAATTCCTTGACTTGTCTGCATATAAAGTAGATTGGGGTGATGGGTCACCAAAACAAACTATTACAACGTATACTCCAAACTCGTTAAGCCACACCTACCCAACGGCAAATACAACCTATACAATTTCATTAGAACAAACAAATCCATGGGGTGTTACAAGGGTTTCTAAAACTATTACAACACCGTATAGTTTGGTAACTCCAACAAATCCAAATGGGGAGGCATTCTTCATTCCTGCTGGTGGTAACTGGGCGGGCACACCTGTTAGTTATGATTATATCTTTTCAGGAGATGCGGTTAATGAAGTATCTGCACAAACATCATTTAATTATGTTACGGTACCATATACTATTTCAGGTTTAACTAAGTCAAGTATAACGGATTTGGCTTTGTATGGTTCGGTAAAATATGTTGTTGGGGCGGTTGTAATTAAGAATGGTCAAATATGGGGTACGGTGACTGATATGAACCCTATTTATACCGCATATACAATAAATAATGTTAATTACTTTGATTATGTTGATGGTACCACAATATTTTTTGAACAATCTTCAGGATTTACTCAAAATAATTTAACTCAAACACCAATAACAAAAGATGAAGTTTTACTTAAGGTTGTTGACCAAGCACAGATACAAACAAACATTTTCATTGAAAGAGGAAAGAACTCGGCGTATGAAAGAATTCAACGAATGGGTGAGGTAGATAATCTTGGAGATATGATTAATTACGGGTATGGATTTTTTAACGTTGAAAAAAAGAACTAAACTATTTATAAGATAAAAAGAAACTATGGCAATCGGCGCATATGGAACAATTAGACCTTCAGACGTATCACCTGAAGATGTACAAATTATAATGAACTATACACCATCAAGGGATGTTACAGATACTTTTATCCTAACAGAGCTTGATGCTCAGACATTATTAAAACCTTATTTTAATAACACAGAAACTGGTGGAAACGCTGGCGTTGAAATTTTAGGTGGATTATATAACTTAACATTACCCGCAGAACAATTTAACGCTCTTGGGATTTATACTTTATATTTAAGACCAGCTCAAATTAGAACTAAAATTACAGATTGTGGTGTGTTAAGTGCATTACCAAATGTTAAAGGTATTGTAATTGACATTACAAACGTACCTGTACAATTTCAAAATAAATTTGTACCTCAAGGATTGGTTGGATTTAGAATTGAATATTTAAATGCTGACGGTTCAAAAATACCTAATTTCTTTAGAGTTGTTACATCATCATTCTTCTGTGAACCAGTTGTCACAAACGAGATTAATACAACACAAAAATCTATAAGATATAGATACGTTGATGGTAATTCAAATTTAATATTTTTAACATTGTCACCATCATCGTCACCAACAAATAAGCCAAATGCGACACCATTTATTGGACAACCAAACCAAAATATTATAATTTCAAATACATTTTTCAATCCTGTTACATTAGAGATTGATATGGTTGAGTACGATATTTCGTCTCTTGCAATTGCACTTTACGGTAACCAAACTAAATCTATTGATGACGGTATCTACACAATTTACGACACTGAAAATAACATTTACAGACAATACAACTTGTATGAGATTAGAGACCAATTTAACGCATTACTTTATGAGGTTAGACAAAATAGAGGAAATAATATTGATTTTAGTAAAAACTTTACAACGATAACGACTTAATGGCGGTAGAAATTAAAAATACTAAATACTTTTATCCCCCAAGACCAGGTAATGGTGCGGGTACCTTTTCTGACAACATTGTAGGATTACAAACTGTTGAGGGTGGAGGACTTACGCAAGGTAACTTTGAGTTTACTACGGGTGTAACAGAAAAGGTTAATAGAGTTTTTAATGTAGGGGCGTTTTCTGAACCCATGTCTTTAGACATGATGGGTATTGATAACTTAGAGGAAAGTAGACGAATTATGGCAACCCAATTTAGGGTTTACCCAAATTATGATATTTCGCAAGTTCTTAACTTTTCAATGTATGGTTCATTGTCTGAAAGATTTAGAGTTTCAATAACAAGAATTATTAATTATTTTCCTGCGTCGTTAGATGTAATGTTTAACAATGATGATTACGTAACTGGTAATACCGCTTATGATATTGTTTATGATTCTCAGGCGGACGAAACATATTTTAAAGTAAATGTTGATAGGATTAATAATCCTTTTGATATTGATTATTCTATTAGTGCCACAACTAACTTATCAGTCAGAGAAATTAGTGTCTCACCATATAGAAATTTATATAACACTTATTTGGATTATTGTGTTAGTATTAATGATGATATATTCCAAATATTGGCGTTTGTACCTTCTGAAACATTGTCATCAGGGGAAATACAATTTTATGTTTCTGGTGCTCCGTTTGGTGTAAGTGCAACAACAATAAATGACGACTTTGAAATAAGACCAAATGATTATATTGTTGACAAAGTTTTTTTAGAATCATTTGATGAAGTTGAAAAATTCTTGGTTAATAGATTGGTGAGACCTGAATATACCGCAGTTTTTCAAGTCCCACAACAAAACGAGTTTGGTCAAGTTTATACAGAATATAAACAAGTTACTTGGCCAAAACAAGGTACATGGAATTTAGATATTCGTTCGTTTTTGTTTGACAGTTACTTAGAGGAAATCCAAGCAATTGCGGTTAATTTAGATTCATTTAAAACAAATTTAATTTCAAGGTTTTTAATAACAGACTCATTAAAAGAGTTTGATACGTTAGGTCAAAAAGTTGAAAAAATATTTCAAATCTATGGTAGAAGTTTTGACCAAGTAAAACAATTTATTGACGGTTTGGCGTATATGAATTCTGTTAATTATAATCCATCAAACGATATACCTTCAGAATTGTTAGTTAACTTAGCAAGGACATTAGGTTGGTCGTCAAACTTTTCACCAATAACTAATGAAGATTTTTTAAGTTCTGTATTTGGTAATACTTCAACTCCAACATATCCTGGATATGCTAGAGCTTTAACACCAACAGAATTAAACTACGCATATTATAGAAATTTAATTCTTAACGCTTCTTATCTTTTTAAATCAAAAGGAACTAGAAGGTCTATTGAGTTTTTATTAAGATTGATTGGAGCTCCTGATTCATTAATTGAATACAACGAACACATTTATTTAGCCGACCAAAGAATTAATCTTGACCAATTCTACACACAATGGGCAAGCATATCAGGTGGAACTTATGTTAATGATGTTCCATCTTATTTACCAGGAGAGACTTATAAAGTTAAAGGACAATTATATACCGCCTTCACCTCAACTGCAACATACCAAGATGTTGCCATTAGATTAGATGATTATCCAATGGATGCTGAGGGTTATCCAAACGCTCCAGCAAATACTGAAACATTCTTTTTCCAAATAGGTGCTGGTTGGTATGAAGTCACGCCACAACATAGAAGTCCTGACCAAGTTCAACTTACAGGTAATGTATTTACAGGTCAAAACTATAATATTCAAACTCAATTAACTCCATTCACCTATGGTCAAACTTATCTTAACAGATATAGAGATTTTCCATACATGAATGAAGGATTTAAATTACAAAAAGTTGTTGATAATAATAAATCTTGGTTATCTGATGATGATAGAATTAGAGTTTCAACCCAAGGGGATTACAACGCCTATTATTTTGTGGATAATGAGAAATTGGTGTTAAACGTTAAGAATGTTGATATATTTTTAAATCCTGCACAAGGTATTGTTTATGATGTTTGGAACCAATCAGTTCAATATGATTACCCAATTCCTGAATCAGGTTTGACCGTTGGTTATCCTGTTCCTGGTGGGGTTGATTGGACTTATGTTAATCCTGAGCCAAAGAAAAAAACATTCTTTGAATTTTCTCAAACTTTTTGGGAGAATATGATTAACACAAGAAACCGACAATACATTACTGATGGTAAGACAGGTGGTTATCCAACATTACAATCAATATTTTGGAAATACATTGAATCAGAACAAACTGTTGGAATACCAAACAACAAATACACGTATCAAAAATTAATTGATTACGTAAATGGTATTGGTCCTTATTGGACTAAGTTGGTGGAACAAATGGTTCCCGCAACAACAATTTGGAATGGAGGGGTTAGATTAGAAAACTCAATCTTTAATAAACAAAAGTTTGTTTATAGAAGACAAAGAGGGTGTCAATTTATACCAGTTCCTGTTGACCCATGTTTTATTATCTCAAATATATTTGATTATACATGTACTACAGAATACGCTGACTTTAACATTTATCCATGGTTTAATGGCGATGTTACTGTGTCAAACTTTAGTAGTATATTGGTAAATAGAGTTAATAATATGTTAGCTCAAAGCGGATTAACTCTTAATGAATGTTCTCAAAATTCAGTACTAAGTGATTGGTATGTTGATTTAACGATTAATGGGGAACAAATTATTAAAGAATCTTTCTATACAGGATATGGTATGTCTGATGTACCTACTAATACACAATGGAGAAACGCATTAATAAATTATTTACCTCAACTATATAATTATGGCTACACATATTACTTAGATGGTAATACATTAACAATTACAGATTTAGCATGTTTAACTCAGAATACCGTTGATACGGTTTCATTAGACACTGGAATAAATATTAATATTAACTGTACACAATAATGGCAGCATTTCAATATACAATAGCATTAACTGGAGATTGTTCAAATACGGATTCTGGTCAAATACAACTTTTAATTTATGGTGGTACTCCTCCATATACTATTGATTGGGTTGACCCAAATTTAGGTACCGATACTGTTACCACAAATCCATCAGTTAGAACATCATTAAGTGCCGACACATATGCCATTAGAGTTAATGATAGTACAGTACCAGCTAACGAAGAATTTTATATTAATATACCTGTATCTTCAGGTGTTTGTGCTAATATTGCTTCTGTCCAAAGTACCACTTGCGATTTTTATAATGGTTCGGTAACTGGAACTTCAAGTTCTAATTATTCTTCTAGTAATTTTTATTTGTATTTTTCAGATGACACTTATGTAAATTCTGCAACCACAAACACAGCAGATGTTGTGTTTACTAGTTTGTCTGCGGGCACATACTATATGATTGCCGAAGATTTGGGTGGATGTACAGGTCAAAGTGCTAATTTTATTGTTGAGAATAGTAACCCATTTAATTATGGATTATATGTGGTACCAAACTCAAGTTGTGGAGGTACACCAATAGGTAAAATAATTGTAACAGGACAAACAGGTTCTGGCCCTTATACTTATCTTTGGAGTAATGGATTTACAACAAGTAGTATTACAGGATTAACTGCAGGAACTTATTCAGTTGTTGTTACTGATAGTTTTGGTTGTACATTAACAGAAACGGGAGTTGTCAGTGATGTTGACGTTCTTGGATTTGGAGCATTTACTGCAATACAACCAACTTGTTTTTCATCGGATGGTGTTTTAACACTACAAATAACAGGTGGTACCGCTCCTTACTATTATTCTGCTTCAACAGGAAACGTTCAAATTCAATATGGTACTTCTTTTTCAATATCTGGATTATCTGCAGGTGATTATAATATATTAGTAACCGATTCTGCTTTTTGTAACATACTTGTTGGAACATCATTATTAACACCTTTAGGTATTGCGTCCGTTACAATCTCAAGTCAAGGTACAACATGTTCAAGTAATGGGGGTTCAATTACAGTATCTGTTGCAGGAGGAACATCACCATACACATTTACTTTAATATACCCTAATGGTAATACCACTAATGTAGTTAACAGTCAAACAAACCAAGTGTTTAATAATTTATCTACAGGGACTTATAGTGTAGTTGTTCAAGACTCATCAGGATGTTCATACATGGATGAGATTACTTTGTTTGCAACCAACACATATACAATATCAACCGAAGTAACTGGAACAACATGTAATCAAGATAATGGTTCTGTTTTAATTACAAAAACAGAAGGAGGTGCATCACCTTTTGATTACTCTTTAGATGGTGTTCAAAATGTAATTGATACAACATTATCTGCGGTTACATTTACAAATGTTTCTTCAGGACAGCATACTGTAACTGTTGTTGACGCAACAGGATGTACACAAACAACACAAGTTTATGTTACAG
>Ga0315270_10000541_pt1 | contig 21083 bp, 19 predicted proteins | sample C1_bottom_MG_FD_204932 | JGI IMG/M metagenome (GOLD analysis project Ga0315270, IMG submission 204932) | Sediment microbial communities from Yellowstone Lake, YNP, Wyoming, USA - C1_bottom | ecosystem: Environmental > Aquatic > Freshwater > Lake > Sediment | place: USA: Wyoming | collected...
TGCTCACCTCGATGCCGGGCGAACAACATCGCGTCGGCCTCCTGATGGCCGAGGCCCTGCTCACCGCGGCGGGCGCACTATGCATTGCGCTGGGAACCCAAACGCCGGCAGGCGCCATTGCGCAGGCAGCGGTCGCACATCACGCCGACGTCGTAGCGCTCTCATTCAGCGGCGTGTTTCAATCGGGGCCGGCGCAGCGCGGCCTGAACGATCTGCGCGCGCTGCTGCCGGATTCGGTCGCGATCTGGGCCGGCGGCGAAGGATTGCAGCGGCTGCGCGCCGTGACCGGAGTCGAGCTGGTGCGCGACTTCGCGCAGTTGCGGCGAACCTTATCCGAGTGGCGCGCCCGACCCATGCGCTGAAAAGCCATTCGATGCTAGAGTGCTGCCTATCAGGCCAGCACGGAATAAGCACTCGCATGAATACACCCCAGCCACGCCGCGAAGTGGGCACTTTTGCACTGATGCTCACCGGCCTCGGCTCCATCATCGGCTCGGGATGGTTATTCGGCGCCTGGCGGGCGGCCGGGCTTGCCGGGCCCAACGCGGTATGGGCCTGGGTTCTGGGCGCCGTGATCATCACGACCATCGCGCTCACCTATGCCGAACTCGGCGCCATGTTCCCCGAATCCGGCGGCATGGTGCGCTACAGCCATTATTCGCACGGCACGCTGGTGGGTTTCCTTGGCGCCTGGGCGAACTGGATCGCGGTAGTGTCGGTGATCCCTGTCGAGGCCGAGGCGTCGGTGCAATACATGGCCTCCTGGAGCTACCCCTGGGCGCAGGATCTCTTTGTTCATCTGCCCAGCGGCCACGGCGAACTGACGCCGCCAGGGCTGGCCATCGCCGCCGCCCTGGTAATCGTCTACTTTCTGCTTAACTTCTGGAGCGTGAAACTGTTCGCCCGCTCGAACACCGCGATTACGCTGTTCAAGCTGGTCGTGCCCGCCGCCACCGCCGTGGCGCTGATCGCCAGCGGCTTTCATCCCGGAAACTTTGACGTCGGCATACATGGCGGCGTGCAGGTCACGGATTTTGCGGCAGTGCTCACCGCGGTGGCCACGGCCGGCATAGTCTTCAGCTTCAACGGCTTTCAAAGCCCGGTGAACCTCGCCGGCGAAGCGCACAACCCGGCACGCAGCATTCCGATCGCCGTACTCGGCTCGATTGCCATCGCCACGGTGATCTATGTGCTGTTGCAGGTGGCTTTTCTGGGCGCGGTACCACCCGAGATGCTCGCCAAGGCCGGCTGGCAGGGCATCAATTTTCGCTCACCGTTCGCCGAACTGGCGCTGATTGTCAACCTGCACTGGCTCGCCATGCTGCTCTACGCCGATGCCTTCGTAAGCCCCAGTGGCACCGGCATCACCTATACGGCGACCACCGCCCGCATGATCTACGGCATGAGTCGCAACGGCACGCTACCGACCACATTCGCCAGGCTGCACCCCCAATATCGGGTGCCCCGCCCGGCGATGTGGTTAAACCTCATCGTCTCGTTCCTGTTTCTGTTTTTCTTTCGCGGCTGGAGCACGCTCGCCGCCGTAATTTCCGTAGCCACGATCATTTCCTATCTGACCGGACCGGTGAGTGCCATGGCGCTGCGCCGTACCGCGCAGCAGATGCACCGCCCGCTGCATCTCAAAGGCCTGCCAGTCATCGCCGCGCTGGCCTTCGTATTTGCCACCGAGCTGCTCTACTGGGCGAAGTGGCCGCTGACCGGTGAGGTGCTGCTGCTCATGCTCGCCGCCCTGCCCGTCTACGCCTACTATCGCGTGAAACACGGTGGGCAGCATCTCGCGCAGGAGCTGCACGGAGCCGTCTGGTTGGTCGTGTATCTGCCGACTATCGCACTGGTCTCCTGGGCCGGCAGCACGCGCTTCGGCGGTCATGGCTATCTGCAGTGGGGCTGGGATCTGCTGCTCGTCGCCGCGCTCGGTGTAGTCTTTTTCATATGGGGCGTGAAATCCGGCTGGGACACGCCGGCCTCACGGCAGGCGCAGCTTGACCATGCCGCCCCATCCCAGTGAGTTTTCCAGGATCAATCATCAGTCTTTCCTGAGGGCGTCTCCATGAGTTCATTGCGTGTTGTGCGTATCGGCCTGTGCCTTGCTGCCTGCGCTGCCGCTGCATTCACCGCATCCGCCGCATTCGCGAGCGAGTTGCTGCTGGTGAACGGCAAGATTTTTACAGGCAATTCACAAAGCCCATACGCCGAATCCGTAGCCATCCGCGACGGCAAAATTGTTGCGGTTGGCAACCGTCTCGCTGTCAAAGCGAGCATCGGTGGCAACGCGCAGGTCGTGGACCTGGGCGGCAAGACACTGTTGCCGGGCCTGATCGACAGCCACATACACGCGGTGTACGGTGGCATTGGCCTGCTCTCCGCCGATGCACAGGACCAGATTCATACGCTCGACGCTCTCGAGACCTTCGTCGCCGAAGCCAGGAGCAGCGGCCGCGGCATGAGTGGCGATATTCTGGTGGTGAGCGGCGTGTCACTGGAGACCTGGTCGCATATCCCGGAGCTGAATGCGCGCTTCAATTCAGGTGCCTACGTAAAGCAGCCGGTATTTCTGGGTGGCATGGACGGTCACACCGGTTGGTCGAACGCAGCCTTGCGCAAGCGCGCCGGCCTGGATAAGGCCTACATCTCCAAACTGAGCGAAGCCAAACGCAAGTACTACGGCCTGGAATCCGACCTCACTCCCAACGGCTTCGGGGTGGACGAAGGCCTGGAGATCGTCCAGCAGAAGATCCCGCCAGCCGACGCGGCCAAGCAACTGGCCGGCGCCGAAGCGGCCGTCAAATATCTGCATGGCCTGGGAATCACCTCCTGGCTGGATCCAGCGGTCGACGACGCACAGCTCACTGCCTACCGCGATCTGGCTGCGGCCAACAAACTCAGTGCGCACGTCGCCGCCTTCGTGGTCGTGAAAGCCGACGCGCCAAAACCGTTGCAGGAAGCGCTGGCGCTGCGTGCGAAGTTTGCCAACGTGCCGAACCTCACCGTGCCGGGCGTAAAGGTCTTTGCCGACGGCGTGGTGGAGTACCCCTCGCAAAGCGCGGCCATGACCGCGCCCTACAGGAATACCGGCAAGCTGGGCGATCTGCTGTTCGAGCCAAAGAACTTTGCACAATTGTGCATCGACGCCGACAAGCAGGGCCTGATTGTGCACACGCACGCCATCGGCGACCTGGCCGTGCACGAGGCACTGAACGGCTATGAGGCGGCGCGTACCGCCAACGGCAACAGCGGCCTGCCACACACCATCACGCATCTGCAATTCGTGCGTGCCGAGGATGTGCCACGCTTCAAGCCGCTGGGCGTCATCGCCTCCTATCAGCTGCTGTGGGCGGCTGCCGGCGTCGACAGCATCGATCTGGTGCAGCCCTATGTGACGCCGGAAATCTACCAATGGCAGTATCCGGCGCGCGCCATGCTGGATGCCGGTGCAGTGATCGCCGGCGCCAGCGATTGGTCGGTATCGACGCCCAATGTCTTCAACGCCATCTATGAGGCCGAAACCCGCATGGGCCCGAAGGGCGTGCTGGATGCGCGCCAGGATATGCCGCGTGAGGCCATGCTCTATGCCTACACCATCAACGCGGCGCGTGCGATGAACCAGCAGGACAAGCTCGGATCAATCGAGCCCGGCAAGGTTGCCGACCTGACGCTGGTGGATCGAGATGTGCTGACGGTGTCGCCAGAAATCATGCGCGACACCCAGGTGGTATGGACCATGGTCGGCGGCGAATGGGTGTACCGGGCGAACTAGCGCGGCGCAGGCTTTGGTAGTTCTTGATAGAGCCAGCTTATGCTGACAGCAATCACCCGCGCCGTAAGCCCGGCCTTCGCCAGCTGCGAACTGAGTTTTATTGATCGCGAGCCGATTGACCTGGTGAAGGCCCGCGCCGAGCACCACAGCTACGAAGCCTTGCTGGGGAAACTTGGCGCCAGGGTAATTTCACTGCCCGAAGAAGCGCAGCTGCCGGACTCCATGTTTGTTGAAGATCCGGCGATCGTGCTGGACGAGGTTGCGATCATCTGCGCGCTCGGCGCCGAGACACGCCGCAGAGAAGCCTCGAGCATCGCTGCGGCCCTCAAGCCGTTTCGCGAACTGGCGTACATCACATTGCCGGGAACGCTGGAAGGTGGCGACGTGCTGCGCGTCGGCAGGCAGTTGTTCGTTGGTGTAACACGGCGCTCTAATCCTGAAGGCATACGCCAACTGACGAACATCGTGAACGTCTATGGTTATGAATTGACAGCGGTGCCCGTGAGCGGATGCCTGCACCTGAAATCCGCCGTTACTTTGCTGGGCGCAAATACTCTACTCGGGAATCGCGCCTGGTTTGACTCGAACAGGATGGCGGGTTTTGAGTGGGTCGATGTGCATCCCACCGAGCCGCATTCCGGCAATGCACTGCAGATTGGCGAGGTCGTGGTGTTTCCCGCGGCTTACCTGCGCACTGCGGAACTGATCAGGGAACAGGGCTTCAAATTAGAGCTGCTGGATATTTCTGAATTGCAGAAAGCAGAATCGGGATTGACCTGTTCCAGCCTGCTGTTTGCAGCCCGGGAATAATCACCAGCAGCGTCGCCTGCGGCGCCACCTTCAGGCCCTCATCACCGCGAGGCGAGCCGCGTCTCGTACTCTTCAAGCTCGTGCTCGCAACGCCACTTGTCCTGCTCGAGTTGCGGCAGTGCTTCCTGCAGATGCTGATGTCGTTCAGCCAGCTGCGTGGTCTCGAGCAGCGCCTGCGCGCGTGCCTCGCTGCTGCTCTCCTTGGCAAGCACCACGGCACTATTGCTGATCAACTGATGCTCTATGCCGTCGATCTGGCTGCGCGTCGAGGCGAGCCTGGCGATGGCCTCATTGAGGCGCTGCTTGCGCGCGTGCAGTTCCAGGCCTGAGTCGTAGGCCTGTGTGAACGCGGGCGCCAGGTCCGCAGGACAAAAGCCAGCGTAGTCGGCGCCATGTGCTCCGGCACGGAAGCCGTTTTGTGGCTGACAGTACTCACGCAGACCTTCGGCGCGGCCCGCCCGGTAGGCATCAAGATCGGGAGCAACGCCGACACTGGCGCAGGCTTTACGATATTGCCCGATGGTGTCACTGGCCCGGCCCGCCACGCCATCCTCGTACCCGACCGTGCGCCAGTCGACCACCCGGCATTCATCCTTGCTCATGGAGGCACAGCCTGCCAGGTTCAGCGCTATGCAAACCGATGCAACCGCAATCGCTCTCATGATTTCACCTGGCTGATGGCACGCTTTGGCACCATAGGCCGGTAGGCAGGAGCGACGCGTGAAGCGGCTCACGATTCCAGCAGAAAACGGGCTATCCCGGCGCCCTTAACCCTTGTGGGTCGAGAGCAGCAGGCTGGTTTCCGTATCGGAGATGCCTTCGACCAGCCGGATGCGGCGCAGAACCTGGTCGAATGCCGGCAGGCTTTCGGTGCGCAGCTCGGCGACGATGTCCCAGCGGCCGTTGGTCGAATGGAGCGAGGCGACGGCCGGATCGGTGCGCAGCGCCTTGATGACGGGCTCGGCGCGGTTGCCCTCCACGGCGATGCTCATCCAGCCCCTTATCCGGTGCTCTTCGGTAAGCGGGCGCAGGCGTGCGGTAAAACCGATGATCGTGCCATTCTTTTCAAGCCGTGCCAGGCGGTTCTGCACGGTGCCGCGCGCCACCCGCAATTTCTTGGCGAGCGAGGCCAGCGTCGCCCGCCCGTCGTCGCACAGCAGGGAAATCAACTCGCGGTCGAGGTCATCCACCGTGGTCTACGCCATCAGGCGACCTCGCCATATCGAGCATAATGACAGTTATTAATGCCTTTTCGATCAATATTGCCATCAATTTGAGCATCTTGACCTCTTCTCGCTGGCAAGCAACGGCGCAATACTGGCGCAATAGCAGGTTTCGGTAAAGCCTCCAGGGGTCCTTAAGATGGTCGATTTCATCTCTGTCTCACGGGTTCGCGAACTGGTCAGCCAGGTCGGCGCTGCGTCTTTCATTGAGCAGCTGGCCGGTGAAATCGCCGCCGACTATCTGCGCTGGCAGGAGTTCGATAAATCGCCGCGCCATGCGATCCATTCGCCGGTAGGCGTGATTGAACTCATGCCCACCAGCGACGGACGCCAGTACGCATTCAAGTATGTAAACGGCCATCCCAAGAACACGGCCGCGGGCCTGCTCACAGTGACCGCTTTCGGCATCCTCGCTGATGTCGACACCGGCTATCCGCTGCTGCTCTCGGAGCTGACGGTCACCACGGCCCTGCGCACGGCGGCGATGTCGGCGCTTGCGGCACGCTGGCTGGCCCGCAGTGACTGCCGCACCATGGCGCTGATCGGCAACGGCGCGCAGAGCGAGTTTCAGGCTATTGCGTTTCACCACATGTGCGGGATCCGGGTGCTGCGGCTGTACGACGTTGATCCCGAAGCAACCGACAAGCTCGAGCGCAACCTTGCAGCGATCAATCTGCCCGAACTGAAAATCGTACGCTGCCAGAGCGTCGCCGCGGCGGTCAAAGGCGCCGATGTCGTGACGACCATAACGGCGGATAAATGCAATGCGACCATACTCCTGCCCGAAATGATCGAGCCCGGCATGCACCTGAACGCGGTTGGGGGCGATTGTCCGGGCAAGACCGAGCTGCATGCCGACATCCTGCGCCGCAAGGACGCGCGCGTGGTGGTCGAGTACGAAGCGCAGTCGCGGATTGAAGGCGAGATCCAGCAGCTCGAGCCCACCTTTGCGGTTACGGAATTCGCAGACGTGGTGAATGGACGCGCACTGGTGCGTACTGATGATTCCCAGGTCACTATTTTTGACTCGGTGGGATTCGCGCTCGAAGACTTCTCTGCCTTGCGGTTCCTGCACCGGCTCAATGCCCGGTTCCCGGGTGCAAGCCCACCGATCGATCTGGTGCCTGAGCTTGCGGACCCGAAAGATCTGTACGCGGCGCTCGCGCAGCCCGTGAAGCGCGCCCGACCGGCCACGAAACCAGAGCGCGCTGGCGAGCTGATGCCGGCATGATTCTGCCGGCGGCACGCGCGGTCACCTTGATCGGCGCGCCGAGCGACATCGGCGCTGCAGATCTTGGCGCCTCGATGGGTCCGGCTGCACTGCGGGTGGCGGGGCTGGCCGAGGCGCTCACGCGCCGTGGCTGCGCGGTCACTGACCGCGGCGATCTGGCGGGTCCTGCGAATCCATCACTGCCTCCGGTACAGGGTTACCGTCACCTAAAGGAAGTGGTCGCGTGGAATCGCGCCATTTACGACGCATTTCGCGACGAATTATCGCGCGGCCAGCTGCCGGTGCTGCTGGGGGGCGATCACTCGCTCAGCATCGGCTCGATCAGTGCGGTGGCCAGGCATTGCCAGGAGCGCGATCTGGCGCTGCGGGTGCTGTGGTTTGATGCCCATGCGGATTTCAATACCAGCAGCCTGTCACCGTCCGGAAATCTGCACGGCATGCCAGTCGCCTGCCTGTGCGGGTTCGGTCCTGCGGAACTGGTCGACATCGGCGGCCAGGGCACGATCGTGAGCCCCAGCGTGATTCGCCAGATCGGCATCCGCAGCGTCGATGAAGGCGAGAAGCGCTTTGTCCACGAGCAGCACCTGGAAGTCTTCGACATGCGCTTCATTGACGAAATGGGCATACATCTGACCATGCAGCGTGCGCTCGAGGGCGTGGACGCGAACACGCATCTGCACGTCAGCTTTGACGTCGACTTCCTCGATCCGGACATTGCGCCGGGAGTGGGCACTACCGTGCCGGGCGGACCAGGCTATCGCGAGGCGCAGTTGTGCATGGAGATGGTGGCGGATACCGGGCGTCTCGGTTCGCTCGATATCATGGAACTCAACCCGGCGCTCGATGTGCGCAATAAGACTGCCAGACTGGCTGTGGATCTGCTGGAATCGATGTTTGGCAAGAGTACCTTGATGCGACAACGCTCCTGACGGGAATTCATCGATGGCCGTGCCGTTCGCATCGATACCGCTGGGTTTCGCGGAACTTACCGTCGAGCAGATGCTTCGCCGGTCCCATGACTTTGCTGCCGAACTGCATCGCCGGCGCAGCGTGCGTGAGTTCGACAGCCGCCCGGTACCGCGCGAGATCATCGAGCAGTGCATCGCTGCGGCCTGCTCGGCACCCTCCGGCGCAAACCAGCAACCCTGGCGTTTCGTCGCGGTCGCGGATCCAGCCATCAAGAAGCAGATTCGCGAGGCAGCCGAGGCCGAAGAACGTGAGTTCTACGGCCACCGCGCCAGCGCGGAGTGGCTCGCGGCCCTGGGCCCGCTCGGTACCGACGAGCACAAAGCCTTTCTCGAGATTGCCCCATGGCTGATTGCAATTTTCGTCGAACGATTCGGAATCGATGCGCAGGGCGTAAAGCAGAAACGCTATTACCCGGATGAGTCTGTCGGTATTGCCACCGGCATGCTGATCGCAGCGCTGCACCATGCGGGCCTGGCGGTGTTGACGCACACGCCGAGCCCCATGAAGTTCCTCAACGAAATCCTCAGACGGCCCAGGGACCTCGAACGACCGTTCCTGCTGCTGGTGGTGGGCTTTCCTGCGGCGGATTGCCGGGTACCGGACATCCAGCGGCTACCCTTCGATAGCGTCGCGAAGTTCGTCTGACAGCTCAGACGCGCTCGAGCAGCAGCGCGACACCCTGGCCCACGCCGACGCACATCGTGCACAGCGCGAAGCGTCCGCCGCTGCGCTCGAGCTGCCGCGTCGCGGTCAGCGCCAGCCGGGCGCCGCTCATACCGAGCGGGTGGCCGAGCGCGATCGCGCCACCGTCAGGGTTCACATGGGCGGCATCGTCCGGGAGGCCGAGTTCCCGCAACACGGCCAGGGCCTGTGCGGCAAATGCCTCGTTGAGTTCGACCAGATCGATCTGGGCGATCGTCAGATCATGGCGCAGCAACAGCTTGCGCGTCGCCGGCACCGGGCCAAGACCCATGATGCGCGGTTCGAGGCCAGCGGCCGCTGAACCCAGTACCCGCGCGCGCGGACGCAGATCGTAGCGACGGATCGCCTCCTGCCCCGCGATGATCAGGGCGCAGGCGCCATCATTGATGCCCGAGGCATTGCCCGCGGTCACCGTGCCGTTGACACGAAACGGTGTGCCGAGCCGCCCAAGGGCATCCAGCGAGGTTTCACGTGGGTGCTCATCCTGCGTCACCAGCCGCGCATCGCCCTTCCTCTGTGGAATGGCGACCGGCACGATCTCCTCGCCGAGACGGCCTGAAACCTGCGCTGCGAGTGCGCGTTGCTGGCTGCGCAGCGCGAAGGCATCCTGATCGGCCCGTGAGATACTGCAGCGCTCGGCCACATTCTCGGCCGTCTCGGGCATCGAGTCGACGCCGTACTGTTGCTTCAGCAAGGGGTTGACGAAGCGCCAGCCGATGCTGGTATCGAACAGCTGCTGTTCGCGCCCGAACGCTGCCTCTGCCTTGGACAGCACATAGGGCGCGCGACTCATGCTCTCCGCGCCGCCGGCGATCGCAAACGAGGCCTCCCCGGTCCTGACCAGGCGCGCCGCCATCGCTACCGCATCGAGCCCCGAGCCACACAGGCGATTGACGGTCGTGCCGGGCACGCACTGAGGCAGACCGGCAATGAGCAGCGCCATCCGCGCCACGTTGCGATTGTCTTCGCCCGCCTGGTTCGCGCAGCCCAGGATCACTTCATCGAGCGCCTCCCAGTCGATGCCGGGATTGCGACGCATGAGTTCGCGCAGCGGAACCGCCGCCAGGTCATCGGTACGTACACCGGCGAGGACGCCGCCGTGGCGGCCAATGGGGGTACGCACCGCGTCACAGATGAAGGCCTCATTCATGACGGGATCCATCCTCCAGCAAGCTGTTGTGCGGGCACCGTAGCATAACGAACCTTAAAAGACTTCGAAGCACGCTCGGTTGCCGCCCCCCGGCGCCAGCGACCACAGCGATGAAGTTGACGACGGCAAGCCGAATCGGAGAGACTCGGCGGGCGGTTTGAACAGACTTCAAACTTGGAACACAAGCAAATGAAAATTACTGCAGTCCTGATAGTGCTCGCCGGCGTGGTCGGCGCAATGCCAGCGATGGCGCGTGCTGATGCCGGGACGGACGCGCACCCGGCTGCTGCGGTGCCCACCGACAAAGAGGCCTTGCCGGGCGCCGCTGTCTATCACCAGCTGTGCGCACAATGCCATGACAAGGCGGTCTTCAAGGCGCCGGCGAAGCTTTTTCTCAACATGCTGGCGCCGGATGCGATCTACGGCGCGCTGAGCACCGGACTGATGCGCGAGCAGGCGGCGAGTTTGACCGACGAGCAGAAGCGGCAGGTTGCCGAGTATGTCGGCGACGCCGCTCTCGCGGCAGCATTGCGCGCCGCCCAGCCGCCGCTGTGCGCAGCGGGCAACCGTGCGGTCGATGTGCGCGCGCCCGTGAAGCTATATTCATGGGGCGCAGACCTCGGCAACAGCCACTTCATACCAGGGGACGTCGCGGGCCTCAGCGCGGGCGACATTCCGCAGCTGAAGCTCAAGTGGGCCTTCGCCTATCCGGCTGCGCAGCGGGCACGTTCGCAGCCGACGGTGGCGATGGGTACGCTGTTTGTCGGCAGCCAGGACGGCACTGTCTACGCGCTCGATGCGAAGTCGGGCTGCGTGCGTTGGACCTATCGGGCCTCGGCCGAGGTGCGTACCCCAATCGTGCTGTCCCACCGCGACACACCCGCTATGCGCGCCGCCCCGCCACTGGCGTTCTTCGGCGATATCATCGGGCGCGCCTACGCGGTCGATGCCGCCACCGGCAAGCTGCTCTGGAAGTCGGCGGTCGACGACCACGCGACCACGACACTCACGGGCGCCCCGGCTTACCATGCGGGCCGCGTGTACGTGCCGGTTTCCTCGCTCGAGGAGGCGGCTGCTGCGGGTGGCTATGAGTGCTGCACGTTCCGCGGCTCGGTGGTCGCGTTCGATGCGCGCACCGGCAAGCAGCTATGGAAGCGCTACACGATCGATGAGGCTCCGGCGCGGGTTGGCGCGACCAAGACCGGGCTGAGTGTGTTTGCACCGTCCGGCGCCGCTGTCTGGAACTCGCCAACAATCGACGCCAAGCGTGGCCTGCTCTACGTCGGTACTGGCGACAACTACTCGGAGCCGGCCAATGACCGCAGCGATGCCGTCATCGCGATGGACCTCAAGACGGGCGAGATCCGCTGGTCGCATCAGATGTTCGCCAGTGACGCCTGGAACGTCGGCTGCGTACTGGGCAACGACACCTGCCCGACCGAGCCGGGCCCGGACTACGATATCGGCGCCGGCACCACGCTCGTGCGCACGGCCGACGGACGCGATTTCGTGGTTGCCGGCCTCAAGAGCGGTCATGCGATTGCGCTCGACCTCGACCACCCCGACCGGCAGGTCTGGGCGCGGCGCCTCGGCCGTGGCGGGATCGAGGGCGGCATCCAGTTCGCGCTGGCCCACGACGCGCACAACATCTACGTGCCGATCTCGGACATGCAGTCACATGACGCGGTCAAGACATCCGAGCCGCAGCACCCAGGCCTGTACGCCCTTGACCCGGCCACCGGTGCGCTGCGCTGGGCAGCCGTAACCGAGAACGACCACTGCACGGGCCGCACCGACTGCGACGCGGGCATCCTGTCGGCCGTCACTGTAATTCCGGACGCCGTGTTCGCCGGCCACATGGATGGTCGCTTTCGGGCCTATGACCCGAAGTCCGGAAAGGTGCTCTGGGAGTACGACACGACCGGCGAGGTCAAGGCCACTTCCGGCGCGATGGCACGTGGTGGGTCGATCGGCGGCGGCGGCCCGACCATCGCGGGCGGCATGGTGTATGTGAATTCGGGCTACGGCATCTACTGGCACATGCCCGGCAACGTGCTGCTGGCGTTTTCGGTGGACGGCAAGTAACTCTCTGAGCCGTTAGCCGGAATCATCGGCACCGTTGAGCATGGCGTTGACCCCAGTCGCCAGGTGCTCGCGTGCTGCCCTGGTGCTCAGCAGCCCGGCGAGCCAGCGGGAGCTGAGTCCCTCGGCCAGTGCAGTGAAGCAGATTCCGGCCGCCTCCGGATTGACCACGGAGCTGATCGAACCGTCGCGGTGCCCGCTGCGTACCAGCTCGGCGATGCTTCGCACCCACTTCTGGGTGAGCGCCGTGAGCGTTGGCCGCAGTGCAGCATCAAAGATTGCCGAGTCGCGCAACTCGCCCCAGGCGGCAGAATTGGTGCGCACCGTGCGATTGTCCTGGAACTCGCTGGCCAATAGTCCGAGCAGCATCGCTCGGGCCGAGCCCGCGACCGGCTTGGTGTAGGTTTCGGCCCGCTCACCGACGTACTGCAGCGCCTGCTGGAGCAGCCTGGAGCGGTTGCCGAAATGATGGTAGATCAGGGCGGGCGACACGCCGGCCGCTCTGGCCACCTTCTCGATGCGCATCCCGCGCGTGCCTTTACTGGCGATCTGCTCGATGGCCGCATTGAGCAGTGCGGTGCGGCGGTCGCTCATAGAGTCTTGACCAAATATTCAGTTAGGGAGAGTATACAAGGCCTATGAATGACTTCAAGCTGATTACCCGCATCGACGCGCCACTGCCCTCGCCGTTTCGGACCCGTAAGGCCGAGCGGCCGCTGCTGCGCGTGGGCGCAGTGCAGTGTGCGTGGCACCCCAACCCTGACGAGCAGCGCGCGACGCTCGAGCGCGGTGTGCAGCTTGCCGCCGCGCAAGGCGCGAAAGTCGTGCTGCTCCAGGAACTGACCCTGTCGCCCTACTTCTGCGTCGTCCCTGATGTGGAAAACGCGCTCGAGCGCTATGGCGAGGATCTGGAATCCGGGCCCACTGTGACGCTGGCGCGTGAACTGGCAGCCCGCCACGGCATTGCCGTGCACGCCTCCCTGTATGAGCGCACTGCGGACCAGCGGGGATTCAACACCGCGATATGTGTCGACGCCGCTGGCAAACTGCTCACGCGCACGCGCAAGACCCACATCCCGGAGTTCCACTACTACCACGAGGACCGCTACTTCGAGCCGAGTGACGCCAACTGCCCGGTGGTCGCGGTGGGTGCCGTGAAATTCGCGTTCCCGACCTGCTGGGATCAATGGTTCCCCGAGCTGGCCCGATCAGTGTCGCTCGATGGTGCCGAGGTCATTGTCTACCCGACCGCGATCGGCAGCGAGCCCCACATCCCGGGGGCTGATTCCCAACCACTGTGGCGGCAGATGATCGCCGCCAACGGCCTGGCCAACGCCACGTTCATGATCGCCATCAATCGCATCGGCACGGAAGGACCTTTGACCTTTTACGGGTCGTCGTTCATCTCCGACCCCTACGGCCGTATCGTTGTCGAGGCGCCCCGCGACCAGCCAGCGGTGCTGGTGGCCGATCTCGACCTCGACCAGCGACGCGATTGGCTCGGCTTCGGACTGCTGTACACCCGCCGCCCCAATCGTTACGGACGACTGATGTCGCCATCCGACCTGGGCAGGCCCACGGTTGCCTAAACCGATTGCTCTGCTGCTGGCGCTGTCGTTGGTCGCTGCGGGTTGCTCTGACAGCAAATCGACTGCCGACCAGCACGCCGCTGCGGCCCGCACCCTGCACGTCTATCGCAGCGAGTCGTTCGATGGCTGGGTACTCGACTCCGCCGCGGCCTACGCAAGCTATCAGACGCATGCCGCGGTCATGGAACCGCTGGTGCGATTCGCGGCGGATGGCATCCATGTCGAGCCCGGCCTGGCCGAGTCCTGGACCTACAACGCCGACACCTGCACCTGGACCTTCCTCCTGCGTGCCAACGCGAAGTTCAGCAATGGCACGCCCGTCAGCAGCCAGGACGTCCTGTTCTCCTTCGGCGTCTGGTCGAAGGGCGTCAACTTTGGCCGATCGTTCGACCGGATCAGCGAGCTGGTCGCGGTCGATGCCCGCACCGTCCGTTTCGTGATGAAGAGCCAGGACAGCACCCTGCCGGCGACTTTGAGTGGCTCAATCGCGGGAATCATGCCGGTCAATTTCGGCGGCCTGACCAGGGACAGGTACTACGCCGCGCCCATTGGCGCGGGCCCCTACACAGTCAGGAAATGGTCCGGCGGCGGACGCATCGTGCTGAGCCGCAACCCATATTTTTACGCCGCCGACCGGCCCTATTTCGATGAGGTGGTCATCGATGTCGTCCCGGACGATAACGAACTCGCCATCCTGTTCGAGTCCGGACAGGCGGACATCGTCGAATACGTCTCGGCAATCATGGCGGGCCAGTATCGCAAGTCGGCGCTCGTGCTTACCCCGACCAGTCAGGTCAGCCACCTGTCACTGAATGTGCGGGCGCAGCCCTTCGATGACCTGCAGGTACGCCGCGCCGTGGCGATGGCGCTCGATTACAACGCGATCGTCAACGGCCCATTCAAGGGCGCCGCCCGCTTCCCGAGCGGCTTCCTGACTCCGAATATCGCCAACTGGGCCCCGCCGTCAGCGCCTTACCACGCGACTGATCTTGTCGCCGCCAGGGCGCTCTTGCACGATTCGAGTCCAGGCGCTCGGCGCCCGGTCGAGCTCATCTACGATGCCGCGATCGGCGCCGACGGGCTGGTGGCGCAGATCGTCAGCGCCAACCTCGCCAGGATCGGCATCAAGGTCAAGCTGACCGGCCTCGAGACACTCGCCTTCGTTGACCGGGCCTACAGCCTCAGCGCCGATATGGTCGTGTGGTCTTACGGCGCCGTTTCCCCAGACCTCGCCGATCCGCTCGCCTGGATTGACGGTACCGGGTATCTGTTCACCGGCTACGATCGCAGCCACTTCGATGAACAACACAAGACCTACCTGAGCACAACCTCAGCCGCGCTGAAGCACGCTGCGGTTGTGGCGATACAGAACGAAGCGCTGGAGCAAGCCGCGGCGATCGCGCTGGCCGAATACAGCACCATTCATGCCGTGGCGGCGAACTTGAGCGGCTTCGCGCCAGCGCCCTGGGGTCTTTACTACTACGACACCATTCGCCGCCGCGGAGACGACTGACGTGGGTCGATTCGGCTTCATCGCGAAGCGATTCCTGCAGGCGATCCCGATGCTGCTGAGCATCGTGTTTGTTGTGTTCCTGCTCCTGAAGGTAACGCCTGGCGACCCGGCGCGAAATGTCGCGGGCCTGCGCGCATCGCCGGAAGAGTTGGCCCAGGTCCGAACCGAGCTCGGCATCGACCGGCCAATACTGGTTCAATACTGGAATTACCTCAGCCATGCCGTGCAGGGTGACCTGGGCTACTCCTATAAATCGCGTGAAACCGTTACCGCGATGATCGGTGCCCGGCTGGAGGCCACCACCTGGCTCGTAAGCGTAGCCATCGTGATGGTTCTGCTCATCACCATTCCGCTGGCCATCATCGCCGCCACGCGCCAGGGCCAGGCCATAGACCATGGGATCCGCATCGCTGGTCTGCTGGGCCTCAGCATGCCCGCGTTCTGGGTCGGTGTGATGCTGCTGCTGCTGATCGCCCTGCCGACGGGTTGGTTCCCTGCCGGTGGCTTCGGCGAAACGCCGCGCGAGCACCTGCGCTCTGTCATTCTGCCAGCGCTCACGCTGGCGATCGGCATGGCGCCAGTGCCGATCCGCAGTCTGCGCGCCAGCATCATCGCGATCCTCGGCACCGACTACGTGGCCACCGCCCGCTCGCTTGGCATCCCCGCGGGCCGGATCATCCGCCGCTTTGTGTTGCGCAATGCGGCGGTGCCCTTCATCACCGTGTTCGCCCTGGAAATCGGCTTCCTGCTGTTCGGAACGGCCGTGGTCGAAACCACCTTCGCGCTTCCTGGCGTTGGTCAGGGCCTGGTGCTCGCGGCCCGCGGTCGCGACCTGCCCGCCATCCAGGGTTACACCCTGTTGTTCGCAACGCTCGCCGTCGTCGTCTACCTGCTCGCAGATATCCTGACCGCGCTGCTGGACCCGCGCGTCGAGATCGACTCATGAGCGCCACCCTCAAGGCGCAAGCGCGAGCGCCTGCGTTGCCGACGAAAGTTTGGGTCGGGGCCGGCATCGTCCTGCTGTTCATGCTCATCGCGCTGTGCGCGCCGCTGCTCGCACCATTCGATCCGCTGGCGCTGGATCCGGTCAATCGGCTGCAGGCGCCATCGAACCTCCACTGGCTGGGTACCGATGAGCTCGGGCGCGACACCCTATCGCGCCTGATCTACGCCAGCCGCATCGATCTGCCGATCGGACTTGTCTGCGCACTGTTGCCCGCCGTGATCGGCACCTTGCTGGGCCTCATCGCCGGTTACTTCGGCAGTTGGGTTGATGCGCTCATCATGCGGCTCGCGGATATCGTTCAGGCGTTCCCGAGCTACATCCTGATCATCTCGCTGGTGGTCGCGTTCGGCCAGGGAGCGAGCGCCATTGTGGCCGCCTTCACCCTGCTGGGCTGGGTGATCTACGCACGTCTGGTCCGCACTGAAGTCATTCGCATCCGCTCGCTGGCCTACATCCAGGCCGCTGAAACTGCCGGACTGCCCAGCGGCCGGATTCTCATGCACCACGTGGTACCCAATGTCATCGGTCAGACCATCGTCTATGTGCCCTCCGATATCGTCTTTGCGACGCTGGGGCTGGCGGCATTTTCATACCTGGGCCTGGGCATACCGGTGCCCACGGCCGAATGGGGCGGGATGATCGCCGCGGTCCAGCCCTATATCCGTACGCAATGGTGGCTGGCCGCCGCGCCCGGTCTGCTGATCGTCCTTTACGGCTTTGGACTGTCGTTGCTCGGTGAAGGCCTTGAAGAGGCGCAGCGCTAGCCATGCTATCGGTTCGCAAGCTGCGGCTCGAGTTTCGCCACGGCCCGGACACTATCGTCCCGGTGGATGATGTCTCGTTCGAGCTCGGTCGCGGCGAGATCCTCGGCATCGCCGGCGAATCCGGGGCCGGAAAATCACTCACGCTCAAATCGCTGATCGGACTGAATCCGCGCGGCATGACACGCCGCGGCGAGCTGCTGCTCGACCTGCATGGCAAGGGTCTCGCCACTTATGACCCCAGCGCGGTGCGCGGCCGCGGCGTGTCGTTCGTGTTTCAGGATCCGATGAGCGCGCTGAATCCCACCATGCGCGTGGGCGATCTCATCGCCGAGGCTCCACGGGTGCATGAGCGACTGAGCAAGCGGGCCGCCCGGGCCCGGGCTATACAATTGATGACCGATGTCGGCATCCCGGAGCCACAGCGGCGCGCCCGCATGTGGCCGCATCAGCTGTCTGGCGGTCTGCGGCAACGGGTGATGATCGCGGCGGCGCTGTCCACGAATCCGCAACTGCTGTTGTGCGACGAGCCCACCACCGCGCTTGATGTGTCAGTGCAGGAGCAGATACTCGCGCTGCTGGTCGAGCTGCGGCAACGCGTGGGAATTTCCATCGTGTTTGTTTCCCACGATCTCGCCGTGCTCGGTGAGCTGTGCGATCGCCTGGTCATCATGTACGCGGGACGCGTCATGGAATCCGGTCCGGTCAGCGAACTGTTCGCCAGGCCGCGCCATCCCTACACCCACGCCCTCATACAGTCGGTGCCCTCGCTCGATGCCACCGTCGGCGCGCTGCCGACAATTCCGGGGCAGCCGCCTGATCCCACGGCCTTCAGCAGCGGCTGCCGCTTCGCGCCACGTTGCCAGTTTGCGCAGCCTGATTGCGGCACGGCGCCACATACCATGACCAGCATCGGCCAGGGTCGTGCCACGGCCTGCATCCATCCCGAAGCACTCAGCGTGTCAAATTCATGAGCGCGCTGCTCGAGATCGACAGGCTCTGCTGCGAGTTCTCCCTGGGCTCCCGCCTCTGGGCGCGCGCGCGGCAGCGGCAGGCGCCAGTGCTGCGTGCCGTGAGCGACGTGTCCTTCAGCGTCGCGGCGGGCTCCGCGGTGGGTATCGTCGGCGAATCCGGCTGTGGCAAGAGCACCCTGGCCAAGACCATCATCGGGTTGCTAACACCGACGAGCGGAACCATCCGACTCGGTGGCATCGCACTCGCTGGCAAGCGCGACCGCGTCACGCGACGGCGGATCCAGATGGTGTTCCAGGATCCGGCCTCGTCCCTCAATCCCAAGATGACCGTCGGCGATGCCATCAGCGAAGTGCTGCGAGCGCATGAGCTACGGCCCGAACATGCAATCGAAGGCCGCTGTCGCGAGCTGCTGGATCTGGTCGAACTGCCCGCTTCGGCGTTGGCGCTACGCCCGACGGCACTGTCCGGCGGGCAGTGTCAGCGGGTTGCCATCGCGCGGGCGCTGGCGGTCGAACCGGAGCTGTTGATCGCCGACGAAGCGGTCGCCGCTCTGGACGTATCCGTGCAAGCCTCGATTCTCAATCTATTGAATGATCTTCGCCGCCGGCTCGGACTGACGCTGCTGTTCATCTCTCATGATCTTGGTGTGGTGCGCCAGGTCACCGACCGCGTCCTGGTGCTGTATCTCGGCCGCGTGGTCGAGGACCAGCCGACCCGCGACGCGTTCAATGACCCGCGTCACCCCTACGCCAGGGCACTGCTCGCCGCCGCTCCCAGATTCGATTCGAAAAAACGCTCCGGACAGGCGGCCTTGTCCGGCGAGGTACCGAAAGCGATCAACCTGCAGGCCGGCTGTGCGTTCCGGAGTCGCTGCCCCCAGGCGCGGCCCCGCTGTGAGAACGAGCTGCCGATGCTATTGGGTCCTGACGCCAGTCACTCAGCCGCCTGCCATTACGCCTGGAGCCGATAGCCATGACTCGAGATTATTTCGCACCGGCTGAAGACGCACCCCATGCCGGAACCTGGATGGCCTGGCCTAGCACGGCGGCGATCTATGGCGGTGGCAGTTATTACCAGAGCGTGCAGGAAGCACTCGGGCGGCTCGCGCGGGCGATCGCCGAGCACGAACCGGTATGGATGGCGGCCGGTGCCGAACACCACGCGCTGGCAGCGCAGCTGTGCGGGCCGAAGGTACGCCTGGTCGACATCGAGACCGACGACATGTGGGCCCGCGACTCCGGCCCGGTGTTCCTGATCGGGCGCACGGGCGGCACGGCGCTGGCCGATTTCAATTTCAACGGCTGGGGTGGCAAACAACGCCACGAACATGACGCCAGGCTCGCCGGGCGGATCGCCGAATATCTGGGCTGTGAGCGCTACGCGGCGCCGGTCCGCGGCGAAGGCGGTGGCCTTGAGTATGATGGTGAAGGCACGCTGATCCTGACCGAAAGCTGCTGGGTCAACGACAACCGGAATCCCGGCCAGAGCCGCGCCGGAATCGAAGCGGCGCTGAAGGCGCAACTGGGCGTCGAGGTCGTGATCTGGATTCCAGGCGTGCGCGGACGCGATATCACTGACGGTCACATCGATGGCTCGATTCGTATCGTGCGCCCTGGCCTGCTGCTGGCTACTGCCGACCCGAACCGCCATTCGGAATGGGCTCATGCGCAGAAAGAAGCACAGGCCATTCTCCGCGCCGCCAGGGACGCGCGCGGACGGCCATTTGAGATCGTGGAAGTGGCGAGTGCCGTCGAGGTGCGCTCGTCGCGGCCGGATTTCTTCTCTTCTTATGCGAATTACTACGTCGGCAACGGCGCGGTCTACACGCCGCAATTCGGCGACCGGGTAGCCGATGCCCGTGCGCAGCAGACACTGGCACGGCTGTTCCCCGATCGCAAAGTCATCGCCCTCGACATGGATCGCATCTACGAAAACGGCGGCGGCATCCACTGCGTGACGCAGCAGCAGCCAGCAGCGAAGACCTGAAACGGGCATGCAACCATGACTATTGCAGTGGTAGCAGCGAAGCTGTCCGAAGCGGAACAGGTTCTTGAAGTGATCGCGTCTGCGTTTAGCGCAGACCCAACCTGGTCATGGGCTTTTCCCGACCTGGGAGCCAGAAAGTGCTTCATGAATCGATTCATTCACGGAGCACTGCGGTTTCCTTGTGTCTTCAGAACCGCCAGCTTTGAATCTGTTGCAGTCTGGATTCCTCCAGAGGAAAACGAATTCTCAACAGAGCAGGAAGCGGGCATTCCAGATCTGCTTACTGAACTTGTCGGTTCAAGAGCCGCTGATGTGGCAGAGCTAATGCGTCGGTTTGGCGAGGCGCATCCGCACTCCGAGCCGCACTATTACCTCAGTCTCCTGGGTGTCCATCAGGATCATCGAGGACGCGGCCTGGGCATGGCTCTGCTCAAGGAGAATCTGACCCGCGTTGATGCGCAGCGAATGCCCGCCTACCTTGAATCAACCAATCCGGCCAACAATCGACGCTACGAATCCCTCGGCTTTAAGCCAGTCTCCTCGTTTCAGGCACCTCGAAACGGACCCACTGTAACCGGCATGTGGCGTGACAGGCGATAATGCACAATCGCGAGCCACACTAGCCTTTGGGCTCCTGCTGGGTGATGCAGTGTATCCCGCCACCGCCGCGAAACAGATCGTGCAAGGCAACCGGCACGACCTCGCGATCCGGATACGCGCGACGCAGCGTGTCAAAGGCTTCGATGTCTTCAGTCACGCCGTAGGCCGGAGCGATCACGGCGCCATTGGCCAGATAAAAATTGACGTAGGAACGGCAGTAGCCCTCCGCGCCGTCAGGCACGGCAGTTCGCGGGGCTTCGGGAATCGGCACCAGCTCGAAGCGCCGCCCACGCGCGTCGGTCGACATCTCCAGCACCTTGCGGTTTTCGGCCATGATTGCGAAACGTGGATCGGCGGGGTCAGCGACCACTTCGCACAGCACTGCGGCAGGCTTGATATAGGCGATCAATCCGTCAACATGACCGTCGGTTTCGGTGTCGGTCACATCGCCGGGTAGCCAGATGACCTTCTTGATGCCGAGCATGGCCCTGAGTTCGGCGTCGGCTTCTGCCTTGCTCCAGCCGGGATTGCGATTCGGGTTGAGAATGCAGGTCTCGGCGGTGATGAGTGTGCCCTCGCCGTCCGAGTAGAAGCCGCCACCCTCCGCGACCAGATCTGACTTGTAGACCGGCGTACCGACCTGCGTCGCGATGCGCGCGCCGATGGCCGCATCTTGATCATGCGGGTGATACTTGGCGCCCCAGGCAT